>Ga0114930_10002233_pt1 | contig 17623 bp, 15 predicted proteins | sample AnhtaG_FD_87300 | JGI IMG/M metagenome (GOLD analysis project Ga0114930, IMG submission 87300) | Deep subsurface microbial communities from Anholt, Denmark to uncover new lineages of life (NeLLi) - Anholt_01485 metaG | ecosystem: Environmental > Aquatic > Marine > Oceanic > Sediment | place... | reverse complement strand
CTGATCTCACAGAAGCTAGGCGCGACCAGCTACTACGTGGGATGCGATCATCTCGGCTCGGTTTGGGATGTGGTGACGCTGGATACGAACGAGAACGTAGACGTGAGCTACGTGCACACCGCGTTCGGGAATACCACGAGGACGCTACGCCAGGGCGCCCCCGATCCGAATGACGCGTACCGGTACGTCGGCGCGCTGGGATACTATGCGGACGCGGACGACAACCACGGCCTCCTGCTCCTCGGCGCGAGGTACTACAACCCGTCCGTCGGCCGGTTCATCACCCTTGATCCGATCAGGGATGGAGCGAACTGGTATGTGTATGTGGGTGGCAACCCGACCAACGGCGTAGACCCACACGGTCATTCCAAGATAAAGTGTAGCCTCGAAACCAAATGTGAGTTTAAGTACGATGTCTTCACGGGGAAGTACACGTTTGAGTGTCGAGTCACGCTGGTGTGTAAGTCGGTGGACGAGGACAAGCCAAAGCCGCCCTCGCCTCCTCCTGATGATAAGCCCTGTCCTCCGGACACAGTCGTTATTTACTGTGCCGATGGGACAAAGCTTTGCATTCCGAACGATATATACGAACCCGGAAAGGACTATTGTCCTCAGAAGCCGGAACCCGATCCATGTAGCAAGCAATAAGCCTCAGAAAGCTAACTAACTGAGCCAAAGGGATGCCGGCATTCCAGCCATACACCGCCGGCTTCTCTTTCATTTGGGGAGCGGTGCAGGTCGCTCGGCGAGACTACGAGTAGGGGGTTCACCTAGTGTCAAGAACGGGCGCCATGTCTTACAGGAAACTTCTTATCCTGTTGATTCTGTCATGCGCTGTACCCCAAGTTGTGGGAGAAGAAGAGGGCGACCGGAATACTGAAACATCTTGTTCGGATAAAGTCATCATTTACTGTCCCGATGGGACAAAGCTTTGCATCCCGACAGATAAGTATCAGCCAGGCATAGATTATTGTTCGAAGAAGCAGGATGGCTCACTCCTGCGGGTTGCTTCCGCGCTAACAGAGAGTATGATACGTTGTCCGGAGCGGGTGTGGCCGGGGTATGATTGGCGCGGTCTCCAAGTTCTGTTGGTGGACTCAGAGAAGCAGTTAGCACTTCTCTGGAATGACCAACGGAAACGCACTGATGGTAAGGGAATCAGGATTACGTCCGTGCCATACGCCGACCTACCATCGTATCACAGGTTGGAACCGGGATCTTTCCACTCCAAGCCTATGCATGGTATGGCCACGCTTGGCGTAGGCGTGACATCCTCAGATATCGATACCATCAGTTTGGCTATCCACGAGGGGTTCCACAATGTCGGACAAGATGGTTTCCATGAGTCAGAGCTGATGTCCTCTTGGGGGAACACCTACCCCGCGGCCTGGGAACCTCGCTACATGAGACAACAGATAATCGCGGCACTTTCTAGGGTGCTTTTCTCTTCTGACGCTGAAGCCTTGGGCGCGGCAAGGTACTGGTATGATCGGATGCTTAAGTGCTATCCAGAAGAGGTCCGTACAAGCGGCCCGGTCGATATTGTAGAGGGGACAGCGGAATACGTTGAGACGGTGGGCACTGCGCTGGGGGTGATAGGATGCGAATCGACTGAGGCTGAGCTTATAACCAAGGCAAAGCAGATATGTCAACAACAAGTGTGTGAAGGAAGCAAGGGCGAATTTCACACCGAATCGGAGCCGTACCGGATAGGCGCCCTCGCGGGATTGCTTCTGCGCCAACGCGATATGCCCCAATGGCAGGAACTAGTCGCGAGGGGAACGACACCGCTAGACTTACTTCTCAAGGATGTTCAGCCGCTTCCGCAGCAAGACGACCAGGAGCTGCTCGATAAGGTGAAGAAGTATTATGAAGAAGAAAACCGAAGAATGGGCAGAATAATCGAGACGTTCTTCAGGCAGATGGAATCTCCAGAGTACTACATCCTGGCCATACCTGTTGGTTGGGCGGCCGGATCGTTTTCTACAGATGGTTTTGTCAGGGTAACTCGCAAAGATAAACAGCGCCTGCTTGTCCTTGGGATGTCAGTTGCATTGGAGTCGCCAGATAGGTCTGCAAGTGGAGAGATAAGCGGGCTGACCATGCTGGAGATTAGCACCGAATCGCCCCGAGGGGCTGAACCCCTGTTGGTATTCCCGATAGAGAAGAAGGCATGCGTCCGGAAGGATGGTAGATCCTCGATAGATACTGCGCATTTGAAACTGAGAACTATTAAGCCGGAGGTGCTAGAGACGGACAGCGGTCGTGAATGGTTGTTCCTGCAGCCATATTCACTACCAACTCCCAGTCCGGCTGAGTAACGTCGGCAAATCCTAACGTGGTTCGGGAACACGACCGTATCCCGAACGGATAACACCGGGAATCTGTACCGGTACGTCGGCGCCCAGGGGTACTATGCGGACGCGGATGACAACCACGGGCTCCTGCTCCTCGGCGCGAGGTACTACAGGCCGTCCATCGGCCGGTTCATGACGCTCGATCCGATCGGGGATGGGATGAACTGGTATGCCTATGCCAAGAACTCGCCTGTGATGCGCCGGGATCCAAAGGGGTTGGCATCCTGGAGTTCCATCTGCGTAGCTGCGTGCGAACTCGCGGCTTCCATCGGAATGGCCGCCTGCGAGATCTATCCATCCGATAAGATGGGATGCCTCGTCGCGGTGGAGATATCTCGGAGAGCCTGTGTGGCAGCCTGTTACGGCCTCCCAGATTGTGATCCTTCCTCCCCGCCACCTCCTCCTGTGCAGGCTCCACCTCCATCATACGGAACCCCTGTACCGGCGCCGCCGCTGCCAGTGCCGCCAAGTCCGTGTTCCCAAAAGACACCGCCCTACATCCGCCGTGGCACGTACCCTGGGGACGATAGTCTTCGGTGTATAGATCGATGCTGGCCCGGTACCGGCCATATGTGTACCTTGTGCATTAATGCGGCAGGCTACTGGGCATATATCTCGTGTCCCAGTTTGGACATATGGCTTTAGCTTGCCAGTGGCACGCATTTCCGCGCTGACTGGTGCTCGTCGAGAAAGATGTAGGTACGTGAGTACGTAATATGCGGATTCTGATAACAGTCATCGGAATGGGTTGTCTGATCAGCGGCTCGTTTGTCTTTGGGCAAGATCTAAGCTACTACAGCAACCTCGGCAAGTTGACACGTCAGACTCCGGGCGCTATCCGAACTGACGGGCTGTCCATTCTGATCTACAAGAACCAGGGATTGCTGTTCCATCTCTCATCCCCAACGGGACCCGTCGAGAGCGCCGGTGTCTTTCAGCCTCGGGCTCCTGTGCGACAGCCGTTCGTCTCCGGACCGGAGGTCGTCGTGCCTGGAGTCAGCACTTGCGGCATCGCCTTGCGTGCGTCTAGACAGCAAGTCAATGCCAGCCCACTTGTCATGGGTGCCAAGAGGAGGGTTGAACGGACGGACGGGACTGCTGTGTTCTGCGAACTGCAGGACGGCAGAACGCTCCTGGTGTTCTATGTCGGCGACAGGGTGACGCAGGTCGAGATCAACGGGCGCTTCGCGACCGGTGAGGGCATAACGGAGAAGAGTACACAGGCTCAGATTCAGCAGGTCTACGGACTGCCTGATCAGCAATTCGGGTTTGAGTTCAGGATCGCGCCTTGGCTTTTCGCGGTCGGCATGTTTGCCACGGTCCTAGTAATGCCAGCGTTTGGATTTGTGACTGGACTCAGCGTCCGCATGAGGAGACGACGCTTGGCGAGTAGCGGCGCTGGGGGTTTATTGTCATTGGCTCTACTTGGCGCCGCTGGAATGGCGGCAGCCTACCTCATTTCCTGCCTTGGCGTCTCCCTCGCCACTGGTCAGACAAACATGATCTGGTCGCGAGCGGCCGGCGGCGCTCTTGCGGGGGCGAGCGGCATACTGGTAATGGAGTGGGTGTGTCCGAGCCTCGCGGGGCGCAGGCCCCGGATACTCACACTGGCGGCCATGGTGTTCGTGGCACACATCGCAACTATGCTTGTTGGTGCGCTGACGACAGGTGATCATGACCTGCCATCAATGTCTCTGTGGCTGACGACCGTTCCGTTCATGACCACCCTGTTGGTCGGATCCGGGAGGCAGCCGGAGAAATGAGAAATGGGTGACACGCGCAACGGAACTCGGCGTACTTGTGATGCCAGCCGGAAACATCTTCCTGCCGACCCGAACCCGATGACCTATGACGCCACCGACAAGCTGGTGCTCTGGCCGGGAATGGTGAGCTTCAAGTACTATCCGACCGGAAGCCTTCACGAGCAATGGAACGCGGCCGGAACGGTTCTCGGCAAGATACACTCGTACACCGGCGCGGAGTTGCTCTGGAAGGTGGTCCACGGCGACGACCCGGAGACCGACCCGACCAGCACGATGACCTGAGATGCGGACTCGAACCGTGTGAGCTTCACGAGTTCGACCGGCGGAACCACTGAGTTCGTCTACGACACCACCGCGGGCATCCCGGCGGTGACCGAGGAGGAGACTCCGAGCGGATCTATCTACTACATCCGCGAGCCTGACGGAAGTCTGATCGCCCGGGTGGAAGGTTCAGTGACCCAGTACTACCACTTCGACGATCTCGGCTCGACGAGATTGCTCACGAACGGCTCCGGAACCGTCACCGACACGTACAGGTACGACGCGTGGGGGAAGCAGACGGCGCACACCGGCTCGACCGCCCAGCCCTACCAGTACGTCGGCGCGCTCGGGTACTATGCGGACGCGGACGACAACCACGGCCTGCTGCTCCTCGGCGCGCGGTACTACAACCCGTCCGTCGGCCGGTTCATCACCCTTGATCCGGCGAGGGATGGGAGAAGCTGGTATGTGTATGTGGGGGCCAATCCTGTAACTCGAGTGGACCCTGCAGGACTGGACGCCGCCGACTTGCCTGTGTGCAGCCGGACGGATTGGCGTAAAAATTGCACCGGCTGCAACGGGAAGTTTCTCGAGGACTGTATTGAAAACCCAGACATTAGTACTCTAACCTGCAGGTGGATTTCCACCCTCTGTGAGGAGGCCTGCACAGGAACTGTGGGGGAGGAAGTGACAAAGCAGATGAAGGCGGTGAGATGCTGCTGGCGAGTTGCCCAGCTGTTATGGGCGAACGGTGTCCGGAAGAAGGCGGAGATAGCAGATGAGGTGATAAAGGAATGCTTCACGGACAAAGACGAGGAGAAAGACAAGAAGAAGTGTTAGCCCCGCGGCTCCTGGTTGGAAAACAGACTGGTCACCGCCTATTGGTGCTTGGGGGTTTGCTTTTGTTGGCTGCCAACGGTGTTGTTGGGCAGTGTGCGGACCGCGGCGGGGTACGCGAGAGTACCCAGACGCACGCAGAGGCAGCGTTTGACATCCACGCGTTTGCCCGTCGCGATGGGGCAAGTTTGGAGAGGATTCGGAGAGCGCACGAAGGGTCACCGTGGGCTGTTGACAGCAGCGGGACCACTTGGGGCTGGGACGGGAAGTGGCTTGCATTTCGTTGGCGGGGCCAGGATAAGGCGTGGGCAATCAGTGCAACCGATCTGACGCGGGTTGTACATGTGGAGAAGGGATTGCGCTACAAGCCGTGGTTGGCCATCGGAAGCAACGGGCAGCTGTTCTGGCGGGTTGATTTTAAGCGGGTTGCGTACGTCCGAGATGTGTGTCATGCTAAGAGCCCCCTGACTGCAAGTTCGCGATACCGCCTCATTGGCTACGAAGAGATGTCGCCTCGCGGTGACGTGGTGGCGCTTATTCGATCCGTTATTACGGAGGATCCGCCATTTAGGCTGGTGTTTTGTGAGATTCCGAGTTTAACTTTCCGCACGGTGGAGGAAGTTGATTTTCCGATTGACGACCTGCATTGGTCTCCCAAGGGGGATCGGCTTGCCGTGCTGCGACATACTATGATTGAGGAAATAAAGAACCCGAGGACCCACCTCTACGTTCATGATCTCAGAACCCGCGGGTTGGCACCTATAGTGACGGACCGCCTCGTCCTAAGCGGGAGCTGGGCGTGGTCAGGGGACGGAAGCTGTATCTACTTTGCGGAGCGAGACTGGACGCCGGTTGCAGCAAAGCGAGTGTGGAAGGTTGATCTTGCCACCAAAGCCCAAGAATTGCTGGTCGACTTCGCCGGCTTGGATCGTTTCGTTGACCTGGTAAGCCCGTGCCCTGACGGGCGGGCCTTGCTAGTGGTGACGACAGAGTTTGAGGACGAAGCGAAGTCGAAGCTTGGAGAAGAACGCGAGTTGAGCCTTCTGGATCTGACAAATAAGAGGTGGTGGACGGTAGCGCGGGGTAAGCTTTGGCGACCGGCATGGTCACCGCGAGGCGACGTCTTCGCGATAGCAGTAGACGGGAATCTCTGGGTTATCGAGCGGGAAACCTTGAAGGCGAAGCGTGTGTTCCCGTAGGTGTTCTTGCGCAGTTTCCCCGTGGCAGTACAACCGGGGACCACCTCGCACGTGGGGAAGCGGCTCTACAGCATCTTCACACTGCGTACACCGCGTTCGGGAATACAACGAGGACGCTACGCCAGGGGGCCGCCGATCCGAATGACGCGTACCGGTACGTCGGCGCCCTGGGGTACTACACGGACGCGGACGACAACCACGGCCTCCTGCTCCTCGGCGCGAGGTACTACAACCCATCCATCGGCCGGTTCATCACCCTCGACCCGATTGGGGATGGAGCGAAGTGGTATGTCGATGGGAATCCTCTGCTGACCGAAGACCCATCAGGCCTAGGTTACTGTGAGGGCAAGCGTAAGGTCTGTCTGGAACTGAGAACAGGGGCAGGCATATCAAATCCAGTGACGCTTAACCTTAACCCCACCTTTACCTGCGGCACTACGGTATACCGAACCAGGAGCCATCGCCGCCGCATCGCACGGCTTATCCTAACGCGCGAGACGGAGGACATGCTGAACCTGGGAATGCTGCGATACCTGGTCTAGCGATCACACCGACAGCAACATGACACACTGTTATGCCGCCCTTGCCAAGCTTGGCGGCCGCCCGCGACCCCCCCGCATAGTAAAGCATGGTAACCGCTATGGTCACTTCAAGCAGGCTTTCGTAAAAGGCTTCGGCGCACGCCCCCACCGTGGCGATCGAACCGGGCCGACGTCTGACGGGGCCTCTGCAAGACATGGATAGAGGGCGGCACCGGGTATCGTTCTCTTCTTTACTGTGCGCCGCCTGATGCAAGCCCCAGCAGCCTGAAAATGATATACAATAGCGCCGCCAGTCCAATGACAGCATAAACGAATCTGGACGCCGCGCTCTTCTCGCCAAGAATAGCAGCTACCAGGTCGAACTTGAAAAAGCCGACTAGCCCCCAGTTAAGGGCACCGATGACAACTAGGATCTTGCAGATTGTCAGCAATGGGGCCATTTCTCTGACACTCCTTTTCTGGACTCGACGTCCGGCATGATGGTGACACGAGATGTGGCTGGGAATGCGGCATTAACTGTTCTGCCTGTTGTTTCCTGACCCAACAAGCAAATTCCTCCCTGCCCACAGCTCTAGCTAAGGCATGCCGGGCCTTCCTCGGCAGTGTCCACCGCCTTGTGAGCCATGCGGCAAATGCGTTGTGGATAGCGATGGAGCAGGCTTGTGATTTGTGATTCGAACCAACGACCTTCTGGATCTCTGCGGTTCTCCCCACCATGAAGGCCCCTGATCGGCTGGGATTCTGTTGCCATTTCCCAGGTAGGCCCGAGAGCCCAAGTCGAGGTTGGTGAACGTGGGCTGTGGTTACAACCGTGACATACCTGCCGATCAGCCGGACGCATTCACTACTCTAAGTCTAAGCGTAGGAGTGTTTCTATGTTGTCCAATCGTCAAAGCCGGGGACACGAGTTCCAAGTCCGCTCGGGCAACGCGAGCGGACGGGGGACTGTTGGAGGAGGTGGGCTTTCTGCGGTACGTGAAAGCTCCCGTTATGTTCAGGCGGCCCGGGTATTTGCCCGTCATGATGCTCGCCCGTGTCGCAGAGCATAACGGCGCTGCGGCGTATGCATCGGTGAACTTCATTCCCTGGCCCGCCAAGCTGTCGATGTTCGGGGTGTCGTAAAAGGTGCTCCCGTAACAGCTCAGGTCCCTCCAGCCCAGATCATCTATAAGGATGAAGACAATGTTCGGTTTGTCCTTACGGCGAGCATCCGCCCATGCCGCACCTGAGCGCATCACGTACGCCGAACCCACCACTCCCAGAGCACTCCGACCCGCGTTCTGGAGGAATTCTCGCCTGCCGATCTGCGTCATCCCTTACGGCATCCTTTCATGGAGGATGCATCTGTTTCATGTTACCGGCCCGGCGGGTCAGCCCTCTTGCCCGGCACGTAATCCGGCGAAAGTATATCGAAGGTCACGCCGCCTTTATGCCGTTCGCCGGCGAGAATGTTCTTTGTAAGCTTCGTGGTCTTTTCCGTGTGGCGATAGACTTCAAGGCCACTCAGCTCGATTTCCGGCGTACCTGCACTCATGACAACGACGATGTCGTCAACAGGGAGCTGGACCCGCAAGACATACCGACAGTGTTTCCAATCCTGGCCGATCTCGACCGCCTCCGCCAGACCGGGAAGCTCTGTGTTGCCCCGCAGCACAGTGAACCGCATTGAGGTAGTGCCGTTTTTCGCCCGAGCCTTGAATGACAATTCTATCTGGCTCCCGGAATCTAACCCGTTCAGCGGGCCGACCCGCCACTGCGCTTGGTCGGGATGCGGTTTCGAGAAGACGGGCGAAAGAGGCCGCACGTCAACATGAGCGTGGAACGGCACGACATACACAGTCCCTTCCCAACTGCCATCATGGTTCAGACTTTTCAGAAGGCCGTTGCGGGACGGTCCAGTGCCGACACATGCGACGTTATACGCAGCATTGCCCTTGGAGACGGCGCGTACCTGGCCGACGCCGCCCGTGACGCCCGGTTTCGGAATGTCCAGAGCGATGAGACGCCTTATCGCGGCGTCCATGCTGCGGTTGTACCCTTTGTCGTGCTTTGCAGGCCAACCCATGCAATGCACGAAATAGCCCCCGTTCTCGAATATGTGTTTGAGCTGGGCAAAGGCCACGTCAGGATCCGGCGTCAGGGCCTGGTATTCGCCAATGCTCACCATGTCGAAACCTGAGGAATGCGCGCCCTGAAGAACATTGTACTCCTTGTTGTACCACACGCCATACCGAGTGAACCCGTAGCCGACCCCGGCATTCATGGCGTAGTCGATGGGCGTGTAGCGGGACACGACCGTGCTGAACGCCTTCAAGTCGCCGATTGCATACGAATCCGGTATCTGGTGTGACTTGATGATCTCCGCGGGGAAACCAGCAAGGAGAGCTTCACGGAACGTCTGAGCAAGCCGACGGTTCACAACGTATCGGTTGTATTCGATCCAGTTCCGAAAGAAGGGATTTGCTTCGTCATAATCATCCCATTCGGCCCGATCCAGGCCCCTGGGCGCGTCAAAGTATTCGCCGAAACTCAGACCCATCGCACGCCCCAGACTGTCAGGATCTCGGCCGTACAGGTTCACCAGGTATTGGAAGAAGCCCTGTATCATTTTTGGGTTGTAATCGCCCTTCGTGCCCTCAGCTTGCACGGCGATTTCATGCTCATGGTTGGGTTCCAACCCGACAAAATGTTCCGGATTCTTGCGGAAGGGTACCGCAAGGCCCCTCAGGAATGCCCTGAGCGGCTGGATGTACAGGTTGTCCAACGCTGGTAGACCGAACGCATAGGTGCCGCAGGAGAAGCCGACCGTGCCAAACTCGCCGTATTCGACCTTGTTATTGTTGCGCGTGAGCATCGTGTATTTGGGAAGCCCGCTGGCCTCGTCGGTTGCCTCCGCCCACCTCGTGAAGGCTCTCTTGTGCATCCGATGCGTAAAGCACGGCTCCCAAAGTCGTGGAAGTTCCGTTTCGTAGGCTTCGACGTGAGGAGCGACCTGCTTTTGGAACTCCGGACCGGCCCAATAGTCAGGGGACGTGTTTGTGAAATCAGGCTCCGCGCGTGCGGGAGAGGCCAGATCCGTGCGAATGTGCCTAAAACCCGCCTTCTTGACGTACTTTCCTTCGCGAAGAGGCTCCGGCTTGTCTTCCGGTTCGCCGCGCCACGTACACCAGAACCGGTTTTCCCGAGTGCCCACGTCCAGCTCCCCAACTTCTCCCGCGCGGGAAACTACCGTGACTGTAGAGATTTCCGGCTCGGGAGCAGTAACCCAAAACAGATCGCTCCCAAAGGCGGATTCATAAACACCCGATGGTTCACCGGCGAAGTCGAGGGTATGGGGACTCGCAAGGCTCTTCTCGTCATTTAGCAGCCAAACCTTCCTTTCCGCCTGCAGATAAACGATCAGCTCGTCGGCACCCGCGCAGTGCCTGGTCGAAAGCACTACGGCGCCTTCTTGGTCGCACGGCACGGGGAGCGTTTTCAAGAGTTCACCCTTGCCGGTGTAGAACCCGACTGCTCGATTCCCAGGCGCCGCGTCTCTGCTCATGATGACAATCTGATCGCCTGTAACGTCGGGTAGAAAATTCCCCACTGCGACAGCGAAAGGTGCCTGAAAAACTTCGGCCGGTTCGAAAGCGCCGATTAAACCTCCCCACCGGTTGAAAACCCGAATCTCTCGGGTGGCTCTATCCGCAATCGGCGATGCCACGACGGCTATCTCTGATCCCAAAACACAGCCCGCGTTAACATTCACCCCGCCCCTGACCCGAGCCGGGTACGCCAAGAACTGTATATCCGCGATGCCGTATTGATTGAGAACGCGGATGACCGTATGATTGTCGGGATGTTCGCCTTCGCCCACCGCGATTTTGGGCGCCAGTTGCACGGGCGGATCTCCTGCCAACGGGGCATGCGCTTTCAGCTGGGCCGGCAAATCCAGGTGTACGTCCATCACGGCAACGACCGAGCAAGCCTGATTGCTTTCGTTGTGCTCGATGACGCGGTGGTCGGCAGGTTCGTTCAACAGCGATGTGAGTTTGAGATACTCGATCCGTGACGCGTTTTCGACCCGTGTTTCGCCACCCTCGGGAAGGTTCTGTGTGTGCCCCGCAGAGGCCGAGTCCGCACCGGACGTCTTCAGCGGCGATGTCCCCGTCTTGATGTCGCCCGCCCACGCTGCCGCGTGCGTCTTTGCTCCATGGACCTGCGGCCGGCCGATCACTGTGCCGTTGTACAGCACGTCGGAGCGCGAGAAGCGGCTTTTCCAACCCGCCGGAGCCCACAGATTCCGATATTCAGGCCACCAGCGGCTCGCCAATTCAGCGTTGGGCTGTAGCATATTCGTCCCGCTCCTTTCAGCAGACGATACCCGTCCGATGCTTGCCATCATCAAGACGACAAGAATGACGCATCCGGCGAGGGTCTTGTTCATAAGTAACACCTCCTCCTAGTCTTCAAGCCTTCGTGTGTCAGAGGAATAACGGCCATAATCCCTGTACGCTCGAAGAAGTTCCTGCACGTTCTCGATCGGTGTATCAGCTTGGATATTGTGGGCGGTGCAAAGAATGTAACCGCCTCCCGGCGCAAAAGCCTCGACTCTATCTCTGACCTCGTTTCGTACATCCTCGGGCGTGCCAAACGGCATGGTCTTCTGGATCGAGATGCCGCCGTGAAACACCAGTCGGTCGCCGAACTCAGCCTTCAATTTCCGCGGGTCCATGTCCGACGCTTCCGGTTGAAGCGATTGAAGCACATCCAGCCCGCGCTCTATCATGAGTGGTATGAACGGCCGGACAGATCCGCAGGTGTGATGCATTACACGAAGGTCGTGCTCCTTGGCAAGAGATATGTAATCAGCAAAACCTTTCCCGAGGAAGTTCACCCACATGTCTGGAGAAAGGAAAGGCCCGGTTTGAGTACCGAAGTCATCTCCCATCAGGAGAATATCAATTCTCCCCTTTGCTGCCCCGAAGATTCGTTCGGCGTAGGAGCAATAGAAATCGCGGATCTTGGAGAAAACCGCGTGAGCCAGATCGGGAGTCGAACTCATATCTACGAATATCTGCTCCATGCCGCGAAGATACATGGCAGGTTTGAGCTGTGCGATGCGGTTGAGACGATCGCCCATGAAAACGACCACCCGTTCCTGTCTGCGAATTTCCTCGCACTGTGCTTCTATGCCGCCGTAGTCAAACCAATCAGGAGACGGCCAATGATGATAGTCATTGATCTCCTCAACTGTTGTCGCAGAGGACAACGGCGATTGCGCCACTTCCTTATAGGTTTCGGCCCCACCCGGCGTTGGTACAGTAACCGTCGTGCGGCGCACTCCCCAGATATCCTCTTCCGATCCATCCGAAAACTTCCGCAGCGGCGGTCCAATATAGGCAGGCCCCTCGATGTACCGAAGATCGACATCGTAAGAATCGAGGAACGCCTCTTCGGCCGTGTTCAACCCCGACAGCAGCTTGCGCTTAAAGCCGCTGGACATCCAGCAGTCAATAGGAACTCTATCCGGCTCCTCGAAGTTCAGTGTTCGGAGCGTTCGTTCTCGGGAGTTCATCTCTTGCTCCTATGCGCTGTCCTGGGCGCGAGCGTATAAGCTTCCGCAGCCAAACGACCGTGGGAACTAAGATTTCTGGGGCGCCGGTGCCTCAGGAACCGCGTTCCACTTGGGAAGCAGCAGCAATGCCGCAACAAGAATGAATGTCGCGAAAATGTAAAAGACGACGCGTTGCGAAATGAAGCCCGGCAACAGCCCACCCAGAATTGCGCCGATGGAACCGAACCCGTTGACGAGCCCGACTGCCGTGGAAGCGCCTTTCTTGGTGCCGAAATCGACCGGGGAGGTCGCGACGACGATCGAGTCGGGACCGAAAAGCAGAAAACCTATTGCGAATAGCAGAGTGCCCATCATCCATATGCTCCTGGCATTCGTCAAAATCTCGGAGGAGAACATGATTGCGGAGAGGAGCAGAAGGAAAATCACACAGATAGGCATGCGTCTGGCGCCGAACAGCTTGTCGGAAGCATAGCCTGCAAAGAGGACACCTAGCGGCCCTGCAGCCTCGAAGAGCGCGCTGATCAAAGCAGAGTCTCCTATGCCGGTGCCCAGCTTCTCAGTGACGAATAGTGGCCCCCAGAGCAGAATTGCGTAACGCGTCGGTTTCAGAAAGAAGTAGACTGCTCCCAAACGAAGAACCATAGGGTTCTTGAGCACTCGGAAGACCGCCTCCCGTGACCCTTCCTTTTCTGACGCCGGGTCGTCGGAGGCCTCCAAGACCGGTGTCGGCTCGCCGTGGTATTCTTCAATGGATGGAAGGCCGACATCCTCCGGGCGATTCCTTTGCAGGGTCAGAAACAGCAGCCAGATGCCGAAAAGGACACCCGCAGGCACGAAAAAGGCAAACCGCCAGTTGGCAAAATAGTCCGCTGAATACCCTGCGATGGCGGATGCAACCAGGCCGCCAATCGCGTAATTTGTGCACCACCAGCCGTAAGCGCGACCGCGCTCTTTCCGAGAGAACCAGTCGCCGACGTTCTTGGTCAGCGGCGCCCAGCCGGTTGACTGACAAAGTCCTTGGATGAAGAGGAAGACTCCAAAAAGAAGGAGAATTGACGAAACTCCCAATACGAAGCCAACCGCGATCGAAGCTAGCATACCCATGAGAACTACCCTGCGAGTCCCGAATCTGTCGCCTGAGATCCCCCAGACGAATTGGCCGATCGCATAGGCGAGGAGGTATGCCGCTTCAATAACGCCCATCATCCCTTTGCTGATAATTATGTTGGGATCCGCCAGTATCTCCCCTTTGGCAACCGCGAAGGACTTTCTCGTGAGATAGAAGCCTGCGTAAGCCAACCACGTGACGCCGAAAATCTGCCAACGCCAATGTTCATACCTGGCATCCTTCGGAACGAGCTGCTGTACTTGTGACATCTATCCCGGCTCCTAGCTAAATTCGGCGAGGCCGCCCCGTGCCCTCTTAACCTCACATGCCGATGCGCTTCTCATGACGAATACTCCCATTACCAGGTCCAGAACCATGGTCCGGACCAATTCCATTTCCATCTTAGACGCATACCTCCGACCGTTGCTACTCTCAGGTGTTTCCGTGGGCCCATCCTGACCGGCCGGCGCGGGAGGCCGACTCGGGTACGCCGGAAGAACCATGGGAAACATTCGCCGCCCTGCGGACGAATTCCTCGCCGTGCGAGACGGCGTCCGCTGTGCGCGCGATCTGACGCTCAGCGACGCGAAGCCGTATTTCGCTGCTCTGGGAGGTCTGTATGAGGATCCGGGTATCCGCGTACGGGCGGCACGTCATCCCGCTTCCACCCCTGAGCGCCAGTGCCGGGCCCGCAACGGGAGTCAGGACGAGCACGTGCGCATAACTTTCCGCACAGTTTTGTGCGGAAGTGGGTATACTATATTACTGAAACCCTTAGGGCTTGCCCTCACAGCTAGTACGAAATCAAGGGATTCGCACATGGCCAGAGCTCGGAAATCCAGCAGACGCGCGACCAGCCTGATTCCGGAAGAGGAACTGCCGGAGGTATTCCGAGCGCTCGTGCTCCAAAGTCCGATAAGCACCTGGATCGCGGACAAGAATGGCACCCAAATCTTCCAGAATGAGGCGTGCAGACAGCTGCTCGGGATAGAGAAGGACGAAGAAACCGTCGGCAGGTACAACATCTTCAAGGACGATGAACTCGCCGCGCAGGGATTGATGCCCCAGATAAAAAAGGTCTTCGACGAAGGGGGCTCCACCGACCTGACCGTGGACTACGATTTCTCCAAAGTCAAACACGTCAAAGTCAGCCACCCTCAGCACAGAATCCTGAGATGGTTTCTGTTTGCCATTAACGACGAAGAGGGCCGCGTGCGGTACGTCTGCGTCCATCATGAGGATTACACCGAGCGCGTCCGGGCCGAGGAGGCCCTTCGGGAGAGCGAGGCACGCTACCGGTCGTTCGTGGAGAACTTCCAAGGAATCGCTTTTCAGGGCGAATTAGGCTTTAAACCCATATTCTTCCACGGCGCTGCAGAAGCAATCACGGGCTACACAGAAGACGAGTTTACCACCGGGAACCCAAGATGGGACCAGATCGTACATCCCGACGATCTGCCTCGCGTTCAGAAAACTGGGGCGCCGCTGAGGTCGGTTCCGAACTTCTCGGTCGAGCGGGAGTACCGTATTCTGCGCAAGGACGGACAGACACGATGGGTTCATGAAATGATTCAAAACGTCTGTGACGAATCCGGCGTGCCATCATTCGTCCAAGGGGTGATCTACGACGTCACCGAACGCAAGCGGACAGAGCAAGAACTTTCTGAAAGCGAAGAGAGATACCGCGCCGTGGCGCAGTCGGCGGTTGACGCGATCATCATAGCGGACAGCAGCGGAAACATTGTTTCATGGAACGACGCAGCACAAACCATGTTTGGCTACGCGGAAGCGGAAGTGCTCGGCAAGCCAGCCACTTTGTTGATGCCGGAGCGATACGAAGAGGCGCATCGAGCAGCGTTGGAGCGGACGTCTGCGGTCGGCACGCACGTCACCAAAATGACAGGCGAGTTCCATGGGCGGCGGAAAGACGGCAGTGAGTTTCCGCTCGATATTTCCGTCTCCACTTGGACCACTCGGGAGGGCAGGTTCTGCTCCGCCATCATCCGCGACGTCACCGAGCGCAGGCGGGCGGACGAGGCGCTGCGCGAGAGCGAGGAGCGGTATCGGCAGCTCGTCCAGATGATGAACGAAGGGCTGGGCCGCGCGGATCGCAACTATATGTTCACCTACGTCAACGAAACCTTCTCGCGCATGCTGGGGTACGCGCCCGAGGAGATGATCGGTCATCATCTGCTCGAGTTCGTGCATGAAGATAGTCGCGAACTCATGCGCGAACAGATGAAACGACGCAGAAGAGGCGAAGCTGGCAGATTCGAGCTCGCCTGGAGATCGAAAGACGGCGGCAAAGTCTACACGCTGGCTTCGCCTAAAGGCATATTCGATGAGAAGGGGAATTTCGCAGGCAGTGTCGCCGTGCTCACCGACATCACCGACCGCAAGGTAGCTGAGGAGCGGCGGCAGGAACTCGAAGAGCACAAGCGGGACTTCTACCGCCGGACTATTCTGGCAGCTACCGAGGGCAAGCTGACGATATGCGAGCCAGAGGAGATAGAGCGAGTCGCCGGCTTGCCTATCACGTCGTGGGATATCGTACGCGGCGAGGATGTTGGCGCAATCCGAAATGCGGTGGGGGAGATCGCCCGGTCTCGCGGCATGGACAAGTCCAGGATTTACGATCTCGCTCTCAGCGTCGGAGAGACGGCTACCAACGCGTTCAAACACGCAGGCGGGGGCACGGCATCCCTCCATGAGGTGCCCGACGGTCTGCTGTTCGTGGTTTCCGACCACGGCCCCGGCATTGAGGCGCTCACCCTTCCGGAGGTGGCTTTGGTGAGAGGTTATTCTACCGCCGGATCCCTCGGGATGGGCTACAAGGCGATCATTTCCTTTGCCGACAAGGTCTACCTGGCAACCGGCCCCAGCGGCACGACCGTCGCCATCGAGATGAAGCTGCACCCGCAGGAAAAGCCCCCGGGCGCCGTTGCCCTGCCGGAGACATGGACTTCCTCGCAATAAACCTCTCGCGCTACCCCTCGCGCGACGTCGGTGCGATTACCGAGCCGCACGCCGAACACGCAAGTGTGTATGCCCGGCATCGGGTGGTAGACCCCAGACCTGCAAGAAGGGCGGGAGCAGAAACCCCCGCCCTTCGGCTGTCCGTATGCTTCACCGAGCATTTACTTCATGGCATACCAGGCTGTGTTGACAAACAGCGCCTGACCGTTGCCAGTCATGACAGCGGGCCTTTCCGTGAATCCCCAGAGCAGGTACCGGGAGTCTTCTCCAACAAGCAGATAGTATACGGCCGAGCGGATCTTCTGGCCGATGGGTTGCACACCTGCAGGCACGGAAGTCATATAGATCACTTTCGCGCTGACCGCTGAGGTATACAGCGTTAGGATTTGGTCGCCCGGCACCGCAATAGGATTCGGAGTCGAGTAGATCGTCGAGCCCGGATCCAACGCGTACATCTGGTCCTCCGGGGAAGACGCCCCATTGGGGTACCCAATGTCCAGGCCGAGTTTGCCGAAGAACGCGTATCCTCCCCTGCCCACACCGACGATAGGCTTGCCCGACCCATCAATGTTTGCCACGGCGGCCGGGGTTCCCCATGTGTTGGTTGAGCCCGTGTCGCTGCCGATTATTATCAGACTGTACGTCGAGAAACCCACGATCTCGGCGGCGCTGAGGCTCACCAGGTCGGTAGGCAGCTTTTCCGCATCGAGAAGAGCCTTGAAATCCTCCGCCGCGGCAATGTCGATATCGTAGACGTAAGCCACAGGCGCGGCGAGTACCCGGATGTCCTCCTCTCGCCTCGGCCTGAGGACACGGATAGGGACGGCTGCCAGCGTCGACACCCCGTTGATTCCAGTGACCTCCACAACTTGATTCACGCCGGGTGGGGTGACGCCCAAAACGCTTGTGTCAACCAGCACGCCGATAGTCGGACTGCTGTCCGCCACTTGCGAGCCGTCGTCAAGATAGAAATCGCCGGCCGCGACTTCGGTCACGCGGCCCCAGGTTCTAACCAGCAGG
>Ga0114930_10002232_pt1 | contig 17625 bp, 20 predicted proteins | sample AnhtaG_FD_87300 | JGI IMG/M metagenome (GOLD analysis project Ga0114930, IMG submission 87300) | Deep subsurface microbial communities from Anholt, Denmark to uncover new lineages of life (NeLLi) - Anholt_01485 metaG | ecosystem: Environmental > Aquatic > Marine > Oceanic > Sediment | place... | reverse complement strand
ATTCATTTTAAACACATTCAACTTTATTAATTACTGATGAAAAAATTAGAAGAATTCTTTAAGAAGATACACAATCCTAAATCTCAAATCCCTGAATACGCAAGTATAATAATAAAACCCGGGAAAAAAGTTTTAGCTATTAAAATAAAAAAGGAAAATGAAAATATTTTAAAAGTAATTGCACATGAAGAAAATCAAACTGGATGGTTTCTCCATTCTGTACATATTCCATTAAAGAATTTAGGTTTATCATATGATTCTAAGGATAAAGAAATATTAACTTATTTATCAGATCCAAATAAAATTAGAAATAAACTAACCAAAGAATATATAGAAAACATTTTAAGGAAGTATTTAGATATCTTACCTGAGAAGAAAAAGCACTTTTTTAAAACCGAGAGATATAAGAAAAAGAAAGAATTTAAAACTGGGGCCCAGTTAAAAGGATTTTAACTATTTATTTTTGACCTTAGGTATCAATCTTTATAAGATTCTAACTTCTTAAAGGCATTCCGTTTAAATCAAAAAATTCTTTACGTGTAGGCTTTCTCTCGCGATAGGGATTTTTCTTATTTCTGATTTTTCTCCCTACGCTTATGTAACCACTATGTCCAACCATCCGCGTTTCAGGACGAGTTGCATTTTCCTTAACCTGGATTTTTCTTTTAATCAGCTCATATGTGTTGATTTCTACGAAATTATTATTCCTCAATGCGAACGTAGTTTTTTTTACTTGCTCAATCGTTGGAGAAAAAGAAACCAAAGTTCCACTCAATTTGAGATAACTCATTGCTTTTTCGACTGCTTTCCATGGCTCAGCAAGATCTAAGACAACAGAATCCACATTTTTCAAATTTAAATTATCAGTAATAATGTTGCCATATTCTATCGACACAATGTTTTCCAGTTTAGCTCTTTCTACATTCTTTCTAGCGTTCTTGAGCGATTTTTCACGAATATCAAAGGAGAATATATGACCACTAGGCCGAACATAGTTGCCTAAAATACAGGTTAACGCCCCAGAACCACATCCTGCTTCAATAACCACGCTGTCCGGTCCAATCCCAGAGTAAAGTAAAATAATTCCGGCATCTTCAGGATATATTATTTGAGTTTTGCGCGTCATATGAAGCACATAATCGGAGGGCAACGGTTTCAGTACAAAAAATTTGTACCCTTGAGTTTCATATGGTTTTGAGAATATTACTGTTCCATAATTTTTTCCTATTATCTCATCAAATTCAATAATTCCTCTGTGGGTGTGAAAACTGCCTCCAGCTTTCACTTGAACTAACCATCTCCTTTTAGCATCAAGGATCAAAAAGATTAAATCGTTTTCTTTTACTTTCTCAGAGGTCATTTTATGTTTTATTTTTTATTATTTCTAAAGTTAATAAATCTTAAATTTTTTTTCATTAGCCCTATTTTTATTATTATTTTATTTACAAAAAATATATAAAACATATAAAATTGTCATATTTAACCACTTTAAATAAATTCCTTTTTATAAATACTCTTTAAAGCATGAATTTATGAGTAGAAATAATTCCAAAAACTCGCAAAATTCTCAAACCTCTTTTAGGGGTCTTCAAATCTTAAGTGATGATTTAAGGAAAAACCGAGACGATCTTAACCTTAAAACTAAAAAATTCATTAACGGTTTGCAGGAGATAGAAACTGAAATTAATGTAAATTTAAAAACGGCCAAAGAAAAATATAAAAAGAGAAGAGATTATTGGAATAATAAAGTTAAGCAGTTAAAAGAAAAAAAAGTGGAATATAAAACTTTATTTGATAAACTATTAGAAGAGAAAAAATCGAATCAGAAGAAGAGTAAAAACTCAGATAGGCTCGTTTCTATAAAGCAAGTGGAAAGAAAAATTGATAATTTAGAAAGAAGAATTGAGACTGAAAACCTTGATATTGCAGAAGAAAATTCCATTATTGATATAATAAGAGACTTAGCAAAATCAAAACAAGATTTTTTAGCAGAACAGGAAAATAGTGATCTCTTCAAAGTAGAGCGAAAAGTTGAGATTGTAAAAATAAATTTAAACAAGATCTATGAACAATTAAATAAGTGGTCGAATAAATCTCAAGAAAATCATGCCAAGATGTTAGAAAACTTCCAAAAAGTCGATGAATTAAGAGAACAGAAGAAAAAGATGGAAGAGGAACTAATAGAAAACAAAAAATCTGCGGATCGTTACCATGAACAATATTTGCAGGTAATGAATCAAAGAAAGAAAATTTCGAAAGGTAAGAGACCTTATCAACCGTTTAAAAAACCTGGAGCGAGAACGGATCATTTCAAAAAGAGAAATGAAATGATTGAAAAAATGAAGAAAGATAAATTAGCAGAAGCTTTAGAAAAACAAAAAGCGGGCAAAAAATTAAATTTATTCGAAGCTCGACTAATCTTAGAGAAATCTGAAAGATAGTTTATAGTTTAAAAGTAAAAATCAGCTTATAGTTTAATTTCTTAAATTATAAATCTACAGCAATTAATTTTATTATATTGATCTCCATTATAATTTTAATTCTTCTGTTAATTATTACTTAAATCATTAATAGAATTGTCATAATATTTAAAAAAATTGAAGATTTATTTTTTTTCAACGCTTTAAAATAAAAGGAAGAATTGATTAAAATTGAGTAAAAAAGTAGCTGAAATCCGAGAAATTTTAATGGAACATCACGACTGGTTTAAAAAATCAATTCCTTTAATTGCCTCGGAAAATATAACTAGTCCTGCTGTAGATGAAGCTTGTGCTAGTGATTTCTCACATCGATATGCCGAAGGATGGTCAGGTGAAAGAGTTTATGCTGGTTGTTCCTTCATAGATCAGGTAGAGGATATTTGTATGGATCTTACTAAAGAATATTATAAATGTATCCATGCTGATGTACGCCCGATCTCTGGAGTTGTAGCAAATTTAGTGATGTATAATGCATTCACATCAGATAATAACGGTAAAATGTGTTGTATGTCAATTGTTAGAGGAGGACATATTTCACATGGTCCAAGATTTGCAAAAAGTGGTCGAGAAATTTTTGGGACGGCAGGGACGACAAGGGGTTTAGATATTGAATATTTAGCATTTGACAATGATGAAATGAATTTAGATATTGATGCTTCTGCGAAGAAGATAAGAGAATTTGAACCAGAATTGGTATTGTTTGGTGGTTCAGTATTCTTATTTCCTCACCCTGTTAAAGAGCTTGGTGATGTTGCAAAAGAGGTTGGAGCCTATGTTGGGTATGATGCAGCTCATGTATCCGGTTTGATAGGCTCTGGATATTTTCAAGATCCTTTAAGAGAAGGAGCAGATGCTATGACAATGAGCACCCATAAAACACTTCCTGGACCTCAACATGGAGCTTTAGTATCGAATAGGGAAGATTTAATTGATACATTAAGATCTTGTGCTTTTCCAGCATTATTATCTAATCATCATCTTCATAATGTAGCGGGATTAGCGATTGCTATAGCAGAAATGTTAGAATTTGGAAAAGAGTACCATAAGAATGTTATTGAGAATGCTAAAGGCCTTGGACAAGCATTATATGAACGGGGATTTAAAGTATTAATGGAACATAAGGGCTTTACAGAGTCACACCAAATTGTTGTTGATATTACAGAATTTGAGAAAACAATTGGATTAGGAGGAGATATTGAAAAATTATTAGAAAAAGCAAACATCATCCTAAATCGAAATCTTTTACCATATGATATTGCTGAAGGAAGACATTATCAAAATCCTGGAGGATTAAGAATCGGGACATCTGAAATCACCAGACTTGGCATGGGAAAAAGTGAAATGATTGATATTGCAGAGCTAATTAAAAAACTACTCATTGATAAGATAGATCCTAAAAAAATAAGAAACGAAGTCGTAGAATTTAGAAAAGAATTCCAAGAAATTAAATATTGTTTTCAAACTCCAAGTAAGGCTTATGAATACTTAAAATTCTATTAATTCTTAAAATTTTTTTTTGAACAAATATTTAAGAGTTCTCGCTAAGTATCCATATTTTTGCTATAAATATAACAATAAAACTTATCTTATATAATGCATTTAAGACTACATTCATAAATTTGATATTAAATAACTTAATTTACATTATCATGGATATCGAGGTTCTTGAAAAATCCGATCATAAGTTAGTGTTTGTTGTACAGAACATTTCTATTGAGATGGCAAATGCAATCAGAAGGATAATTATGTCTGAAATCCTTGTAATGGCAATTGATGAGGTTATTGTTTTGAAAAATGATAGTCCTCTCTATGATGAGATAATATCTCATAGACTTGGGATGATACCACTTACTACCGATTTAGAGGTGTATAAACTACCACAAGATTGCGAATGTGGTGGTTACGGGTGTGCGTTATGCCAAGTTTCTTTAACATGCGAAGTCACTAACACTACGAATATGCCTTTAGAGGTTTATTCGGGCGATTTAAAATCAAATGATCCTAAAATAGTGCCTGTTAATCCAAAAATCCCAATTGTGAAAATTGATAAAAATAATCAATTAATTCTTGAAGCATATGCGATTTTAGGTAAAGCGAAAGATCATGTGAAATGGCAAGCTGTATCAAATATTTTTTATAGATTTTATCCAGAAATAGAATTTAACGATGAAAATTGTAAAAAATGTTTAGAAAGGTGTGTGGTATCGAGAATGTGTCCAGAACATTTATATGATTTTTCAGATGGGAAAACGGTAAAATTACGGGGAGACTATTGGAAAACTTGCACATTATGTAAATCGTGTGAAAGAGATTGTCCAGAAAAAGCTATCAAAGTAAGAGCAAGAGATAATATATATATTTTTTCTATTGAAAGCGATGGAGTTTTACCCTTTGACACAATTATTAAGAAAACATTTGAAATCTTTTTAGAAAAAATCGATGAATTTGTTGAAAGACTTGAAGCTATTGAGTTGGAATCGTGAAATTACAAAAATTTATTAAAATATCAATAATTTAAAATAATAAATAAAGCGAGAGTAATACTTCCTAATGTCTCATAAGATAACTGGCCCAAGTAATTATTATGTTAGAAAATTGATAAGAGATTTGTGGAAAACTAAAATTAAGATATGGCGAAAAATCTCTAAAAAATTAAAAGGTTCAAGAAAAAATAGAGTTTCCCCTAATTTATATAATATAAACAAAAAAACTAAGGAAAATGATATAGTTGTCATACCTGGAAAAGTGTTAGGAATGGGGGAATTAGATCATACAATTACTATTGCTTGTTTAGATTGTTCGAAATCAGCGAGACAAAAAATTGAATCTTCAGGAAGTAACCTGATTTCTATAGAGGAATTGTTAGAACAGAACCCTAAAGGTAGTGGAGTAAAAGTTTTTTACTGATAAAATAATAGAGTGTGTTATGATTATGGAATTAGAATTTCAATTAATCGATGCTACAGATAAGATTTTGGGGCGATTTTGCGGTCAAATAGCTAAAAAGGCTTTATTGGGTAATAATGTAGTAATAATTAATGCTAAAGATGCGATAATAAGTGGGACTAAGAGAGATATTCATGAAAAATATTTAGCAAAATTAAAAATTTCAACTGCTACAAATCCCCTGAGAGGTCCATTTCACGAAAGAAGACCTGATACTTTTATGAGAAGGGTAATAAAACAAATGCTTCCACGAAAAAAATTTCGGGGAAAAGAAGCTCTCAAAAGAGTTCATGTATATATTTCAGACATTCCTGAACGTTTTAAAAACAGATATCAAAAATTAACACCAACTGAAATCTTTTATGCTGAAAAAAAGCGTCTTTCTTATTATAACAGATATATTACTTTAGAAAATCTTTGTATGCGAATAGGATGGAATAAAAAGGAAATTGAGGTGTAATCAATATGTCAATGAAAGTAGTTCAAGCATCGGGTAAAAGGAAAAGTGCCATAGCGAGAGCTGTATTGAAACATCCTTCAAAAGGACAAATTAGAATTAATAATGTTCCTCTAAATCTATATGAACCTGAATTATCACGGTTGAGGATCCAAGAAGTTCTTGAAATTATAAATCACCCAAAGCTTGAAAAATGTGATATTAATGTTCGAGTTAAAGGTGGTGGGATAAGTGGGCAAACGGACGCTGTTCGGATGGCCATTGCTAAATCAATCCATAAATTTATAGGAACAAAAACAATAGAACGGACATTTAGAGATTACGACGATTCATTATTAAGTGGAGATTCTAGAAGGATAGAACCAAAGAAATTTGGTGGTAAAAAAGCCCGTGCTCGTAGGCAGAAAAGTTTTAGATAATCTCTAATAGGGTTACCTTGTTTCTATTTGAACACCTAATTTTTGTAGATCATCTAAAAAGGAAGGGTAAGAATCTTTTACAACTTCAATATTTTTTATATGAGATTTTGAAGAAGCATATAAGGCAGCAATAGTGCATGCCATTGCTACTCTATGATCATATTCATGATCTATTATCGCTCCATTTAATTTATCGCAGTGATAAATTGTTAATTTTTCATCTTCTTCTTTGACACTAACACCCATTTTTTTTAATTCTCTTGCCATAGCAGAAATTCGGTCACTTTCTTTTAGTCGAAGATTTCCAGCATTATAGAGAACAGTTTCACCATCTGCAAATGCCCCAATAACGGATAGAATCGGGAATAAGTCTGGGATATCACCGCAATCAACTTCTAGTCCTTTTAAGGTATTATGGGATAAATCCCCCCGTACAATTACTTGTTTTTGATTTTCATCAAATTCGATATCAGCACCCATATTATTTAGAATCTCAATAATCTTTTTGTCTCCTTGGTAATTTTCCATGCTTAAATTATTTATTACAACTTTAGTAGGTTCACTAGATAAAACGGTTGCTGCGATAATGAATGCTGATGAGGAGAAATCTCCAGGAATTTCATATGATTGAGCCCTATAATTTTGTTCAATTGTTATATAAAATTTCCCTCCTTCTAGATCTTCTTGAATATTAATTCCAAATGTGTTTAATACATCTAGAGTAATTTTTATATATGGAATAGAAACTAATGGAGTAGTTAGCTCTATTTCAATGAAATCTTTATCCTTACATGTTAATAGAGGACAGATAAATAGTAAGGCGGTTATGAACTGAGAACTAATATCTCCAGGGATTTTTATTTTATTACATAACATTTTCTTACGTTCTATCTTAATTTTATCCTCTGATATTTTAAATTTTCCTCCTAAAGCCTCTAAAGCATTGAGGAGTGGAATAATTGGTCTTTTCCTTTCTAAAAATTCACCTGTTAAAAGAAGCCCCCCTTTAACTAAAAGACTTAAAGCGCAAAAAATTCTAAAGGAGGTTCCAGAATTTTTACAATCTAGAGGTTTCTTGATTGGTTTAAATCGTTTTTTATCACATTTAACGACATAAGAATTTTCGCTGGATTTTAATATTTTAATCCCTAGAGCTTTTAAATTATTAATTGTTATTGCTGAATCTCCAATTGTTAAAGGTTTTTTAATTACTGAGATCCCTTCAGCTAGACTTGCAGCAATAAAAGCCCTGTGTGTATAGCTTTTAGACCCAGGTGCTGTAATTTCACCCTTTAAATTGCTAATTAATGGTGTTATATCTAATTCCATAATTAAATAATAAATAGAAAATAGAAAATATAATATTAATTAAATATTATTGTAAAATTAAGTTTTAGTAGATGTGATGTTTATGGGAGATAACACACTAGGAACCGTGTTTACCATCAGTTCTTTTGGTGAATCTCACGGCAATTTAATTGGGATAATCGTAGATGGTACTCCAGCAGGGATTGAGTTAGATTTAGAATTAATCCAACAAGAATTAGATATGAGAAAACCCGGACAATCATCTCTTACAACACCTCGTATGGAGGAAGATAAAGTTAAAATAGTATCAGGTATCTTCAATAAAAAAACAACAGGAGCACCTATTTGTTTGACTATTGAAAATAAAGATGTAGATTCTTCAAAATATGAAGAATTTAAAACAATTTTGCGTCCTTCTCATGTAAATTATTCTGCGTTAATGAAATATGGGCATTATTATGACTATAGAGGATCAGGACGATTTTCTGGGAGGATAACTGCAGGATTCGTTATGGCTGGAGCAATAGCTAAACAAATCCTCAAAAAATATAATATTACAATATTTGCTTATACTAAGAGCATTGGAAATATTATCGATGAGGAAGTGTATAATACAAACGATTATGAGGGACTTCTTGAATTAAGAGAGAATTCTCTTGTTAGAACACTTAATCAAGAAAAATCAAAACTTATGGAAATCTTGATAAATGAGGTTAAAGCTCAAAAAGATTCAATTGGTGGATTGGTAAAATGCATAGTGAGTGGGTTTCCAGCAGGAAAGGGTGGTCCTATCTTTAATAGTATCGAATCAAACATAAGCAAAGCAATATTCTCAATCCCCGCAATAAAGGGCATAGAATTTGGAGCAGGGTTTAAAGCTTCGAGTATGAAAGGTTCTGAACATAATGATCCTTGGATCCTCAAGGATGGTAAGATACAAACTAGTAAAAATGATTCTGGAGGGATCATTGGTGGAATTTCTATAGGTATGCCTATCGAGTTTACGGTTGCTGTAAAGCCTACTGCATCTATTGGTATTCCTCAAAAAACTGTAAATATTGACACAATGGAAAATATAGAGATTGAATTCTCTGGTCGTCATGATCCGTGTATAGTGCCAAGGGTAATTCCAGTAGTTGAAGCTATGACATCGGTTGTATTACTTGATTGTTTATTAATTGATGGTTTTGTTCCAAGAGTTTTTAAATCTTAGAAATAAAGTTCAAAAAAAATTATTAACTAAAGTAAGATTAAAAAGAGATATGGTTTAATATGACAGGGTTACTCCAAGAAAAATTTATTAAAGCAATTATAAAAGTAGTAGATCGATGGTCTTTTGAACAATGTGCTTTTTGTGAAGATGGAACCATGGTTTCAATAGAAGGTATGATTGATTATAGATGTAGTAGATGTGGAAAGACTATGAACCCTGTTAATTATTTAGTTGAAATTGCTAAAATTGTTCTTGATTACAGAGAACAACTTGAAAACAAAAAAGATAACAATAAGATAGATTAAATTAATTACAAAGGCATTGGTTTAGAAACTAAAATTCAATTGAAATACTTCGCCTATCATTTACTATGAAATTACTGATTACAGCAGTACTACTAGGTACTGGAAGAAGAGGTTTTGATGTTTATGGAAATTATGCTCTAAAAAATAGAAGAAAATTAATTTTTATAGCCGTAGCAGAACCCATAAAAAAGAGACGTGAAAAGTTGCAGCAGATGAGTCTCGATTATAAAATAATGTTATCGATATGGAAGAATTCTGCAGAAAAGCAGACCATCTCTGAAAAAAGAAATAGTGGAAGAAAATTTTAGTTAAGTTATTATAATTTAGAACACAAAATACTATATTATTTAAACTAGATTTTATGTAGTTAAAATAAAATGGATAGGAAAATTGATACTTCGGCCCAATTCATTGAATTCTATAAGAAAAAGGGTGACTATTTAGTATCTTTATCAGAAAATCATTTCAAGAATGTTGAATATCGAAAATGCCTTGAATTATTAAATCAGGCCCATAATATGTATAAGAAGGGAAATTACACTGAACTTGTTGAACAAACTAAACAAAGATTCATGGAAATTAAAGAAAAATATTTTCAAAAAAAGCAAGTGTGATTTTATTAATCCTGAATAGAATCTGATCCTAATCTTTTCTCAATATCATCAATATGAGACCCTTTCCAATAGATTTTTTTACATTGCGAATTTAAACATTGATAAAAGTCATTATATTGATTAAAAGTTTCTCGTAAAACAAGATGTTTAATATCGTTTTTTTTCTTAACTTTCTTCATTCTTGAATTGCAGATAGAACATCTTGCATTCTGAATATTGAATTTAAAATTTAATCCTAGGTTTTCTATTAATTGATTTAGGTAATTATATACTCCCTCTCCTCTCAAATGTATGGCATTTTCAGAATAACTCTTATAAAACGGATAATCTTTTGTTATAACAAACCTATTAGTTTTCTTTGCATAAGCTAGTAATTTTTCGTCAGGGACAGGATCTATCTTGAAGTATTCTACTAAATCGTTTGCATATAAAGTATCATAGCCAAACATTCTTAGGAATCGAGCTAATTTACCTAACATTGAATTAACTAAAAATTTCATATCATTATCCCTATTATTTAATTAAGTTCTTCTAGATTAAATAAATTTAAAACATGTAATAAATTATATAATTGGATTTTAACAAAAAAAAATTATATTACCTTAAATGGAAACTAAAGATTTAATGGAGAAGGCGACACGGTTTCATGGACATATATGTCCCGGTTTAGCTATAGGTGTTTTAGCTGCTAAGTATGTGTTAGAACATGGTTTCAATTATTCTCCTAATGAAGAGGTTGTCGCTGTAGTTGAGAATGATAATTGCAGCATTGATGCACTTCAGTCGTTACTCGGAGTTACGGTTGGTAAAGGAAATCTGATTCATCAAGATTACGGTAAACTTAATTATTATTTCTATAATAGAGAAACTGAAAAGGCTATAAAATTATCTTTAAAAAGTAAAGCTTTTGGAAATAAGAAGTTATCAAAACACGAACGTATTAAACATTTACTTGATTCGAAAACTGAAAAGATATTTTCAATATATGAAATAGATTTCAATCCTCCTGGTCTAGCTGAGATAGAAGAATCTATACCTTGTGACATTTGCGGCGAACCCACTATGAATAGTAGACTTATGTTTTATGAGAATAGTAGTATGTGTATTCCATGTTATAAGGCTCAGAGAAAATAAAGAAAGAGTTATATTTTGTTAAATTATGAAGTTCAAATCTCTCAATTTTCCGTTTTTATATAAATGAAATGTATTTAATAATAGATAGTCAAGATCAGCATCGAAATTTTTCAGAATTAATTAATTTTATTAGTGAAATTTGTAATTAAACAATATTTTTAAGTTAATTTGTACATTAGATGAATAACTCATGATTAAGAATATTGATAAAGGAAATACTTTAATAGTAAAAGGACCCGCGAGAGTAACATTATTAGAGGGAAAATTAGACGTTTTTGGAAAGTTAGTTCTTCCAGAAAAGGAAAGCTCAACATCAAATATATCCAATATTGAAGACGAAAATGTTTTAATAATACCTAGTGCCCAATGTTATCCCCTCTATGCACATGAGGATGCAAAACTAGAAATCTATACTAGTTATGAAAAAAATCTAAAATTAGTTAAAGAAAATTCAATTTCGCCAACATGGGTTGATATTAAAAGTGAGATATTAAAAGAACTAAAAAAGGAAAAAGAAACTCCTTTAAAAATAATGGTGATAGGTTTTAGTAATGGAAAAACAACACTCATCAAATACTTGGCAAATAGTTTTATAAAAGAAGGATTAAAAGGAGGATACCTAGATTCTGATCTTGGACAACAAATTATTTATATTCCTACCACGCTCAATTTAGGTACAATAAAAGAATATATTATTTCGAGTAAAAATATCCATTCCGAAAATACTGTATTTATTGGAGCAACATACCCTAAGGGGGATTATAAATACATTGTATCACTTTCATGTAGGAAAATGATTGATGATTACATCGCAGAACATAAAAATATTGATTTTATTTTGATTGATACTGATGGTTGGATAAAAACTGAAGCAGGTATCCTATATAAGAATTTTTTCATAAAAACAGTAGATCCAGATGTTTTAATTGCTTTTCATGATGAGACTATTGAAGAATTAAAGGATATTGAGAAGACAGCCTCAAATCAAAGAAAAAATAGAAAAATGTATTTGATAAAGGAGGTAAATGAATATTTCTATGAAAGAGATAAAGATGAAAGAAGATTTCTAAGACAAAGTCAATTTTCAAAGAAATTTGAGGTTTTTAGAAAAATTTCTATCCCGCTAAATGATATGAAATTTATAAAAACTGATTATGATATGGAAATAGGCGAAATTGTTGAAACAGAAATAAATATTAATGAATTAGTGAATTTACCTTATCATTATGTAATAATTGGTTTATTAACAGAAAATTCTAAATTAGTGGAAATTGGACTTCTTTTTACTATAAATGTTGAGAAAAACTTTATATTACTTTTTTCAGACTTGACTTATAAACAGCAACTTCAAATAAAAAAAATCTTGCTTGGGAGTCTTAGATTATCTACAAAAGGTAATCATCAAGGTTATTTATACTTATAGTTATTTCTATGAATTTAAATAACCAAAATCCGAGATTTCTTGTTCTAATTTATTAAAATAATAAGAATGAGGATTTTATTTAGTAAAAAATTATAAAATAAGATTGTATTAGAATTATTATATAACAATAATATTGAATGATTTATATGGAAGAGGATTTGCTTACTAAGTTTCTTAAATTAATGTCTTCCACGATTACAGACTCTGATCTTGAATTAATCAAACTTGGAAACTCATTAGGCTTAGATTTGGTATCTTTCGCAGAATTAAGAGCTTCACAGCAGGATTTTTTTGTAGATCTTATTAGAGAAAAAGCATTAAAAAAGATGAAAAAAAATGAAGACAATATTCTAGCTAATAACGACTGCTTTTACTCTGGGAGTATCGATTTCATGGTATCTGATGAACTTGAAGGAAAAAAATTTTTTCTTTTAGAAACAAATGGTGGATCACATAGAGGCCTTTCTATTATTACTAAAAAACAGCAAGCCCTATTATATAATGGATACCTTGAAGCTATCTATCAAGCAATTAAGAAAAATGAAAGAAAAGATGACAAAGTTTTTGTATTAATTGGAGTACCGGTTAATGATGCTTTAATTCATGAAAAAATAATCATGATAGAATATTTCAGAAAAACTCTCAAATCAGAAGGGCATAGTGTTAAAATTTTCAACAGAGAAAGTTTTAATATCGATTTTAAAGCTAATATCATTTTTCTAATAGCAGATTATAGACAACTCTCTACTTCTCTCTCATTCTCTGAGAATTCTATTAAATATAAAGGTGAAGAAATAAGTGTTTTAATCGGTGATGGTATTACAAGACGTATAAACAATAAAAATTTTCACGAGCAGATAAAGAAAGATTTTCGCTATATTAAAACAATAATTGTAAACCCAATTTTCAAAGTCACAGACGATAAATCTTTAACATACCTCGCGAGTTTTCTTAGTAAAGATATTTTAAGAAAATATAATCTTAGATACCTACTATTTACTAAAGCTTTTGATGATAAAGATTTAATAGATAAGTTAAGTTATCTTTTAAAGAATTATAATAAATCATTTATTATTAAACCTAGTGGAGGATCAGGAGGAGCTGGGGTTATCCCTGTTTCTAAAGATGAACAACCAGCTAATTTAAAAAATATTATTGAGACAAGCAAGAACGAGTTTTTTGCTAAATTTATGAAAAATCGTAATCCGTATCCATACACTATACAAGAAAAAGCAAATTTTTCTTTAATTGATTGGAGTGGGGGAAAACATACATTTGACTTAAGGATATATTTAGCTCAACGTAAAGGAATGGTTATACCGATTGGAGGATTAGGAAGAATCGCACGGGGGAAATTTACAGTTGGGTTGAATAAGGAAGAATTTGTCGTTAACTTATCAGGATACGACGGTCAAATTGAAGTGGAACGGGGCATTGGTTTTTCTAAAAAAAAGAGCAAATTGTTAAAATTAACTGAAGAAGATTTTGTAAATATGTTTTGGATTGGTTGTGTAATATTTGCTAATATTGTCAAAAATTATAAAAGAATCGTACATTTCTCTAAATGGGACGAAATAATTGATTAGATATTAAAAAATTTTTAGTTTTTTTATGGTTGTGAGCTTTTAAGTAATAGGAACTAGTAATTTTTCTTCTATAGAGTCAACTTTATTTAAACATTTTACATGATAGTAATAAGACTTTACACCATGAAATTTTCCGCATTTTACATTTCCTAAAGTGAATTGAAATGTATTTTTTAAATTTACAGCTTTAATATATTTTCCACAAATTTTACATTCATACATTTGAAAAATGATATTTTAGATTTTTTCAGAAGAAGTTTAGGATCAAGTTATTTAAACTAAACAAAATACGAAATTTAATCTGATTTCTTGCGTTTTAAGAATTTAAGAATTTTAGTGTTGCTCCAACCAACACACTTTCGTTTTTCTTTTGAGAATGTCCTCCTTTTTTCAATATAAGCACATTTTTCTCTGGAGATTCTAAAATCATTTTATTTTCTTTAAAATTCTTGAATTTTATTACTCTGTCATTTATACAGTGGATTAATATAACCTTTTTAGATAAGATTTTCCACTCTTCTAATGTTAGATCTTTTTTTGCATTTTGAATCAATAAATAAGGAGATAACATTTTATTTTCCTCATTATTAGGAGACAATTTTACTCCTTTTAAAAAGTAACTAAGCCTTATAATAGGATTGTATTTAGGAATGTTTTGCTTGTAATATGACATTGAAGAAATTGCAACAATTTTTTCGATATTTCTATCTAAAAAACCTCCAGATAAAACTGTTATTGCACCTATACTAAAACCAACACAAGAGATTTTCATAATAGAAAATTCTTCTTGATTTTTAACCCACTCAATTATTTTTTTAAAATCCTCAATTCTTTTTAAAAAATCACTTCTTTTTCCTGCTTTTTTAGATTTTCCCGTACCTCTGGCGTCATAAGCTAAAATAACATAACCTTGGTAAGCAAGCGGATAATAGAAATACTCAAGCGTTTCTTTCGTGTCTGAAAACCCATGACAAACTATAACTATAGCATTTTTTAATTTAGTTTTTGCTTGATTCTGGTTTTTTACCAGATTTGCTGATAAAAATCCATCTGAAACGTTTATTTTTATGGTTGATACTTCTAAATCTTTATGATAAAGTTTTGGCCAACGATCAAACCAGAGATCACGAAACGAAAAATAAATTTCAAACGGAGTATAGACGATTAAGAAGGTGGTTATTGATAACATAAAACATCTTGAAAAAGCAGTTGTATAACATGGATTACCTAACGAAATATTTATTTCCCAGATGTACCAGCTAAATAATACAGCAATAATGATTAATATAATGCGTTTGTGTGTATTTGAAAGCAAAATATCCCACTAATCAAGAATGATATAAGCGTTTAAATAATAAAAAAATAAAATATAATTTTTATGGCTTCTTTGGTTTTGGACACCCATGATCATGAGCAATTTTACAATCTGGTTTGCTCTTCAAACCTGGGCAAGGTTTACATTTTACATCTCGTAACATTTTGACAACATCATCAACTTCCATCCCAAATTCTTCATCCTCAGACTCCTCCGCGATCATTTCATCATCATCTGGGATTTCATAAACAATATCTTCTTCTAAATTATCTTTCCAATCAGATAGATCTATTATTTCGTCTCCATCTTCATCTATTTTTCCACTTGGAAGTTCAAGATCTTTTTCTTCACTTGGAAGTTCAAGATCTTTTTCTTCACTTGGAGCGCTCTTTTTTTTAGCCATAATTCTTACTCTCAATTTTAATTGATTTTTACTAATTAATATTTTAAATATATAATATTTGTTAAAATTTAATTTTAATTCGATTGTACCTAAAGAAAGACTATTTTAAAATTGCCTTTTAACTGAAATTATTTTTCATTAGGTCATCTATTTGATTTATTAAACCTGTATTATTATGTAATCGGCTATAAAGTTTTTTTAATTTAGTTAAAATAGAATCTAATTCATTTAATGAAAAGATATTATAATTATTAATATCGAATCGGGGAATTAAAAATTTAAATGGAACTTTTTGTGGTTCTATTTTTAAATCGAATAATTCTCTTAATAAATAATAATCTAAATTAGACTCTAAATAAAAATCATCTAAAAACAATAAATTCACCAAAGAATTGCTCAATCTTGTAAAAAATTTAAGATAACACTGTATTTCATTATAGTGTTTGTTATTAAATCTCTCGATAACAGGATTTCTTACAATTTCAGGCTCTTTTGAATCAAAATCATATTTTAATTGTGAAAGGAGTTGTAGAATTTTTCCCAATTGTGATAGAAACAAAGGAAATTTTCTTGGTAATGGTAATCTTTTAATGAAACTACCATTAAATCGTAAATAACCTCCAGCCATGTGAAGAGAACTAAATAATGTTTTAAACACTGTATCCAATAATTTTGAGTTTAATATTGTTAAGAGACAATATAGTTTCTCAGTATTTATCGAAGGGATTCTTACGAAATATAAACCAGTTATATTAGTAAAGATTCCGGGATCATAGACACAAGTTAATTCTTTAGCAATTTCTCTAAAAATAATCTTTTCTTGGTTGAGGTCTTGCCAAATAGATTTAAAAGTAGGATTATAATTAAAATATGAAATTTCAAGATCTCTCTTGGCGATTTTTATTCTTTTATTAAATTTAATATGATACTTTCCTACATTTCCCGTCCCGATCAACAAGAGATCCTTATCAGAACTGGGTTCTTCACTGATATTATCAAAATTTTTGCTGTATTTCAAAAATCCAAAGGGACGATATATGATTTTTAAATCCTTAAAGGTATCCTTGAATGATTTAAATTTACTATACAAAAATTCAATTAAATCAATATTACCTGAAATAGGGATAACATTAGAAGGAAGGCCACTGATTAATTTCTGACGCAATTTTATTAAATTTGAATCATTACAGGTCAGAAGATCATCAAGTTCATCAAATCTTCTTATAATAATCTCATTCTTATCACTAGATTTACCCTTTTTAAAATATATAATTATTGGATACGTTGATGTTTTTTGAAAAACAGATAAAGAAGAAACATTAACAATTTCTCTAAGTTCAATGTTCTCTATTAATAGTTCTCGGATTTTAATTCCGTAATCAGCCGATAAAAATTTATTAGGTAAAATAAAGGAGAGATAGCCATTCTCTTTCATCAATTCAATCGATTTTTCGATAAATATAACAGAGAGATCGAATAATTTGTATGCTGACTTGAAATTTTCATACAATTTATTTTTATATTCAGAATCTATTTTCTTATTTTCAACATAAGGAGGATTTCCTATTATTATATCAAACTCTCCAAATTCAAACTCTAAAAGAAAGTCTAAGTTGAATAGATTGAGTTTTATGTCAATCTCATTAATTAATTGGTTAATCTCTTTTAGGTTTAAATCTTTTGTATTAAAATTAGGGAGATTATGTTGAGTTTCATTACCAGAAAAAAGCCAAGATATTAATTGCAATTTTGTGATAATGTAAGCAGATTTCTCAATTTCAATCCCATATAGATTTTCTTGTAATATGGCTCGTTTTACCTCGTAATCATCTAATCCAGAATTTAGAGTTTTATAAAAATGATAAAGTTTTTCAGCGGAAGAAATCATAAATCTTCCAGATCCACAAGCAGGATCCAATATTTTAATATTTTTGAGTTTTTTGATGAAATTAGTTTTTAGAGAATGGTTTTTAGATAAAAAATGTTGTAAAATTTCAAAAATGGATTTTGTATTAGTGGTTT
>Ga0114930_10002227_pt1 | contig 17652 bp, 10 predicted proteins | sample AnhtaG_FD_87300 | JGI IMG/M metagenome (GOLD analysis project Ga0114930, IMG submission 87300) | Deep subsurface microbial communities from Anholt, Denmark to uncover new lineages of life (NeLLi) - Anholt_01485 metaG | ecosystem: Environmental > Aquatic > Marine > Oceanic > Sediment | place... | reverse complement strand
TTTTTTGCGTATATTGGTTTAGGTATATAACTAATTATACGTGATTTATCTTCGACCTCTTTTACAGCGAAACCAGATGCACCACAGTTGGGGCATAATCTTCTTCCTGTTCCTGTTGGCATAGTTGAACTTGGAGTTGTTGTTGCTGTTGGAGTAGAAGGTGAAAAAGAGGGGCTTGTTCCATAACTAGTTGTAGTTTGGGATGTAATCCCTTGGGCTAAACTTGAAGGCATTACTGCTTTTGGTTCTTTTAATTCTTCAATGCGTTTTTCCTTATAAGAAACCTCTTCCTGTAATTTAGAAATTTGGGTTTGCAACGGTCCAATTTGTTGCTGTAGCATTGAATTATGTTGTTGTAATTCTTGAACTTGCTGTTGTAACCCGGGGATATGTGCTTGCAATTGAGCCTTTTCATCGTTGAGCTGATTTACCTGTTGTTGGTATCCTTCTACTGAAGCTTGAAGAGATTGAACCTGATTAGTCAATCGATTGACTTGATTATCTTTTTCGATAAGCTGAGCGTTTAATGTAGAACATTGAGCATTTATTTCATTAAATTGATTTTGTAGTTGATTTAGTGTAGAATCTTTATTTTGCAGTTGAGTTAATACAGAATCATATTCATCTTGTGATGGACCGACAGAAATAGCTGGAGTAGGTGTAGAAATAGGTGATGGAGTTGGTTCATAAGTTGGAGGCGGTGGTGCTTGTAAAGGGGGAGGTGTCATTGAAGGAGGTGGGGTTGTGGGTGTCATTGAAGGGGGAGGGGTCATTGGTGGCGGTTGTGAAGGGGGGGTCATTGAAGGGGGAGGGGTCATTGGTGGCGGTTGTGATGGAGGGGTCATTGAAGGAGGTGGGGTTGTGGGTGTCATTGAAGGGGGCGGCATAGGAGGGGTTGATATTGATTTTTTTTCCTTTTCTTCCTCATCTTCTCTCTCATATTCGTACGACAAATTAATCTCCTTTATTTTTATTTAACTTTATTCATTGGTTATTTAACATAAATATGGAATTTAAGTTTATAAATTAATGCATAAATGTGATATTAAATTGTTTTGAAAAGGAGATATTAGAAGCAATTCCAATGTGGTTTTAATTTATCTTTTAATGCAGGAATTAACTTGTTATTAAAATAGTCTAACAATTCAATTCTTGATGATCTTGATTCTTCTTGCAATACTTTTTCATTCTCATCATTTAAAACTTTTAAACAATTGTAAACTGCTCTTGCTTGTTTATCCACGTTATATCCCCCTTCAAGAGTTATGAGAATTCTATCGTTTGCATATTTATGTGCGATTGTTTTAATTTTATTTAAATAATTTGCAGGTGCTTGGTAAGTCCAATTCATCTCTGTCAATCTATCTGTCCAATGGGTATCAAACCCAGCAGAAATTAAAATAAATTCTGGCTTATACTCTTCACATATAGGGGCGATTATTTGATTAAAATATATTGGAATAACATCATCAGCAGAACCAGGTGGCATTGGGTAATTAATAATTTTACCTTCACCTTTACCTACACCAATCTCATCATAATTTCCAGTTCCGGGATAGAGTGTTCTACCATCTTGATGTGAATTAAATATAACCAAATCACCTGAATCTGACTTAGAACCATTAAAAAAAATCGATTGTGTCCCATTTCCATGATGACAATCCCAATCAATTATAACAATTTTTTTTATGCCTTTTTCTCGAAATAGGTATTCAGCAGTCACAGCAATATTATTAAATATACAAAAACCAGCGAACCTATGGGAATTTGAATGGTGTCCAGGTGGTCTTACTAAAGCAAAAGCGTTCTTAATATTTCCGTTTAAAATCTCATCAGCAGCATGTAAATTACCACCAACTGAGTATAGGGACGCCTCAAATGTTTTAGGAGATGCGGCTGTATCAGCATCTATATATTGGATACGGTGTGTTTTTTCACTTAATTCACAGATTTCTCGTATCTCTTTTATTAATCTATCTCTATGGACATATCTTATTTGATCCAAACTTGCTTTCCTTGGTTTAATGATTTTAAAGTTTGGGTCCTCAAGTACTCCTTTCTCCTCTAGAAATTTCATAATATTAATTATTCTTTCAGGGCTCTCTGGATCCGTTCCTGTTTGATGTTCTAAATATATAGAATCATAAACAATTCCTACAGTCATTTTACATAATCTCTGTTTTTTCTAAAATAGCCTAATACTTTTTTAGATTTTTAAGGTTTAATTATTTTAATATTTACGAATAAACTTAAAAAAGTTTCTTCATAGGTTTAATTATAAATGAACAATACCAAGAAAATCAGGTTAAAAATTATTATAATCGGAGAACCAGCAGTTGGTAAAACTAGTTTAGTCAAAAAGTTTATTTCGGGACAATTTTCTAAAGATTATCGCTCCAGTATTGGAACTAATATCTATACTAAAAAAATAGTGCTAGAAAAAGACACAGATGCGACTCTTCAGCTTTGGGATATTGCTGGACAAGAAAGATGGATTAATATGAGACGTTCATATTATTCAGGTGCTAAAGGTGTAATAATTGTAGGGGATTTAACAAGGAGAAATACATTCAATCAAATCGAAAAATTTTGGGTGCCAGACATAAAGCAATACTGTCCTATTGCACCAATTATCTTAATTGCTAATAAAAGAGATTTATCTAGCAAATTAGGCGAACAAGAGATTAATTCTTTAAGCAAACGTATTAATGCCGAATCAGAGTTTTTTACTTCAGCTAAAACAGGTGAAAATGTTGAATTGGCATTTAAGATGATATCTAAACAAGCAATTCACAATTTTCAATGAAGATTAAGATCCTTATTGAAAAGAAGAATTATGTAAGGTTAATTAAGATTTAGATTGTTTCCTTATTAGTAAATTTAAGAAAGTTATTCCTTGGTTCATAAAGCGTTCCTTCCTTTATCAATTCTTCAAGAGCATTTTCAATGAATTTCTTATCTAAATTTTCTTCCAATTCTAAGATTTGAATCATATTATTTTTCTCAAGAGATCTCCAATTATTCTCTTCAAATATTTCTTTTAGTCGATTCATTAAAGACTCAAGTCTGTTCAGGTTGCTTCTCGATTGTCCAATGAAAATTCTATCCATGTCAATTTTACCAGAAGTTTCATCGTAGCCAGTATCTTTAAGAAATCTTTTGAACAACTTAATAATTTCTTCCACATCTTCTTTATTTACCTTATCTCTTAGAGCCATTTTTGCATGTGCTTCATTTAATCTTACAAGAGCATCTAAATTTCTAGCTAAAATCGAAATAATCGCATCTTCACTATCATATTGATTTCTTAAATCCAAATAAAAGCTTTTTATTCGTTCTTTAGCCTCATCAGTAAGGATAGGATGACATGTTCTTCGGGCATGTTTAATATATTTTTTGAGAAGCTCACCAGGGATAGGGGCTAAACTCTCACTTATATCTTCAAAATTTTCTTCTGGTTTAATCATTGAATTTTTTAAAATAAATTCTGCCATTTGGGCATCTTCTGATGGGTTAGGTCTGTCCACAACAACAAAAATTAGATCAAAGCGAGATAAGAGGGATGGAGGTAAACGTATATTTTGAGTAGGAGTTTTGTATCTATCATATCTTCCAGAATGTGGGTTAGCTGCAGCAATTATTGCAGTTTGAGCTTTCAATGTAGCAACTATACCTGCTTTAGCTATACTTATAGTTTGTTGCTCCATTGCCTCGTGTAGAGCTGAGCGATCTGCTGTATCCATTTTATCGAATTCATCAATTGCTGCAACACCTCCATTAGCTAAGACGACAACACCAGCTTCAAGATTCATTTGTCCTGTATCGCTCTCCTTTATTACAGCAGCTGTAAGGCCAACACCTGTTGAACCTTTTCCAGAAGTATATAGTCCTCTTGGAGAAACTTCAACAGTTCCTTTTAAAATTTCGGACTTTCCTGTACCGGGATCACCTACCACAAGAAAGTGAAGGTCTCCTCGTTTATAACCACCGCCTGGTTTCTTTCTTCTTGTTCCTCCAAATAAACTTAAAGCACACGCCATTTTTAATTGTTCCCGACCATATATATTAGGACTAATTGATCGTGCGATTTTTTTTTGAATCATTGGTTCTTTTGACAATTCTTCAATTCTCTTTTTATCTTCCTTTGATAACTCTACAATATCTTCACTTTTGTCTTCAGGATCCATGAAATTGACATCGATAAAAGTTTTGAATAAAGTGGAATTGTAACTCTTTGTTGATTGAGCTAAAACAGATTTATATACGCCCATTACCTTTAATCTGTCCCCAGGCCTAACTGTATCAACTAAATCATGGGTTAAAACGGCTTGAACTGATCTTGGAATTCTCCCTGGTGGCAAATCTTCAGGAATTTCTTGGATCATAATGCTTTGCCAATCAATAAATTCTGAATTTTTTGATATAAGTCTGAAATCTGATTGAGCTTTAGCTTTACAACGTTTATTAATGCAGAAATTAGGCCACTTAATTCTTGAAGTTAGTTGAATTACTTCAAATTGGCTCCCACATTGCGCACATTCAAACGTAGCTTTGACTAATTTTGGCCTGATAGTTGAACATCTAACTAAAATTCCTTTTGACCAAATAAGATTATCTATATTTTTTGCTCTTAGACCTCTTAAACGTACAAATAATGGGCATTTTTCATCTTTAGTTGCTACCCTAACAAAATAATCTTGATCATTTAATACTGTTCCTTGAAATCTCAAAATATTTTTGAATGCCTCTACGGCATCCTCCAATAAGGCTTCAGGATCTTCTTTTAGTTTCTCTGCAATTTGGGGGTCAAATGCTAATAAATCTTCATAAAAGATAATTAAAGTATTTCCTCCTTTGGAAAAAATATCGTTGATTTGATCCAGATATTTATATTCTCCAGGTTTTTCTTGAAATAACCGATAAAAATCTTCAAGCTTCTGAATTTTGTTTATTGGTATTGTAGGATTAGTCAGTGGGATAGTCGTATTAAATCACTTCAATTTTGATTATTCGAATATTTAATTTATTTATTTTATGTTATTTTAATGCTGATATTAAGGGATAGGTTATTAAACTGTGAATAAATCAATAACTTTAAAAAATATATGAGAGAAAAGATTTAGTAATGCCTTTTTTTAAAGAATAGGATTTGATCTTTCACCCATCTTTTAGTTTTTGCAAAGTGCTGCATATAATTGGATCTTGACTCATTTCACATCGAATTTTTAATAGTGAAATTACTCTTTTTCTAGTTTTTTCATCTTCGTACATTGCTGTACGACCTAAAATTAAAGCAATCGACCGCTGAATTTCAATTGAACCTTCATCACTTAAGTTTTTTAAAAGCTTTGATAATATTTGATTCATTCCTACTTCTTGAATTATTTTTACAAAACTATTGATTGTACTCGTCCTTACTTCTTGTATGTTGTCGCCCAATAATTCTATAATTTCATCAAAAATCTCATTAACCTGACTACTATAAATATTTAACAAATTAGCTGTAGCTTCTCTAACTTTAGGATCTCCGCTTGTTAAGCATTTGACTAGAATTTCAAAAGGTACGTAAGTTTCATCAACTTCTTCTATTTTAGATAAAATGATCAGTGCGGATCTGAGAACCCAGCTTTGTTCACTTCCAAGTAAGGATACAAGTTTCTCGATAATGTTCTTTTTATCTTCAATATGTTCAATTAGATTCCCCAAACTCGAGACTGCTGCTTCTCTAACAATCCATTCCTCATCCACTAACGCTATATTTATTAATGTATCCGCTACGGCCAATGGATTTCTATATCCGATAAAACCAAGTATTTTTGTATTTGTTTCACGGATAAAAGAATCTGAATCTGATAAATAATCAATTATTGTCTTTAGGGGTATGATTTCTGGTGATACTACTGCAATTTCTAGTAATGATTTAAAAAGTACAATCTGTACGGAGGATTCTTGTTGAATAATTGATTGCATGAACTCAGATATTAAAGGTTTTACAAAGTTTGAATCCTTTTTTGCAATTTTTGAAATTAATTTAGAGGCTTCTTTTTTCAATTGCTTGTTTTGTTCTTTCTGTAATATGTTGAAAATTGGTTTAATATTAATGCTACTAGTTATCCCATCAACTAATCCATCTAAAGAAGCAATTACATTTAGCTTAACATCGTTATTCTTATTTTCCAAGAATCCAATTAATTTCTGAATTAAGTTTATATGATTATTTTTACCAATTTGAATAAAAGTTTTAGCAACTATCCCTTTTGTTATATAGCCAGAAATATCAGGGATTTTAATTAAATTTTGAATTATTAAATCGGGATTAGCATAATAATTTTCAACTAAAGTATTTGAAATATTTGTTTTTAATTGCTCATTCTCAAATTTAATAAATATCAATAAAGTTGTTAAGATTTTTTCAGGATTGTGTTTCCACAGTCCCCCAAGTAAAGTTAAAGTGGTAATTAATGTTTCAATATTATCTGGATCAATGTTATTTATTATTTCATCCAAATCTATTTGATTTGGTTCTTCTTCATAATATTGTGTGAGTGCTAAGATTGCTGAATTTCTGACATTTTTATCATAATCAGTTAATCCCTCAAGGAGCGGTAAAAATGGAATTTTATTTTTCTTAAATTTTCCAACCCTTGCTAAGATATTAAAAATTGACGCTCTTACTAAACCTGAAGGATCCTTCATTAAAGAGATAATTTTTGATACAATTTTTTCACTGAATTCTACTTTACTAAGGTTTTCCATATTCTTAATTGCCGCTGCTCTGATCTCATCGTTAGGGCTAAAAATTTTATCAATAATGATGGCCTCGGGAAGTTTAAGAGAAGAGTCTGCAAAAATTTTAAGAATTTCGATTTGAATTGTGCTATTTGGATCATCCATTAATTTTTTAAAGGTTAATTCTGAAATTAAATCCTTATCGTTGTTTAATAATTTTGAAAATAGTTTTAATCCTAAAAATTTCATTCTCCATTCTGTATCATATATTAGATTAAGAATTGTGTCTTTAGGTATGTTTTCAATAAATTTATTATCTGCTTTTATTAAAGATCTTAATATAGGGACATTTTTATCATAGTTAGGAGATTCTAATGATTCTATTATCCAAGGAAGTATGGTATCTGGAACATCCTTCTCAAGTTGCTCTAAAATTTGATAACAGATTCTCCTTGAATTGAAATTATTATCACATATTCCATCCAATATTGAATTTTTAAATTTCCAATCATTAAGATCTATTTCTGACTTAAGTGGTATTCTTTCAAACATTAATAATAATGTCTCTTCTGCATGTTTTCTTACATGGAGATTTCGATTCTTTATAAAATTAAAAAGTGGGATTGGATCAAAAGTTTGACCGCATTGTGTTATTTTTGAATACCGGATATTCTTAACAAATTCACTTTTTCGATTTAAAAGGTAGTATGAAGTAAATGTTACTAATACTATTTCTTCAATTACTGCCGCCCATGCAAATAATCTATAATTTGGCACAATTTGATTTGTGATAAGCCAAATATCGAAAGTATCCTTTAACATATCCGGATTAACAATTAAAAAATTTATTAAGACATTGATGCCTATGGATGCCATTAAATAAGCCGCAAAATAAAGATCTATACCTCTATACTTAATTTTTCTATTCCAGAAACGAGAGAAATAGCCTAGGATTCCCATCAATAAGGTAACAAAGACAAACACAGAAGACATGGTCGATATTGCTATAGTTCCTGTGAAGAAGAATGCTAGAGTTTGAAACATGGAAATCCATGCCCAAATGAACACGAAAAGCATCAATCCCATTAAAATGTATGGACCTGGATCTGATGTGAATTGCTTCATCCCTCTTTTTCTATTTTCAAAATTTAGAAAAATTGATCTTTGGATATTGGGAGTGTGATAATAACAATTTGAAATACCTGCGATGTATCCTTTTGAGCCGAAAAAAGTTAATATCATTAATGGATACACTAGCATCCATGATATCCATATCATTATAAAGGGTAATCCAATTAAAGAAAATAGTATTGGAGGAAGAAAAAACACTGCGAAATAAAACCCAATCGCCAAAAAAACACGTATAATTTTATTCTTACCCTTATTAATTATATGAACTCCAATAATTTTATGAAAAAAAGTTAACCCTTCATCAGATTCTTTACTAAGAGCAATAAATAGAAAATCAATTAACGGGTAGAAAGAAATATACCCTAAACATATAATAAACGGGAAAAGCAAAAAAAAAGCGGGTATTTCTGGCGGTGTTTCCCAATATTCTGGTGTATTCACAGCAAAAATAAATGCCATACTTATGACAACCATCACTGCAATTGAAAAGATAAATCCAAAAACTAAGCACTGCAACCGATCTTTTACACTAAATTCTCCTTTTTTTACTAAAGCAACCTGCCGATAAATAAGATAGAATCCAATTGTAAAAAATATTAGAAAAATTATTAGGAGGATTATTTCTATAATCAAAATTTTCACAAACTTTTATAGATTATCAATAAATTAATATGAAGTTTATTTCTCTTGTATTACCTTTGTATAATATATAAAGTTTTTATAATTTAATAAATCTGGTGAGAAAATTATTGGAAAACATTAAAGAACTCTTTACAAATTCGTTAAATAGAATAAATTTTATGTTTAAGAACGAAAAAATCACTACTGAGTGCATTAAAAGTTATGATGGGTTTACATTCTTAGGAGAATCTTTTGGACCTTACGAGAAAGGGAAAAAATATAAATTGAAGTTGTTTTCTGCTATACCTTTTATTGAAAATGATATTTTGGAGATCATACAATTAGAAAAGTGTGATAATGTCGATGTTCAACGATATGCTATTAGTGAAAGAGATGATCAAAAATTAATTCAAATAGACGATATTTTTTTCTTAAACAAAATTAAGGAATTCAAGCAATTCATGGCAGAAGATATTAAAAAAAAAAATAAACCCCAGATAAATCTAGATCGATATAATTCATATTCATTGAGTATTCTGGATAATCGATTGTTGAAAGTATTAAAGCTAGCAAAAACAGAATTGTCTCTAAATGATGAAAGAAGGCTAACAATTTCTGAGAAGTTACTTTTTGAACTTCTGTATAATCTTATTAAACATTGGAGAAATTTTTTTATAAATTATGAATAAAATTTGAGTTTTTGAGAGTATTTTTTATTTCTTTAAACTTTAGACATTTTAATTTCTTTAGTTCCATACTTCTTAAAATATGCTTCGATTTTTGAGGCAATACTTTTATCAGGCTTAAGATATGGAATGATATCTATGGCATTACTCATTGCATGATAAGGTACACCTTTTTCATTTACTGCATTTTCCACGCTTTTCTTATCCTCTCTTAATTCGTTTCTATTAGTAAGACCAATTGCTGCTATGATTGGTACATCATTTTGATTTAATTTATCAATAGTTTCAATTAAAGATCCTCCTGTAGTCGTAACATCTTCTAAAATAATAACTTTTCCCTCAGGTATTCCTAAGAAAAATTTATCTTTCTGATCACCATGCTCTTTTGGTTTAGCTCTCCCCATTGATAAGATATACGTCCCCTTTTTGTAATTGGGTTGATCTTTTGCCCATTTGTATTGACAAATGATTCCGAGCTTTGTAGCGCCTTCTGGCACACCATAAAAGCAATCAGGTTTTAAGCCTAAGTATTTCACAAACGAGATAATATAATTAGATAAAAGATCAATTGAGTGTACGTCTTCAGCGACATTTCTCCAATTTACATACCAGTATGATAGTCTACCAGATTTTAATCTTATAGGTTCTTTAAAGAATCCAACTACATTTTGGCTTATTATAAATTTGTAAAAATTATCTTTATTCCATTTCATAGGAATTCAAGTTCAATTTATTTTCAACTTACTAAATTATTAAGAATTCTTTGTGCATGTGCAACTATTGTTTTATTAGTGTTTTTAGTTAGATTTTCTAGTTGAGATTGTATTGGTTTTATTGCTCCTACATTAGTTTCTGAGAGGGTTTCAATGGAAGAAAGGATGGAAATAATAGTATCTTGAGTAGCACCCTCAAAAGCTTCTTTAATTTTAGGAATAGCTAAGTTAGTTAAAATATTATCAAGATAATTAGAAATTTCCTCTTCTACTTTTGCATCTCGATAACTTTTAAGTCTACTTCGTACGTCTTCAACAAATTTTAGGGGTAATTCAATTGGCCAATCTAACATTTTTTCCTTATCAATTAATTGAACAACACCCCCATCCTTTTTCTGAAAAATTCTTATATCCAATCACCCGTGGTTAATTTTTCTGGTAAATAATCATCTGTTAAAAATTTAAAGCCATGAGATGCGAAGGCTTGGATTTCTGCTTTTTCTTTCTTTTCCAGAGCTAACCTTAAATCCATTTCCCAAGCTTTGTTAGTTTTAACGAAACCCTCTTGTAAAAGATCTTTTGTTCGTTTCTCATCCTGTTTATTCATTTTTATTCTTGCTTCTGTTGGAATTTTATATTTATCTAAATCTCGAGTTAAGACTCCAAGGAGTTTTATATTTGGAGTAGCAAGGAAAGGTGATTCATAACTCAATCTTTTGGAGCCTCTTAAGTAAACAGAATGAATATAATGACCATAAGGATCACTATCAACTAAAGTAAAGGTTGGTAAATTTAGCTCTTTATTTAACCTTTTTAAAAACATACGAGTAGCTACATTTCCTACTCCTTGAGCAGTTATTAAAATACAAGGATATTTTCGCCAAAATCTTGCCTCAGAAAGTCTCATCATCGCAGCATTTTTTTCAATTACCAAAATAAATTCAGCATCAGATTCAATTATTTCTATTTGATCTAAGAATGGAGAAATTGTCCAACCTCCACTACCTTGACTTTCAAGATCAATAATATCTGTTTGATCTCTTATTCTTAATCTACCGACACATGAACCTCTTGGAGCTGCGACAATATGAGTGGAATTTCTAGTAGTATACAACATTGTGGCAATATCTTCAATACTTTTGTCACTATTTTTTTGTTCTTTGAATAGGTTTACATCAGTATAGAATACTTCTCTTTTTGTAGCATGAAGATTTTCATTAAGAAGTTCTGTTACAACTTCAAGAACTCTCATCAAGCGTGTTATATCTGCAACACTAGTAAGAGTATGAAATTGTTTCTCCATAATTTGCTTTCCAAGTAATAATAGATCATTTTCTTCATCCCATCTAATATTTGAACCTGATCTTGAAGGGAGCTGAATGGAAGGTCTTCCTGTGGTATAAATTTTAGTTAGAACGTCATCTACTAACTTATATAACCTTGATAGTACTTCTTTTCTATTTAAATCATCAATCTTTACTACATCCATTGGAAATTCAATTTTTGTCTTTACTTGCCCTTTTTCTATATATTCATTAAACAAATCCTTAGCTGCTTTTAAGTCAAAACTTTTCTTTTTTTGTTTTTGAGACATATTTTTCCCTTTATTTTATTTTATTTTCCATTGTTTCCTACCCATTTTTGCCTCAACTAACACCTCTCCCTTACGCTCTAATTCTTTGAGTTTCAGTTGAAGATATCTTGCATCCATCATATCTTTTATTTTTAATTTAAAAATAAGATGTTTTATAGTTTGCCATTCATCTGTTAACACATTTAGTATTCTATCGGTGGTTATAATTGGTAGCGTTGTTTGAGTTGATTTTGGTTTTGAAGGTGTTGGTTGGGCTTTAGTTCTTATAGATGTTTGTTTTACTGAAGCTTTTACTGGTCTAGGTTTTAGCGTAATGATTTCTGATACTTTAAGTTTAGGGGCTTCTGGTTTCTTTGAAATTTTTTCAACAGTAAAAGAGTCTAGTATTTTATCAATTATCTCATTTTTCCTTGCTTTTGAGAGTATATCAATTTCTTGTTCTTTACAATAATCCTTAAGTTCTTTAATAGTCCAATTAAATAAGGTCTTTTTAGAAATTTTTTCTTTTTTGGGCTCAAGTTTCTCAATAATAATTTCCTTTTTAGGGGTTACTTCTTTTATTACAATCGGCTCTTCCTTCACTTCCTTTGCTGTTTCCACTTTTTTAATCTCAGGTTTCTCAGGTTTTAATTCTAGCTCAATCGTAGGAACAGTTTTTTTTCCAATTGCTTCTCTCATTAAATTTATCAATTCTTCAAGTTTGAGTTCTGATTTATATTTACTCTCTCCTTTAGATGCGATATTATACACACTTTCGGCAAAAATTGGGATATATTTTTCAATTAAACTTGCTCTTTTTTCAGTTTGACGGAGATTTGCTTTTCTATTAATATATATTCTTATTCTTCTTCCTATTGATTCAAGGCAGAATTTTATTTCTTTAATTAAATCTTCATCATCAGCTAATGCATTTTTCGATTGGGATTTAAACATAAGATGTACAAATGGTCCAGAAACATTTACTAGTAATTTAATTGGTCCCTTTGGTAAACCATTATCATATGTTTCAAGTTTATAATTTTTCCAATTTACTGATTGAACTGCTTTTGTTATAGCACAGTCGGCATTGTCTCTTAATTTAGGTGTTCTATTCACAAATCTAGATAATACATCTCTTGAACGTTTTGGAACTTCAATGTTTCTTGAATAAGCTATGACAGCTTCCACGATATAAGCCAATCCCTTTCCGCTTGTTGGTGCTCTAGTTTCTCCTGCTACGAAATCATCATCTTTTGCATAATTTTCAAAAAAATATTCAAATACGTTTTGATAGCTATCCACTGATTCTACTTCAGAAAAGACTAAAAGATCATTTATCGATTGCTGAATTTGGTGGGATTCTAATTTTTCTTCCACAATATCTATATTTCTTAATATCTCAGAACTTAAATTGAGAATTTCTTCTGAACTTACTGAAATGTTATTAATAATTTCAGTATTTCTTTTAGAATCTTCATCGAATAAAGTCCTTTTCTTATCCTCGCTTATTACATCCACAGTTTGACTTAGGGTTTCTATTGGGACATCGAAGTTATCAACACCTTCAGAAATTTTTAATCCAATTTCTTTTATCAATGTATTTTCTAATATTGATTCACCTACAGGAATTGCTGTATCTGTTGGAGGTCCCATGTATTTCATTGATTTAAATGCAAGAAAAAGAGAATTAAATTGTTCCTTTGTTATATCAATTGGTTTTACTTTAGATATCTGAACTTTCTTAGCTAAATCTTCAAAATCGTTTCTGTTTTTAATCTTTTTTAATTCTATTAAACCGTTTCTATTAGATATGAATAGATTGTTTAATTCAAGTTTAATTTTTTCCTTTTCTTTTCTAATTTCATCTATGTTTGTTAACAATTTTTTAATCTCTTTTTCAATATTCCGCGTCTCTCTTATAGTTTCAACTTTTTCAATGCGCTTATTAAAGGTTTTTATTTCTTTATTAATTGTTTCGTGGTCTTTTTCAAATTTGTTATATGTTGAGATTAATTGCCAATATTTCTCTTTTAGATCCTCAGAAGCTATTTGGTAAATTATCAATTTGTCTCTCGATTTGGTAGAATGACCATAAACTCTTTTTTCCATTACTATAAAATAAATTTGTTCTGTTTTTTTCTTAGTCTTACTTGCAAAGCCGTCCCTAAGGATCAGAAGATTAAATTTATCTTGGAGATCCCTTTCTGCCATATCAATAATTTGTTTGGCCATTTTTGAACTTATTCGTACAAAATTTTCTTTTAGAAATGCTGAAAGGGATTTATTTTCTGATTTCGCAATTAAATCTTGGAGATCACCAATATTAACTGATGATGGATGTGGTTTTGCATATTTTGGTTCTTTTGGAAAAGCAGAAGCTAAACGACGATAAATTTTTTCTTTACCATCAGGATTAATGTAAATTACTGTGATATGAGGGTTCATAAAAGCAGTTTCTTCAATATATTTCTCAACATACCCTTTAACATATTTTACATTTAAATAATTCAACTTAATATAGGTCCCATGTAAGAACGGACTGTCAATATCAGTTGGATGTATTAAATATTTCTTCGTGTTTTTAGATGTAGTAAAAAATTCATTAACAGTAGCATAAACATTTTCAGATGACTTTGAAACCAAGACAATGGGTTTACCAGTTGTATTTTGAGCATCGCTAAAAGCACTTGGAGCTCCAAAACCTTGACTACCTCTTGTCTGTTTTAATTCCAATGATTTTGATGAGGCAAGATATCTTCCAAATTTTCTTAAATCGATCTTTGACATCCCAGTTCCATTATCAAAAATCTCAAATGTGAAACTCATTACATTTTTCTGACTTATCTCAGAGGTTAAAAACGAAGGTGCTTCATATTCTCTTATACGTACTATAGCGATTGGTTCCACATCAATAATATTTTCAACAGGTTTGATGATTTCTTGCATATCATCAATAATTCTTTTTACCTCTTCTTCTATTTCTAATTCATCTTCATTACTTATTTCTCCAGATTCCTCTTCTTTTATTTCCAGTTCTACTATATTAGTTACCCCTAAATCCGGAGTCTCTATACCTAACTCTTGCATTAATGTGTGTTTTGCTTCATTGTCTAAATGTTGAGTCTTTTTTTCTTCTTTTGCTGCGTCAACAATAGACAATTTTTCTAAGAATAATTCTTGGTCCAAAGAAAACTTAAATTTTGAATCTGGGTTTTGTAATTCTCTCCATTGAAAACTTTCAATGGCATCAAGCGCATTATCTATAAACTCCGCACAATATTGAACATGCTTCCAATATCCAAATTCAAAACCAACTAGTTGGGTACGCTTTCGCATAAATTCTGCAATTGTACCTTGCTTTATCTTTCCTTCTTCTTTTGTTGTAATTTTAAACGCACTCTTCTTCTTTTATCTCATTAATCTTTAAAACATAATACATATATAAATACGTTTAGTGCAAATTTTTGTTATATCATAAAAGATGTTGGTCTTTCACAAACTGCATAAACTTTACTTATTTCTTCACTTTTTACTGTAATTAAATTAGTATTTAAATATTTTCCTTAAATGGAAAACTATATAAAAAATTTGATTACTATTGAATAAGAAACTAGAAATCTTAGATGCTAATTAGATTTGGATTTTTCAGTTTTTTCTGCTTCTAATACAACATCAAGAATTTTAGATGCGATAAATCTCTTGGTATTTCTCTCCACATGTGTAATATGTTTTTTCTTATCTAATATGTATACCTCGTTATATTTACTGCTAAATCCTATATCTTCTCTACCGATATCATTCGCAACAATTAAATCTACTTCAGATTTAATAAGTCTATTATATGCTTTATTTATTAATTCACTTCTGGAAACGTTTGTTTCTGCTTTAAATGCAACTATAAATAGATTATAATCTTTTTTTCTTGCTACATTTATGATTTTTGGTGTCAGCTTCATATTAAGATGTATTTCTTCTACATTATCAGAAGAAATCTTACCCTCAATACATTCTATTGGTTTATAATCACTAATAGCAGCAGCGGATATAAAAATGTCATAATTTTTATATGAAATTTCATCTTTAACAGCTTTAATAAAGTCATCTGTAGATATCACGTGAATTGTTTCAATATACTCTGGAAGTTTAGCTCTACATTCTCCTGCAATTAATATTACCTCGGCACCTCTAGCAGCTGCTTCTTTTGCTATTTCTATTCCCATTTTCCCAGATGACTTATTTGAAACGAAACGAACTGAATCAATCGCTTCTCTAGTTGGTCCAGCAGTAATTAGCACTTTTTTACCTTCATAGTCTTTTTTAGTAACCAAAATGTCAATGACTCTATCAATAATATCATCAATTCTAGCAATTTTTGCCTTTCCCTCTGACATTCTTGGCCTTAAGATCTCAACCCCGTATTCTCTTAATTTATTTTCATTTTCTTTGAGAATTGGATGTTTGTACATGCTTTCGTGCATTGCTGGTACAATAACAATAGGTATTGAAGAGCCAAATGCTGTTGTTGAAACTGTTGTTACGGGTGTATCATCAATACCACATGCTAATTTTGAGATTGTATTTGCTGTAGCTGGGCATATTAAAATCATATCTGCCTTCCCTACTGTTTTTGGTCTATCGCCAGCCAAATAAACGTGTTCAACAGCTCCAGTCAAATTGGTAATTACTTTATTTCCTGTTGCCCATTCCATTAATGCGGGATTTATTAGTTCTGTAGCAGCCTTAGACATAACACAAATCACTTCAGCGCCTAACCTCATAAGTTCTCGTGCTACAATTGGAGAAGATATAACTGCAACTGAGCCAGTTAAACATAGACAGATAGTTTTTCCTCTTAGAATAGTTCCCTTACTTTCTACTATATCCTTAGAAGGATGTTGGAAATTATTATTTTTCATTATTAGAGAATTTTATTATATATTTCTCAATTTAACTTTCAGATTCTATTAAAAATATAATTTATGCAAAATAAAAAGATATTCATATAAAAAAATCTATACTATTATAATTTCTTTGTTAAGATTTAAATATAAATAGAATAGAAATTTAGATTTTCTGATACCTTTATTTCCAATTATTTTAGTGGGTTTTAAATATTTTAAGCGCAACTCTATTACAATCTTTCACAAATTTGATTGATAAATAATGCAAAAAGTATGTGACCTACATATTCATAGTAAATACTCAGGAGGAGCTAGTAAGAATATAGATATTTTTAAAATAGCTTTAAATTGTGAGAAAAAAGGAATAAATATTGTAGGTACGGGAGATTGTTTACATCCTTCCTGGTTAAATAAATTAAAAAACAGCTTAATTGAATATTCTGATGGTGTCTATTATTTACCTAAATTACCTAATGTATACTTTATATTACAAACTGAAATAGAGTTAATTTGGAAATATAATTCCCATTTGAGAAGGGTTCATTTCCTTATCCTCTTCCCAAATTTTGAGAAATTAGATGAAAGTGTTAAATTTTTAATGAAATTTGGCAATTTAATGAGGGAAGGGAGACCAAAAATTTATAATTCTGCGGAGTCCCTTATCTTTGGCTTAAAGTCAATAGATAATAGAATTGAAATAATCCCAGCTCATATCTTTACACCTTTTTTTGGTATATATGGAGAAAAATCATTTTTTAAAAATATGAAAGAGGCATTAGGGGGAGGTTTTAGTCTAATCCATGCTATAGAAACAGGATTAAGTGCTGATCCTTTCATGGTAAGGACCATTTCAGAACTGAATAGATTTACTATTATATCTAATTCAGATTGTCATTCTACATGTTTCCATAGATTAGGAAGAGAATCAAGCTTAATTTATTTTAATAAATTAGATTATCGAAATTTTATTGAATCAATTAGGAAAAACAAAGTTATTAAAACATTCGAGTTTAAACCTTCCGCAGGCAAATATTATTATGATGGGCATAGAAAAGAACGCCATGAAAACAAGTTAGATTATTTTTGTAGCCCTAAGCTCAATATAATTAATTGTCCTTATTGTGGTAAAAAGTTAACTAAAGGAGTTCTATCTCGGGTTCTCAAATTAAGTGATCAAAAAATTCCTAAAGATGTAAATTTTCAATATATTGTACCACTTCTTTCTTTAATATCTGTTGTTTTAGGAGGAACAGAATATGATAAAAAGAATTTATCAGTATACGATAGACTTATCTCTA
>Ga0114930_10002224_pt1 | contig 17661 bp, 14 predicted proteins | sample AnhtaG_FD_87300 | JGI IMG/M metagenome (GOLD analysis project Ga0114930, IMG submission 87300) | Deep subsurface microbial communities from Anholt, Denmark to uncover new lineages of life (NeLLi) - Anholt_01485 metaG | ecosystem: Environmental > Aquatic > Marine > Oceanic > Sediment | place... | reverse complement strand
TCACAGCAAAATTTAGAATCTATCCATCGAAAATGCAAGTCCTTTCGATATGAAAACGACGGTTTCTTTCGGATTCTCAGTAATCACGGCTTATGTCGTGAGAGAAAAACGTCCACGCTGAAATCAGCTAAGGCAAATGTTCGACCAAAATTTTTATTCCGATACCTATTAAAACGAGTCCACCAACAATCTCAATCTTCTTCTCAAAAAAGTGCCCCAGTCGATTCCCCACATAGACACCTGCAAACGACAACAGAAAAGTGACAATCCCGATTACCACAACGGGCGTCACGATGGAAACCTTCAAGAACGCAAAACTCACTCCCACGGCCAAGGCGTCGATGCTCGTGGCCACGGATAACATAAACAGAACACAAACATTCAACGGGTCGATCCTTTTCTTATGCGATTCCATTTGCAAGGACCCGTAAATCATTTTGCAACCGACAAAACTCAAAAGCCCAAAGGCAACCCAGTGATCAACGTCCGATATAAGATCCCGCAAGCTAAGTCCGACCAGCCACCCGACCACGGGCATGAGTGCCTGGAAGCCTCCGAAAGCGATACCGATGCGAAGGGCATGGGAGATCCGAAGTCGCTTGATCGTCAGGCCGCTCGTGATGGAGACGGCAAAGGCATCCATGGCCAATCCAAAGGCAACGAAAATGATCGATAGCACATCCACCTGATATTCCCAAATAGCCGTTTTACTCACATGAAACTTTATACTTTCGACTAAATCAAGCACCCTCTAAAACAAACTCTCCCTCGACCACCATAACCACCCTTCCACCGGCCGACAGAGGTGCATAGAATCAGTAGTAACTAAATTTTTGCAAATTTGAAAAATAAGTTGATTAGAATAATATATGGAAGAACACTTAGTCTTTGCCAGAACTCCAAAGCTTCGGAAAACGAAGCAAACTCTATTATAACTTTCATATTCTTAATCTATTGAGATTGCTTCTCCCGAAGCATCGGGATCGCAAAGATACTATAATTTCTTTTCGAGCTAAAAAATTGATCATTCATTAAAATATATAAAAGTTTAGTCACGAAAAGGAGAGACCGTATCAATTTGAATCTTGCTGAGTTGAGTTTCACCAAACAGGTTTTCTCACGTCGTGGGAATAGACATGTGAATCTGTACTGCAACCCAGTCGCTGTTTCGCTTCTCCAAAACCCCAGTGACTCTCACACCTTCAAAACGGAATCGTTGGCCATGAGCTGAGAAATCGAAATCCAAAACCTGAGAGAACCAGGCCACGTTGCCCGACCGATGCACCTTGATACTTTGACCCCTGACAGAAATATCTGTTCTCTCGAAAAGCTCGAACTGTCTTTCCATCGATTCTTTGAAGGAATCCCAACCGACATGGTAATCAGCAGTACTCGTTCCAAAAATAACGATATCGTCGTCATGGGCCGTAACCTTCGCGATAAGTTCCATATCCTCCGTCTCATTGGCTTGGATAATCTGATCAAGCACCAACTGGACATTCGCCCGCTCAGCTTCGATATCGCCCTCGCTGCAACCACTAAGTATCAAAATGGCCACACTAATGATAAAGACAACGATGTTCCTCATAGCCCTCTCCCTTCGTTATGAACAGATCCTATATTGTGTAAAACGCTCCGCGGATCGGCATACCGATTGCCCCCCGGAGGGATGAAAAACCAAAGAAGCATCAGATCGAGATAATTTATTCTTTAACGACCATTCCTTCGCGCAATGTACAACATTCCTCTCTTTAGATCAAGAAAAATTTGGGCTCCTTTTTCTCTTGAAATAATCATACCTTTTCTGTAAGTTTATTCAGTAAGCGTTTTAGACCCCGGGGTTTCAGCCCTATATCGTTGTACTGAGAAGAGCAGATGTTTTAAGGGCTGTTTGGGTGAAGAATAAAGGAGGACCTCACGATGAAAGAATTTGGGGAAATTGTCCGTATTGAAGGGCGAAAGGGCATCGTTCAACTGGAATCCAAGGGAGGGTGCAAATCCTGCGGTATGAACGCCTACTGCCGCAGCACAGGAGAGAGTACCCGAGAACTCAAACTCGAGTTGGAAGGAAGAGAATACGAACCCGGGGATGTTGTAGAAATCGAAACAGCGGCCAGGAGTCTGCTCACAGCTGCTTTTCTCGTCTTCATCCTTCCCCTGCTTCTCTCCACGGCAGCCTACTTCATCGTCTACGCACTCACAAAAAGTACAGGTCTCGGTCTCATCAGTTTCTTCGGATGTTTTATCGTATCGGAGTTCCTCATCTCGTGGATCGACAAATCCTTCGGACGGGGACGGTTCTTCCAACCCCGAATCGTGCGTCGAATCTCGAAAAGACCGAATCAATAAATACGAAGAGATGTTGGAAAAATAAACATCAAATCTCTCCCGTACCCGGGGATTTTTCTACTTGACTTTTTCTCCACAAATCCGCTTATTGTTTACGACACGTTCTGCATCTCCAAGATCCGTTATCTCTAACAAAAAGAGGATGGAAGCATGAAAAAGAATATTCTCGTATGGTTCGGCGTAATTGCCTATCTCGGCCTCATGGGCTGTTCCTCGGTCAGAGTCATGGTCAACTACGACCAAGACGCTGTATTCAGCGACTACAAAACCTTTTACTTCGTCAGGCCAAAACAAAAACCAAAGCGGGGTGGCGCGGTCCGCAACCCCTTGTTTACCAAGGACGTCATGAACGAAATCCGACCCATCATGGAAAGTAAAGGGTTCGCAGAAGCAGCCACACGAGACGAAGCAGACCTTTTTGTGATCTTCTACGCTGCGGTCCAGAATCGCAGAGATTTTTTACCGCCAACATATCGAGTCGGTCGTTGGGGAAGAGTCTGGAGGACAAGTCCGGGCCATTTCGTCCACTACAGAGAAGGGACGTTGGTCATCGACATGGTCGATAATACAAAGAAGGAATTGGTCTGGCAGGGAGTGGGCCAAGGTGTTCTGGATCGAGACGACCCGGCCAGGAACCTCGTGGAGGCAGTAGAAAAAATCCTTGAAAAATTTCCTCCGGAACAGTAAGTAAATAGGATTGGATAATTAAAAATAAGTCAGTGATTCTCTAAGAGGCGAAAATCCCTCCTCGCCTCTTTTTAGTTTCAGAGATTTTGTATATCTGGAGAACACATGATCCATCGACTCTCAAGATCGAATTGTTCTATAGGGCGAATACTATTTATCCTCTTCGTCGGTTCTATTCTCCTCTCCTGCGCGCATAGAGGAGACTGGGCCGAACGTATCGCATGGGAAGAGATCGACATTGAAAATATTCCAGAAGAGAAACTATATCCCGATGCAGGAGCCGTCATTCTTCTCGACGAAGGGAAAATGGAGATTTTCGGGGGCGAACAAATCGGATTGAGTGTATTCGAACGGCATCACATCGCGAAAATATTCAATACACGTGGGCAGAAATTGGTGAACGTAGCTATCCCCTACAATTCCCAGACCGACGTGGAAGACATCCAAGCCCGGACCATCTCGCCTGAAGGCAAGATCACCGTCCTCGATAAAAAAAATATCTATGACGTCACCCATTACCCGAGGTTCATCTTCTACTCAGATCAACGGGCAAAACTCTTCACCATGCCCGCGGTCGAGGACGGATCGCTGATCGAATACCGATACCGGCTCAACATCCGGAACCGCACCTTCTGGCATTCCTGGAGTTTTCAAGATGATTTCCCCACCCTACTTTCACGCTTCACTCTCGTAGATCCCGCAGAGTGGAGAGTCAATTATCGATTATACAACATCGATTTGGACCCTCGTATTACGAAAAATCCTCAGGGATTCAAATCGACCTACGTCTGGGAGACCCGTGACGTTCCCCCGTACAAAACCGAGTTCGCCATGCCGCCCTTCAGGGAGAGTTTCGCACGGCTTGCCGTAGCCCCGGTCGGATTCAAAAACTGGCAGGACGTTTCAAAGTGGTACTACGACCTCTCAGAACCGCAGACCAAAGCAGGACCCGGGATTAAAAAGCTCGCAGCAAACCTGACCCAGGGAATCGAAGACGACGAAGAAAAACTAAAACGTATCTACGAGTGGATCCGGGATCGCATCCGCTATATAGCCGTTGAAATCGGTATTGGTGGTTACCAGCCTCATCCGGCGGAGGAGATCCTCAAAAACCACTACGGCGATTGTAAGGATATGGCCACACTCATCTGCTCTCTAGCACGCGAAGCAGAAATCGACGCTTTCGAAGTCATGGTGAGTACCTGGCAAAACGGCATACCGGACACCAGCTTACCCACCCAACTACAATTCAATCACACCATTGCCTACTGTCCAACTGTGGGAGACGGCGGCATGTGGCTGGATGCCACAGAAAAAGGATGTCCTTACGATCAACTGCCGTGGTACGATCAGGGATTGCCCGTACTCATGGTGGGAAAAAACGGTGAATCAAACATCACAACGACGCCTCGCGTACCACCGGACAGCAATCGCGTTGTTCTCGATTGGCGAATCCAACTAGAACCCTCAGGATCAGCGATCGTGAAAGGAGCAACGCACATGTGGGGAGCTTATGCCACCGAACTTCGAGAGGAACTGCTCTACACCTCACCGGATGCACACCGGAAGTGGCTCGAAATTTATCTTGCCAACCGTTGCTCCGGTGCCAGTCTGGACTCATTTCAAATTTCAGGACTGCATCCCGTTAAAGATCCGCTGATTGTATCCTACACGTTCCACACCGCCACGTTTACAGCTTCGCTCAACCAGAACATGGTCTTCCGGCCAGGCTCTATTATCGCCTTTGATCTGCCGGATTATTTTCGTTCTCCAGAACGAACACACCCCATTCGATTTCGATGCGGCTCCAGAAGCGAACTCCATCTGACTCTGAATCTGCCCCTTGGATGGATAGCAAATCCACCGGTTTTTTCAGATTCCCTTGCCACACCGTTCGGAACGGCTCTTTGGTCCTGGTCCAACAAGGATAACGTATTCCAAGTACACACAACCATCCACATGCTTGGGGACGACGTTGACCCAAACGACTATAAGAAATTCCGAGACTTTTTAGATGGGATAAGGGAGAGGGACTTACGCGAAGTCGTTATAACTGAAAAGCAATAGTAATAAAGAGTTTTTAAAAATAGAACTTCTTTTTGAATCGCTATGTATTGGCAAGATCCAACATCTTATAAGAACCTTCTCGAAAGAAGACTTCTTATAAATAGATCCATGGGTTCACCCTCACGCCTCTTTAATCTGAATCAAGAAGTCAACAGTTTATTGACTTGTTGTGACTGTAACACCTACGGGTGGATTCGGTGGAGTGATATCCCCTTCTGTTCTTAGAGTAAACCGAAAATACACAAGATTATTATTTTCATTGTCTGAAGACCAAATCCAATGAACACCAGAATCTGTAGAAATACCCTGTACATTGCCATATTGTGCCCAGGGTTGGGCCTCACCGTGAAAACCGTATGAGGTCGCCTTTTGCCAGGATATATCATCAAAAACCACTGTTTCCCAACTCGATTGTTCGGTCATTGAAAGCTTCCAGTCTTCATTAGACACAAAATGATTACCTCCAAAATCGATTTCGGCAACCAATCCACCTGGTCCCCCTAAGTCACTACACTTAACTGCGATCACATTTTTCCCCGAAATGGACGGAACCTTATAACTTTGCGCATCCTCCCAATGATCAGCTGTACCAATAAAAGCACCATTCACATAAAGATCATAAACATCATCCACCGAAATGGTAATGGTCAGTGAATCACCCGTCCCTCCTGTATAGGAGACGCTACTGTTGGGAGCTATGGCATTGGGCGACAATGCCCTGTCTCTGACATTGTTCACGATGAGTGTGTATGGTGCTCCAATGACGTGCTCACTCGTTGTCAGTCGAACCTCACTCAGATTATCCAATAAAGTTGCCGAGAAAACGGTAACATCATTTTCAATAGAATAGTTATTAATGTTCTCTGCCGATGCTTGCTCTACAGCCTCGCTAAATATGACATCCAAAGACGTCGAGCCCAATACTCTCACGGAAACAAGTGAAGGTGGAATCGTGTCAGTCAAGGTCGTAAAACTACCCATTGCTGCCGAACTACTTCTATTACCCACATTATCTAAAGCATATACTGAATAGTTATATGTCGTATTTTCTGAAAGATCAGAATCTGTATAGGAAGTCACAATCGATGTTCCTATATAAGAATTATCTCGAAAAATCTGATATGCAGAGGCTGTATCCCCATCGCTTGCCTGAAGAGGAGCCAACCAGCTCAACGTGAGGCTATTTGCGGTTCTGTTTTCACTTCTCAACTCTCTCGGTTCATTGGGTAGGATATCATCCTGCTCTACGCCTCTGAAAACGAACTTAAACGCATCGGCAATCACGATTCCATTTGCATTATTGTTAAGTGTTACTTTACCACTTGTACCTTTATCAAAATAATAGGTCCCTAAGCTATTCCACTTTCCGTAATTAGTAGACTGATCGATGGTTCCACTGACTTTCGTACCCTGAGTATAGGTAATGGTAAAGGGGACGTTCGTACCCTCCTGAATATCGTCGGGACTACCCCCCAACCAGCCGTGCCACTCAAAAACTTCATAATTACCGGCCACGCCAATAGTTGGTCTGTAAATTGCTTTATTTTGACCATCACCTGGCAAACTGTATCCATAACCATACCAATTCTTATAGCCTCGAACAGTCAATGCGTAAAAAGCACCACCCGATTCATCATTGTGGATCCAATTACCAATTAATTCAGGGGGATTACTTCCCGGTGAAGTTCCAACGTCAAAATCATCAATGATGATTCCTGAGACTACAGCAAGAGGTTCTTTTAAAAGTATAATACCGTCACCGATGGTTTTGCTATTTACTACTGCGCCAAATAATTCAATCTCAGTAAATAATTGACCGTTATTAAAATCCGAATCTTGACCCCCTCGAAATCGATAATAAGGACCATCATAACCACTGAGGGTTCTTAAATCATTATCGGTCACGATTTGTGGTTCTCCTTTTGGGTTGAAAATGGAAACGCCATTATCAAAAAATCGAATCCAGATACAATGGGGATCCCATGTACTCCCTTCGCAGTACAAAGTTTGCGCTCCAGTGGTCGGATATCCCAAATCCAAGTCAAACTCATCATAGTACTTATCATAAAAATGTTCATTCGATTCAATATCAGAGAAACTAAAATAACCATCCCCTAAAAGTGTCAATGTCAATAAAAACCTCATTAATTTAAAATAATTTTTTGATGGTGATGGGCAATAAGGATCATCGCCACTCGGATTTCCGTCTAAAAGTAAAATGTGGGGTGATCTAGCCTCTTTCATCCATCGTTGGTATAAGTCAAAAAAATATTTCCAACCACCATAAAACCCTGACGAATGTTCCAGTAACACCCCATTGGTCTGGCTCCAGCCAAATTCGTGGAACAGGCCAGAGTTGATCAAAATCAACTTGTCCGACGGCATCCTATTTCTTAAATTGGTAAGTAATGTCTCAAGACCGCCCTGCCACACAGAGATGACCCAATTTTCGCCATGTTCTTGGTAATCGTTGACACCATTCTTGTCCAAATCGATATCGGACACACCATGGGGTTTACTCCAGAGCCAATCACTCGCAATTCCATCGAATACAGAAAGATCAACCCGGTTAACCAAAACCTCGGGCAACTTCTGATTGTATCGTTGGCCATTGTACAGGTCGCACATATTTGTCAAATCGACCAAAAGATTACCTCCACCAGTATCTATCTTATTGCCCTTTGAATCCCTGGCAAACCAAGGTTCAGGTAAAGGGGTAATAACAAAAGGGTGGCCATAAGCAGTCCAACCGCTAGTAGAAAGAACAACGGTATTAGGGTCTATGTCTTTTATCTGTTGAACTAGCCCCGTAGAGGTACTGCTAAAATCAACCAGATCAAATTTTGCATACCACTCCATCGGCGCACCCCCCCAATTGTAAATCGCGGTTCTTGGATATCCGTGGTTCACCTGTGCAAATCCCGCAGAGCGGGACAAAACACATCCACAAAACACAATCATAAAAAGGAGGGTATACAATGTACTCTTTTTCGACCCAATCATTTTGAATACCTCCATATCATTTTAATTATCAGTAATTCACTGTTGAGCAGTTAAAACTTTTTCTTTTAAACTATAAATCTGGACTACATGACCCAGACGACGCAAAGGAATGGGCGTAAACTCTTTAACTGCCCGGTACTCCGAAATCAACTCCCTAAAAAATTTATGGAAATGTGGATATTTTTTCCTACCTTCCTCAGACAAATAAATTCTAACTCTATTCGGCATCACGATAGCATAATCAAAATCTAAATTCCGCCAATATTCTATAGAAACTTTGTCACGATCGACCAACGATATACCCTCAGGCAACGTATCTAGTCTACCAGCTTGTTCATCCGTAATAAAACCCCATCCTGGAGTGAGATATTCTATAAAATACGTTTTCCCTCTATAGAACTGCCTCGCTTCAATCTTATCTTTTGCTACTTCCTCAGTAGATGCGTATCGAATCAAACTCTCCTCATTTTCCTTCAGTCCAATACCATGGATATCCGTACATAAAATCTTAGAGTTAGGCGGAACGTTATCCTCTATCCACTCCCTTGCGAGTGTGGTTGTATCTTTCCGAGATTTAGCATTATGATAAAGAACGTTGTATCTCATCGATGGCCATACGAATAAACAGACGACAAAAGCAATAACATAATTTCTTTTCTTGACATCGAATTTAATTTTTTCAATTCCCTCTACGATCAACCTTGCTACTAAAACATACACGAAAGGAAATATTGGCAACATATAATGAGACTTCACAAATGCGACTGAAGTTTTATACGTAAAGAACACAAAATGAACTAGAACAAATGACAACAGGATAAAGTCATCCTTTGTATGACGAAAAAATGCAAATATAATGCCAATCACGGCCAACATTCCAACATAATTCGTATCCCAATTCAGAGTATGGGGTAAAAACAACTTCGATATATAAGAAGCACTCGACGAAAAAAAGGCCCAGATAGAATCACACGAATGAGTAATCACAACAGATTGAAAATGCAAATCTTGCAGGAAAGTCCTAAAATCGAGTAGGGCAAATGGTGTCCCAACAAAGAAAAAGACAACGACAAATAGATAGCCCAAAGCCAGTTTATCAATTTGGAGTTGTTTCACAGGACCGAGACGATTCCTGTCTCCAAAGATTCCGAAAAAGTGAGCAACGAAAAGCGGAATCAATAAAAATACACCATTGTATTTCGTAGAGATGGCTAAACCTCCAAAAATGCCAGCCAATACATAATTTTTAACATATCTTTCCCGCGATACTCTGATCATAAAATAGAGCGACAAAGTAGCAAAGAAGACCATAGTGACATCCGAAAGCGCTACTTGAGAATAGAGTAAGTGTAAGCTTCCGAAGGAGAAAAAGATTGCTGCTATGAATCCCACTTTTTTACTATAGGTTTTTTTACCCAAAAAGTAGACCGCCAAAACTGTTAAGCTACCCGCAAGGGCCGAAATTATGCGACCAATATGGTAGAATACAGATGGATCATTAAAATAAAGATACCTGAATTCAATTAAACTGGAGAATTTTCCCAATACTGACCCACCGATGAAATAGATGCCATACGCAACAAACAACACATACTTGAACAAACTTGGGTATATAAAACTATGGGGATTTAAATCACCCGTTCCAAACCGAACCGCTGCCGAGACCATTTGTGCTTCATCCACATTGTAAAGAACAGGTAAGGCGAATTGGCTCCCCCAGACTCTCATGATAAATGCTATAGAAAAAATGAAAATCACGATAATTATCTCAGCATGTCGTTTCAAGCCCTTCAAAACCATTCTGGAGTTCTCCTCACGAATGCCCTACCCGATAGAGTATCATTTACCAATAACAATATCCAAACAATCGTACTATGGACGATCGCTCTCGAAGAGGTGGTATTTTTTTATACCCCACTTTTGTAACACAAATTGCAAACTCGTGATAAGCACTCCTATTCCATAAACAATGCTCTTCCGTAAATTTATAGAAGAAGCTTCCTTAAAATATTTCGTCGGGCAAGAGATCTCACCGATGTGGAGATTAAAATAAACGGCCTGCGCCAATATTTGATTATCGAAAACAAAATCATCGGAGTTATTTTCAAAAGGAATTGTTTCCAAAGCTTGCCTACTAAAAGCCCTGTATCCGGTATGATATTCTGACAATTTTTGTCTAAGCATGACATTTTCAAAAAAAGTGAGTATCCTGTTGGCAATGTATTTATACAAAGGCATACCCCCCCTTAGGGCCCCTGCGGGTAGAATTCGAGAACCCAACACGACGTCATAAAAACCCGATGAAATCAGGTAAGCCATGGCCGGTATAAGCTTGGGAGTATATTGATAATCCGGATGAAGCATAACAACAATGTCGGCTCCCATCTCTAATGCTCTACGATAACATGTTTTCTGGTTCGCACCGTAACCTTTGTTTCTGTCGTGAACGATAGTCTCAACATCCAACTCTCTGGACATCTCCGCGGTGCCATCAACACTCGCATCATCAACCAAGATGATCTCGTCGACAACATTGGAATCAATCTCTCTATAGGTCACCTCAAGTGTTTCAGAGGCATTGTATGCCGGCATCACGACAACAACCTTTTGATCATTTACCATTGTTTTTCCCCTTCCTATGATCCTTACACTCTACATCTCAATCCGATACTTCCGATAGATGCTGATACAATTTCTCAAAACGTTCTATCTGTTTTTCCAGAGAAAAGAATGTTGCGACTCGCTCACGGCCTCTTCGTCCAAATTCCTCTGCTACCCGCCGATTCTCCAATAAATACGAAATAGCCTCTGCCAATCGTTCAGGATTCTTGGGAGGAACTAATAAACCGGTCTCCCCATCGATGACCACCTCTTTCGATCCATCGACCGAGGTAGCTACGACCGGTTTCCCACAACCCATGGCTTCCAGAATAACATTGGGCATCCCTTCATAAAGCGAGGGAAGGACAAAAATATCAAAAGATTCGAGTAGTCGAGCAACATCGCTACGGAAACCCAAAAAGAAAAAATGGTTATCCAGATGTTTCGCCATAACCTCATTCTCTATGGAGGAACGCAGTTCTCCATCACCCACAAGGACAAACCTCACGTTGGGAAACTTTGAAATAATTCTTTCCGCAGCTTGTATGAGATAGATATGCCCTTTTTGTGGATGAATTCGGGCAACTGTTCCGACCACAGGATCCTTATCAGCAAAACCCAACTCTTTCCGGACTGCCACACCACTTCCGACAGTAAATAGATCGAGATCCACGCCGTAAGGAATGATTTTGATCTTAGTGGGGGGAACTTTTCTCCTCTCTTCGACAAACCGTGCTGTAGCTTGGGACACCGCAATAACCCAGTCACAGAATCGAACAGCGATCCTGTAAAGCCAAAATCTTCTCTTGAGAAGCCACTCCGGCGCTGAAATTGTTTCCCAGAAGAGAACAGCCTTCACGCCTGCAACTTTTCCCGCAAACGATCCGACAATATCCGCGTAAAAAAGGGTCGTCATAACGATGTCAATTCGCTCTTTTTTTATTAACTGAACGACTCTGAAAATCATACAAGGATCAAGCCTCTTTCCCCTCGGCAGAACGACAACCTCAGTCCCTAACATTTCAAATTCTTTTTTAATCCGTTCGTTCAACCCTAAACAGCAAACCACGATTCGAAACTTTTTCTTATCAAGCCGTTTCGTCAACTCCAGTAGTTTCTTCTCTGCACCCCCAAAGCCAACACCCTCCACCAATTGCAACACACGGATCCTTTTCATACTAAACACCCGAGTCTTACTTAAAAATAAGAAATTCAGTCACTATTTTCATTTGACACTCCGGGCAACCATGTGCAAACCGGAACAAAAAAGCCACGGGGAGAAAAACCGTCCAATCCGCAAAAGCAACCGCCCCGGATAATTCAATTCCCAAATCTCTCCTCCCTTTCTCCTCAGAAAGAAAAAATCCGCATAGAGGCCGATGTGATGCGTCCTATCCTCCGGAATATAATCATCGATTCCCGTATAGAGTAACTCGAATCCTTCGTCTTCGAGAAAACGAGCCAGCTCCTTCTTGGTATAACGATACTCCCAAAAGTAATCTTTCCTTCCCCGCATTCTCCTCAGAAAGAAAAAAATCTCCCTCATCGGATGCACACAGATTCGTCGAAACAAATTCAGATAAGGCACTGTGATAAACGCCACTCCTCCTGGCTTCAGGACCCGTTTGGCCTCCGAGAGAACTTTCTGAGGGCCTTCCTCAAAATGTTCAATCACTCCCAACGAGATATACGCATCAAAACTATTATCCAAAAACTCCAATCGGCGTACGTCCCCCTGCACAATGGGAAAGGAAGAATCAGAACCTTTCACGCGTTTGACAACCTCTGATTCATACTCTACACCGATGACGCGATGCCCCTTGTCCAGGAAGTATTGCACCCATCCCCCTAAACCACATCCTGCTTCTAAGATTTTTAAATCGGAGCCTGTTAAAAATGTCTTAAATATCTTAACTAACGTCCTGGTGTAGCAACTCTGAACCTCACCTTCAATCGTTCGTTCAGCCCACTGTTCCAGACTTTGTTGCGTTCGGTCTCGGAATGAATAAAACCTGTAGCTCATGATACCCACACCGTAATGATGAAACAGATCGCCCAGTACCCGAAAATACCTGAAATCTCTCTAAGATACTCGATCGGTGAAAAACCATGATTACCAACCATTTTCATTTTTTCCTCATCTCACTCAACAACCAGGTCTTTACTGACTATCTCTGACTTGGGTCAGGATATCCGAAACATTTCTGGCTGCATGTGACCAGGTATACTTATGTAAAATAACTTCTCTCGCACGAGCCCCAATTCTTTTTCGCAACGATGCTTTATCAATAAGTTCAAACACCCTGTCCCTCAATTCCTCGAAATGATCAGGCTCGACCAACATACCGTTGGATCGATCCGTGATGATCTCAGCTATTTGACCGATTCGGCTGGCCACGACAGCCTTTCCTGCTGCCATATACTCGAACAATTTCAACGGTGAATAATAAAATAAATCCAACTTGGGATAAGGAGCCAACACAACATCCATGGCAGCTATATATTGAGGGATCTCTTCGTGGGAAACATAACCCGTGAAAATAACCCTCTCGGCCATTCTTTCATCTTCAAATAACTCTTCCATCCTCTTCTTCAACGGACCATGTCCCACCAGCAAGAACGCGACATTATCGTATCGAGACAGGGTTGTCGTTATAAACTCGATTAGATTCTCTACTCCATGCCAGTAATGAAAAGAACCCACAAATCCGAGTATGACTTTTCCCTTGAGACGATACTTCGAAACAACAGGTTTGGCAGAAACCCCCGGGTGGAACTTCCGTGCATCAACACCATTAGGGATGACGCGAATTTTACGAGCCGGTATGTGCCATCTCACGTAAAAATCCTTAAGCTTTTTAGAAACCACGATCACTCTGTCGGCCAGCAACAGATTCAACCTTTCCAGCAGTTCCGGTATCAGAGGTAACCGAATCGCAAGATCACCAAACCTGCGACTTTCATAAGCCATGGGAGCATTCACTTCCAGAACAAAAGGGACGCGTTTTAAACGCGCAACAAGCCCAGCAGTAAAGTTCAAAAAATTGTATCGCACAAGCACCACATCGGGTCGCTCCTGGCAGATAATTTTCCATTCTTTAACAAAATATCTTCCATTAGCCTTTAGGCCATTGATCTGATTTACGTATTTTCCGAATCGTTTCTTCAAATATGCTCTGAACTTAGACTCTATGGATGCTTCCACACTAGTAAAACGATTGAGGTAATAAGTCTTCACCCGATGCCTACACTCCCGCAAGGCCTTCTCCAGTTCCTTCACGTGAACCGCTGCTCCAACGGAACTTTCATTCAAATCGAAGAGATAATTCAAATAAACAATTTTCATCAAATTTAGTTATGCACTTAGCAATTCATTGTGAATGGAAAATGAACGTCCTTCAATGCCCTAAGTTATAGAAAAAACAAAAATAATAGCGATTAATCTAATCATGTTGTAAGAAATGTTTTTGGGTGTTGAGTGATAAACGAAATTATTTCCCCAGTATCGAAATAAGAGTAACTCCATCGGACTTAAATATCTGTTTGGCCATTGATTTCATTAATCCGTTTTCTCGGAATACTTCCTGTTTTATTATCTTAAAATCGAATTCTCTCAGCATCTTATTTAATTTTATTCTGCTGAATTTTATTGAAGGACCCGTACACCAGAGATGACTTGTGTGTAAATTTTTTTCTTTTGCACTCCTAATAATATTACCAACACAACTAATCCCACTCAGTTCAGTCGTCAATATGAAGAGACCACCTTCTTTAAGAATTTTGTGAATTTCAGCGAGCAAAACCTTCGGATCCGGTATTTTCTCCAACCTGAAAAAACACGTCACAAGATCGATATTTTGAAGCCCGATTCGTAAAAAATCTCCCTTATTGATAATAAAATTCGGTTCTTGCAATTTAAACCGCTTTAAATTTTGTTGAATACACCGAACATTGCCTTCGCTCAATTCGAAAACGGTCATCTGCTTCGAGTCAACAGCATTCCGAAGCATGCTGATAAGATAACCCCCAGCAAAAGGCAGAATATCTAAAACCCTATAATTCGATTTAACCACATGATCTTTTAACAGGCTCATGATTTTTCTGTATGTACGACTCGTCATACTGAATTTTTCCAACGTATTCTCAGATTCAATAGCTCCTCCGTACCAACAAATCCCACCACGGAATGCGGTCAATTCCTTCAATGACCATTTACGTGGGTCTATGGAATTGATATACGAATCACGTAACTGACGAAATTTTTCATGATGGACAAAAGACTCGATGGGTCTCCGTACTGGTACGCTCGGCTCTTCGGCCGGATACCCGAATGTCACTATCGCAATAGGTCGAATGAACTTCGGCACATCCAGGATTTCATTTAACTTTAACATATACCTGATTCCGCACACCCAGAGCGATCCAACCCCCATCGAATACGCAGCAAGCTGCATATTCTGGATGGCTGCAGCGGCGCTCTGAATCGCATCATGCTTCCTTGGTCCGGTTTCCTCTCGTCTTTCCTTTGTATCATCATAGAACACAACAACCAAAGACGATGCCTCTTTCAAGAATTTCTGACCGAAACAAGCCTCATCCGCAATTCTCTTTTTCGTGTCCAAATTGGTAACAACGATAAACTCCCACAATTGACGATTACAAGCACTGGGAGCCCATCTTGCAGCGTCCAAAATTTTCATCATGACGTCGTCAGAAACAGGTTTTTCCTGATATTTTCTGACGCTACGTCGACCGTAAATCGCTTCAAAAACATCCATGACATACAATCCCTAAAAGATAATAAACAATCATATAAATCGTAGAGCTCATGTACATATCATCATACATTCCTGAGAGCAAAAGATCCTTCTCACCAACGTTAGTATACATTCTCCTTACTGCCGAAAATGTTGTAACAATATGAAACTCTTTCAAAGGCTCAACTTACTCAATGAAAATTTGATGAAATTCTTTTTGTTTCGTCTTATTTTGAAATCGATCTCCCTCATCGCAATGGCAGAAGCGAGCCCTTTTGCCGTTTTGATACATTCAAGCACTTCAAAATCTTTTGAGAGAAAATCCCGATCAACGACGATAATTCGAATAATCCCATTCTCAGAAAGGAGTCTCACCTCATTCAATCGGTCAAGGTCAATTTTAAACTTATCGATGACCACTGGAAAGTTGAAATACCTTAACTCTGAGAGAATTCCATTTCCCTTAAATTCGAAAAGATCCTCAAAAACGATAATCGTATCCTTAAATAAAACATGCCGATTAAGAATGAACGGACCGTAGTCCATGACCATGAAAGCCGAATCAGACCAGACCTTCACGTCCTCGCATTCCTTATAAGCAGGCAAAATCCATTCCGAATCATTCATCCTCGCAATTGGAGCAAAAACGTTTTTTCCGATATGTTCCACCGGACGAATCTTGCCAAACTTTCGAGGAGAAGGGCCTCCCGGACAGGAAAATACCCAACCTATATCCTTAAACCAGAGATGCAAAGGGGTAATCCCAGGCTCGGAAAGATAATCCGAACTTCCCCCACTCAGGGCAACAAAGTATTCCTTTTGGGAAACGATTATATTCCTGGTCGGCTCGAAGAACTCAATGAATACTCGTGGCTCCCCAGATTGTTCCTTTCTGTTTGATGATGACTTGGGATTTAGTAAATGGGCCAATCCCAACCATGCCCCTAAAAACGCATTGTACACTGTGAGATGATGATAGTCATACCAGCCAAATCTCTCGTAGTCCCTACGACCGTTAAGAACCAAAGGGAAATGTTTATCCTTCCGGAACTTGAGAAGATGGTTCCATATTTTCTCCAGGTAGAACTGGTAGGTCTCTACATTCTTTTTATCCATTAACTTAGCGGCTTCCAGTACATAAATTCCGACAGCATACCCAAAAATCTGTTCTTGGCCTCTTCCTAAATAATTGAAACATCCATCAGGGTCAATGAATTTTAGAAAATAATTGACCCCAGAAAGAAAATTCTTCTTCATCTTACTGTCAGAATTTAACAAGAAAATTCGATGAAGCAAAGCCAATGTAAACACATGATACTGGATTGGGTGACTTCGGTTGAGATCATCATCGTAACAGCCATCTGCGTGTTGCGCCCGATCCACAACTCGACGTCGTCGAATAAATTTGATTCGATCCAACCAAAGATGGAAAACTTTTTGTCTAAGAAGGACAGAATAAGCCCGCATAGCCACCCAATTGGTCAACTGATTCTGCACATTCTCCTTCCACGTCCTTAATGCCCGAACCCATTGCTGGTTCTCTTCCTCGGATAGCGTATCCTGGAGCAGCCTATATGTTTCTAAGAAAGCAAAATTTTGAAAGTCCCAATGATATTCCCATACACCGAAAAAGTACTCGTCCTTGAATGTCCTTAGATGAAACTCCACGGCTTGCTTCACCTTCTCCAGAATGGAAACATCCTTCCTCTCCTCGTATAGAATAGCTCCCAGCAATGCAAAATGAGTAGTGGCATAATGTTCCCCAGGAACGAAAGAATCGATAGGATCGAAGATGCCACCATGATCGTACACATTGAGTACAATGTTTTTACTTTGCCTTTCAGCAATCCGCAACCCCACACCCCGATTGCGAAAACTATCTTTATCCGACAAGGGTTGATTTATTTCAACCTTCCCTTCCACAGGATGGTCAAGCACAAAACGGATCTGACCCTCTTTCAGTTTAGCCATAATCCGGCGCTGACGGACCTGGTACTTCGACAACCAATAAAAAATGTCCTCAGCAACAGTAAAATAATTCATCCCCACTTTACTCCCCTTATAATCGATAATCAATACATCACAATCTTAGGTGGGCATTTAACCGTTCAAAAAACTGGTGGTCATTTTCTACAGTCAATCGCAGCCATAACTCAAGAATCACAAACCCCCAAATCCGACGGTAATTGAGATTCCT
>Ga0114930_10002223_pt1 | contig 17672 bp, 11 predicted proteins | sample AnhtaG_FD_87300 | JGI IMG/M metagenome (GOLD analysis project Ga0114930, IMG submission 87300) | Deep subsurface microbial communities from Anholt, Denmark to uncover new lineages of life (NeLLi) - Anholt_01485 metaG | ecosystem: Environmental > Aquatic > Marine > Oceanic > Sediment | place... | reverse complement strand
CTTGGACCGGGCAAGGGCCCGAACGTGAGACTCGGGCATGAGTGTCGTCGGCCGCCCCTGCGTGTAGAACTCGCCCAGGTCCTGGTCCTTGTGGAGGACGAGGACGTTGTACCCCAGGCCCAAGGTGATCTTGCGGGCGTCGTCCTTCAGGTGGAGCCCGACCTTGCGGGCAAGGGCCGCCTCCTCCTCGCCGATCTGCTCGGCCCGCAGGCGGTGTCCCGTCAGAAGTGTCAGCACCGCCACCAGGCACCCCACGGCCACGAGCACCGCAAACGCGCCGAGGGCGAAGTTCAGCCGCCGGTACCCGATCTCTTTCGCAACCAGTCGCCAGACGGTCATGTCAGCCTGCTCGCGATCTCTGCCGCTTCCACACAATCAGGGAAACGATCGCAATGATAAGCAATCCCGCGACGACACTAACCACGAGCATGGGCGCAAAGCCGATGGTGTCGGTAAACGTGTACTTGTGCATGGTGCCGAACAACGTCCTGCGGACTCCCTGCGCTTCCTGCGGCTGCTGTTCCTCGACCTTCTTTGGCACAAAGCCGGAGAAGCCAGCCAACGCAGGCGGCGTAATGTCGGGAATCGCCGACTCCTCCCCCATCAAGGCCGCGTCCCAGTCCACCGTGAAGAACATGTCCACGCCTGGGTTCTGGTACTTCACGGTACACGAGCATGGGCCTGCCAGGAAGAAGCAGATCTCCTCCAGGTTCTCCTTGTTGATCCCCTTACCGACCAGGGCACACAGCGCCCGCCCGCGTCCGAAAAGGGGGAAGACCATCGGTTCTTTCAGGTCGTGCAGGTCCGGCTCGGTCCCCAGGAGCATGTTGACGAAGACGCTCTCGGCCGGGTCGTCGCGCTTCACCCGAAGCACCGAGAACTTGAGGGTCAGTTGCGGCGGGCCCTCCGAGTCGTAAATCGGATCGTCCCAGAAGCCGCCCGGCGGCGCGGGCAGTTCGATCGCCTCCTCCAGTTCCTTCAGTTGGGCCTCGACCAGGCGGGCTGCCGCATCGTCCTGTTTGGCGTTGCCGCTTTCCAGGAGAACGAAGACGGCCGAATCGCTTTCGAGAAGCCGGTGGGCCACCTGCCGCCGCGCGGGAGAGTCCAGGACCCGCGTCACAGCGCCGTCGGTCAGCGGCCCCGACCACACGTCGATGGGAATGCCGTAGAACTCGGGGAACCGCACGACCAGGTGCGGCAGCGTGGCGGAGGCGTGTTCCTGCCAAATCTTCGCGACGGCCTCGTTCACCTCGCCCGACACGTCAATCACGCCCAGGCGGGCCACGCCACCGTACGTGTTGGCGGCCGTTTCCTCCTTCAGCCGCTCCACCGTCTTCGACGCCGCATCGGGAAGCGGACCCCGGTGGAAAACGAGGACCGTGTAAGGCTCGGGCGGCCACCGCTCCAGGGCATACCGGAACACCGGGACGGAGCAGGCCCACACCGTCGCCGCCGCCAGAACACCCAAGGCCAACGCGCCCCAGAACGCGTGGTTCGCCAGTCGATTGCGCATCAGTCCCCCATCCACAAGACCCCCCAACACAGAGCGACTAAGTATACGCTAACGCCAGCGGGTTTTGAACCCCCATCCGTGTCTCGGGGGCCTGCTGAAACCTGGCGCCCGCCAGGGGCGCTGGGCGCGGTAGCGCCATTCCGCGGCGCTACGTTCGCCCCGGCTTCATCCCGCGATTGAGGGATTGACTGGGTTGGAGAAAAAGGGCATGGAAGAGGCATCGCTGTTCAAGACAAAACCGGACATTTCTACTTTGCGTTTGACAGCAGAACCCCCGGCCGGCAGCCTCGCCCGGTCCGCCGACGTGGGCCACACGAGGCGAAAGGGCCGAACTGACGGCCGGTAACATACCGGATTCCATTGCCGCCCATGAGGCCATATTTTCGGAAAATTCCGGAAATTAGGCTTGCTATTTCCGCGTTTCGACCGTATAGTGTGACCGTGAGGGATGTGGCGGAACGGGTACAGCCACACGGGCTGTTTGAAAACGAAACGGAAAGGGCAGGACTATGTCACAGGCGTTTGTGGACCAGATCATGGAGGCGGTGGAGGCTCGCAACCCCGGCGAAAGCGAATTCCATCAGGCCGTCCGGGAGGTGGCCGAGTCGGTCAGCCCGGTCATCGACAAGCACCCCGAGTTCGCCAGGATGAAGATCTTCGAGCGGCTGGTCGAGCCCGACCGCCAGATCCTCTTCCGCGTCCCCTGGATGGACGATAACGGCGGGGTGCAGGTCAATCGGGGCTTCCGGGTCGAGTTCAACAAGGCCATCGGACCGTACAAGGGGGGCCTCCGGTTTCACCCGTCGGTGTACCTGGGCATCATCAAGTTCCTGGGCTTCGAGCAGGTTTTCAAGAACGCCCTGACCACGATGCCGATCGGCGGTGGCAAGGGCGGCAGCGACTTCAACCCCAAAGGCAAGAGCGACGCCGAAGTCATGCGCTTCTGCCAATCGTTCATGAGCGAACTGTTCCGTCACATCGGCCCCGACACCGACGTCCCCGCCGGCGACATCGGCGTGGGCGGACGCGAAATCGGCTTCCTGTTCGGCCAGTACATGAAACTTACGAACACCTACACCGGCGTCCTGACGGGCAAGGGACTGGAGTGGGGCGGGTCGCTCGTGCGGACCGAGGCCACAGGCTACGGCCTCACCTACTTCGTCTCGCGAATCCTTCAGGACAAGGGCAAGGACTGGAAAGGCCTGGACGTCGTCATCTCCGGCTCGGGTAACGTCGCCGTCTACGCCTGCGAGAAGGTCCAGCAGTTGGGCGGCAACGTCATCGTCCTGTCCGACTCGAACGGCTACATCGTCGATAACGACGGCATCAAACTCGACACCGTCAAGCGGATCAAGGAAGTGGAGCGCGGCCGCATCAAGGAGTACGCCGCCGAGCACGCTTCGGCCGAGTACCACGAGGGCTGGCAGGGCATCTGGACGGTTCCGTGCCAGGTGGCGTTGCCGTCGGCCACGCAGAACGAGATCGACGAGACGGCCGCCAAGACGCTCGTCGCGGGCGGCTGCATCGCCGTCGGCGAAGGCGCCAACATGCCTTCGACGCCCGAAGCCGTCAAGGTCTTACAGGATGCCGGCGTCGGCTTCGGCCCGGCGAAGGCCGCCAACGCGGGCGGCGTGGCCACCAGCGCCCTGGAGATGTGCCAGAACTCCATGCGCCTCAGTTGGACCTTCGAAGAAGTTGATCAGCGCCTCCACGCCATCATGGACGCCATCTACAACCAGTGCGTCGAGGCGTCCGAGACGTACGGCAAGAAGGGCGACCTGGTTGTCGGTGCCAACATCGGCGGGTTCCTCAAGGTCGCCAGGGCAATGATGGCACAAGGCTTGGTCTAGCCGGTTGCCTCCAGCACATTGCGCGGCGGGCAGTCTTACCCGCCGCGCGACGGAGGCGCCAGGCTGCCCAGGAGCCTGCCATGACCAAAGACCGCCGACCGATCATTGCCGCCATCCTCCGGGTCCTCGATGAGGCTGGCCGCCCTGCCGGCAGCACCCGAATCGCCCGGGCCCTGCGCGCTGCAGGCATCGACCTGGACCAGCGCATGGTCCGCAACTACCTGGCCATGACGGATACCGAGGGCATGACCGTCAACCTCGGCCGCGGCGGGAGAAAGTTGACCGAGCGCGGCCGCCAGGAACTCGCCGCCGCCGGCGCCATCGACAAGGTCGGTTTCATCGACGCACGCGGTGAAGAACTAGCGTACCAAATGACCTTCGCCCCGCGGCGGCGGCGCGGTACGGTCGTTCTGAACCTCTCAACCGTGCCGAAGGGCCGGCTCGAAGACGCCCGCCGCATCGTCGCGCTCGTCCTGAAGGCACGTCTCGGAATGGGACAGGTCGGCATCCTTGACCCAGCCGGCACGGTGGCCGCCGGCCCGGCCTCCTCGGACGGCGACGCGGTCATCGGCACCGTCTGCGCCCTGACCCTCAACGGCCTGCTGGCTGCCGCAGGCGTGCCGGTCGTTTCGAGGTTCGGCGGCCTGCTCCAGATGCAGGACGGCGAGCCCTACCGGTTCACGCACATCATCCGCTACGACGGCACAACGCTCGACCCGATCGAGATCTTCATCAAAGCCGGAATGACCAGCGTCGAGTCTGCGGCAACCAGCGGCAGCGGGATCATCGGCGCGAGTTTCCGAGAAGTGCCGGCCATCGCCCTGCCCGGCGTACACAAGGTCGTCCGTCAGATGGACGAGGCCGGACTCGGAGGCATGGTAGTCGTAGGCAGACCCGGCCGCCCGTTGGCCGAGATCCCCGTGGACCGCGGCCGGGCCGGTCTGATCGTGGCAGCCGGCCTGAACCCGATCGCCGCCGTCCAGGAAGCCGGCATCCCCACCGAGAACCGGGCGATGGCACGTCTGTGCGAGTTCCGCGACCTTCAGCCCCTCCTCTAGTTCTACAACGCTATGAGACCTTGCAGCGAGGCCGTCGCCCGGCCGGGCAACCTCCTTGGCCCCGCCTATCCCACACCCGCGGTAGTCTGCGCGGGCGTGTTGCCCAAACGGCCCTGCGGCGGTATACTGATGCGGGCCTCTGGAGATGACGCCAGACGAAAGGACCGCCATGCTGAGCAACGCCGGCATTCCTGCCCTCGCGCTCACCGCCATCATGTCCGCCATGTCGGCGGCCGTTCCGGCCTACGAGATGCGCTGCACCAAGGATAAGGACACCATCTCCATCAAGGTCGGCGAGCAAACGCTCCTTACCTATCGCAGCACGCCGGGGCCGCTGAAGGTGTACGTCAAGGAACTCTACACACCCGGCGGCCTGCAGGTGCTGCTCGACTCGCCACACGATCACGTCCACCATCACGCCCTGATGTACGCCATCGGCGCCGACGGCGTGGACTTCTGGATCGAGGGCGCGGGGCAGAAGGCGGGCAAGCAGGTCCCGCGCTCGGGCGCCACCGCCGCCGTCACCGAAGCGGGCGGCCGCCGACGCGCCACCATCGAACACACCCTCGACTGGACCGGCCCCGACCAGAGGCCCGTCCTCGAAGAACGCCGCCGCATCATCCTGCACCATCCGAAGGACGTCGGGGTAACGCTGCTGACCTGGTCGAGCCGCTTCCGACCCGCCGAGGGAAAGGACGCGGTGAGACTCGCCCCCGCGCGGCACTACTTCGGCCTGGGCCTGCGGACGGTGCGGGCCATGGACAAGGGCGCGTTCCTCAACCCCACCGGAAAAGAAGGCGAGCCGGTCCGCGGAACCGAAAAACTCGTCCGCGCCGACTGGTGCGCTTACCACGCGGCGATCGACGGCAAACCCGTTACCGTCGCCATGTTCAGCCATCCCGAGAACCCACGGCATCCCGCGACGTGGTTCACCATGACCGCACCCTTTGCGTACCTCTCGGCCACGTTGAACCTGCACCGAGAGCCCATGACGCTCCAAGCGGGCCGGACCCTCGGCCTGACCTACGGCGTGGCGCTGTGGGACGGGAAGACGAGCGTCGAGGAGATCCAGAAGACGTACCGCCGGTGGCTCGCACTGGCGCCGAAACCGTAGCCGCCCCGAGACGCGCGCCGCGCGGCGGCCTTCCCAGGCCGCCGCGCAGATCCTGCGAGAACGCAGGCTGGTGGCTTGGGAAGGCCACCAGCCGGAGGTCTTGAAGAATCTTCCAAGCAACCGTAGCCGCCCCGAGACGGGGTCGAGCAGAAAGGAGTTCTGATCATGTCGAGCGACCATCGTTCACCGCGTGCAACGCGGCGTCGCTTTCTCCAGGGCGCCGCCGCCATGGCCGCCTTCAGCGTCAGCCGCGTCGGACTGGGCGCGAACGAACGGCTCGGCGTCGGATTCATCGGCGCCGGCGGCCGCGCGAGTGCCCACATGAGGATCATCCGCAGCCTCAGCGACCGCGAGAAGTACCCCGTTGACCCCGTCGCCGCCTGCGACATCTACCGGCCGCGCCTTGAGCAGCGCATGAAGGCCTTCGGCATCCCCAAAGGGTACGACGACCATCGCAAACTGCTCGCCGACCCAAAGGTGGACGTCGTGTGCATCGCCACGCCCGACCATCACCACGGTTACCAAGCCATCGACGCCATCGAGGCGGGCAAGGACGTCTACTGCGAGAAGCCCGTCACCCACTGGCGCCAGTTCGACCTGACGAAGAAACTGGCCGAGACGGTCGCCAAGAGCGATCGCGTCTTCCAACTCGGCACGCAGGCCATGAGCGATTCGGTGTGGCACCAGATGAAGAAACTGGTGCAGAAGGACGGCCTCATCGGCCGGCCGCTCTTCGGCGAGACCGGCTTCTTCCGCATCGGCGACTGGGGCGAGCGCGGTATGCGCGTGGACGATCCGAAGGCCAGGCCCGGCAAGGACCTCGACTGGGAAGCCTTCCTCGGCGACGCGCCGAAGCGACCCTTCAGCGTGGACCGCCTGTTCCGCTGGCGCCTCTTCGAAGACTACGCCGGCGGGCCCGTGACCGACCTCTATCCCCACTGCCTGACGCAGGTGGTGGACATCCTGGGCGTCGGCTTCCCCGACGTCGTCGTCGCCACCGGCGGCATCCACCGCTACACGTACGAGTTGCGCGAGGTGCCCGACACGTGCAGCCTGCTTGCCGAGTACCCCGAGAAGGTCACCATCTCGCTCGTCGGCACCCAGGCCAATGACCACAACCTGACGCAGAACCGCGGCGCCGGCGCGCGGCAACCCGCCATCCGCGGCTGGGACGGCACGCTCACCATCGACAAGAACAAGGAGATTCTGTTCACCCCCGTGCGCGTCAAGGGCGCCAAGAAGCCGCAGCGCATCCCCATCGAGCGCCCCGAGAACACGCCGAACCACTGGAAGAACCTGCTCGACTGTTGCCGCAGCCGCACGAAGCAGACCTGGAGCCCCATGGACCTGGCGTTCCGCGTCCAGACGGTCCTTCAGATGGCGGCCCTTGGCGTCAAGCAGGGCAAGATCGCACGCTTCAACGCCAAGACGTGCGAGATCGGCCTGGCCTGAAGCCCGATGCGCGGCGGGCCAGGACACCCGTACCTGTTCAGGTTCCGTGCACCTGGTTCAACCCCACCGCCTTTCAGGCGGTCAATTCTCAGTGAGGTTGTGGATTGTCATTCCGAGCGAGCGAAGCGAGTCGAGGAATCTCGCCGTTGTCGTTCTTGGTGTTGTTGACGCGGGAAAGGGGGGAAAAGGGGACATTCTACTTTTTCGGCCCCTCATAATAGAAGACACGCCGACACCCTACCGCCCCACCATGCCAAGGATCAGGGAAAAAGTAGAATGTCCCCTTTTTCTACGCCTGCCACGGGCGCCGGCGTTTAAGGCTGCCGGACAGGATCTTCCGTGCGATGGCGGCGTCCTCGCGGACCTGGAAATCGAACATGCCCACGCAGGCGAAATCGGCGCCGTTCTCAAAGACGTATCGGAAACCGGCGCGCGGATGAATCGCACCGGCAGCCAGAACCTTGAAGGCAATCCACGGCCGCTTCACCTCGCTCATGTACTTGGCGGTCTCCTCCGGGGCGGCGCACCAACTGTTGTCGTGCTTGCCCTCTTTGGTGTACGACCAGTAGTCGGAGCGGTGAAACGTCTTCATGTAGAAATCGGGCTCCAGCCCCGCGGCTTCGACGGCCATCGGCACATCGAGCATGTGACCGCCCACACCCCCCGGCACGCCGGCATCGCGGATGACCTTGAGCGACTTCTCGATGAGGTCCAGGCGGTCGGCCTTCACCCAGCGGTCGCCGATACCGCCCTGGATGTAGCAGGCCATGGCGCCGTTATCGACGGCCCGCTTGATGTCGGTCTCGGTGTCGTTGTCCTTCGGATACACCTGGGCCAGCCACTGGATCTTCCCGCCGCGCTTCTTCCAGTACTCCTCCAGGATCCGGATCACCTGGTCGTCGTTCCGCAGCAAGGCGGTGTTGATGCCGGCCTGCTCACAGATGTGGAGCGTCTCCAAGACCTTTTCATCGGTGAAGTAGTGCTTGAGCATCGACGAGACGTAGATCAGGTCCCTGCTGTGGGCGAAGCCGCTGATGAGGTTCCCCCCGCAGATCAACCGGGTGACGTCGCGTTTGCCGATCTTGCCCGTCGGCAGCAGGCCGGCCGACGCCTCGGAGGTCGCCTCGGACGGCTTCGACGCATCGGCGGCCGCAAGCGCCTGCTCTTCGAGGCTCAGCGCCAAGGCGCCCCCCGCCGTGGCCGCCAGCGTCCCTTTGAGAAAGTCCCGGCGTTTCGACGTCTTCGTCATTGCAGCCACCTGCCCTTCTCTGTCGGCACCTTGTGGACACATTTCGGACGACACAGGCCTTCGGCGCGCCCTTCACGGAAACCCTGGTCACCGCATTGTATCGCTGTGAGGGATTCCGACAATCCCCAAACCGGTGCGGCCCGGCGGGCGGCGTCCGCGCCTTCCCGGCGGTGGGTTTAACCCGCCAGCCGGCCGAACGCACCGGCAAACCACTTGATTCCACCGCGGGGGCGCGTATACTACGGCACGTCGGTCCGGAGACCAAGGGCGGGTCTGCCGCCCTTTTGCATTCGGGCTGCCCCCTGGTGTAATGGTAGCACGCGCGGCTCTGGACCGCTTAGTCGGGGTTCGAATCCCTGGGGGGCAGCCATTCTGACCCGCCGTCTGTGCGCTCTGGGTGCACCCTGTGCCCTCTGCCAGCGAGACCGGAACTGCCGCGCCCCCTCCGGGTTCGTATAATGGAGGGTGCCCTGCCTGCACGCCGTGGAAGGAGATGAGCCATGCGGAACCTGGGTGTAATCGCTCTCGTTGCAGCCGTTTCGGTCGGGGCTCTTGCGACGGGATGGTCGATGGCGGCAGAGAAGCCGCCCGAAGGGGAAAAGGTCAGGAAGGCCTTCGCCTTCGTGCTCGACGACCAGGACGGCAACAAAGTCATGATGTCGTCGTTCCGCGGCCAGGTCGTGGTCCTGGAGTGGGTGAACTTCGACTGCCCCTTCTCCAAGCGGCACCTGGAAGCGGGCACCTTCAAGGAACTCTACAAGAAGTTCAAGTACGGCGCCCCGGCCGCGAAGCCGACCCAGACGCAGGCGACAGGGAAGAAACTCCAACAGGCCCGACGGATGCTGGAGATCGTCACGGGCCGCAAGTCGCGCCGCAAGAAGCAGAAGGTCGTCTGGCTGGCCATCAACAGCACACACTACTCGAACGCCGAGCAGAACAAGGCGGCCGCGACAAGGTACGCGATCCCCTACCCCGTGCTCGACGATCACCTGGGACGGGTCGGACGCATGTACGGCGCCAAGACCACGCCGCACATCTTCATCAAGGCGCCGGACGGCAGCCTGGCGTACCACGGGGCGATCGACGACGATCCCGACGGCACCAAGGAAGAGCCGCTCAACTACGTGGCCCAGGCGCTCGAAGAGATCCTGACCGGCAAGGCCGTCTCGATACCCGAGACGAAGCCGTACGGGCACAGCGTCACGTACGCCAAGCGCCGCTGACGGCCCCGCGGGGTGAGCCGCGCGCCACCGTTCGCGGATTGCGGAACGCGGAATGCGGAACGAACGGCGAGCGGCAACAGCCCTTTTAGCCGCGCCCCAGAGGGAAGCGCGTATTGGCCGGAGCCGAGGCCCATTGCCCAGTGCCGAACCAACGGCAACGGCGCCTCACGCCAAGCCGCAAAGACGCCACGAACGGCAGGGATATGGGTAAAGGCGGGTGGCATGGTCAGCCCGAAGGGTGACCATGTTCCGACCGAGCGGCGGGGAGGGAACCGCAAAGGACGCAGAGAACGCAAAGAACGGCACGGATTGGGGTAACAACCAACGGCAACGGCGCCTCACGCCAAGTCGCAAAGACGCCAAGAACGGCAGGGATTGCGGCACGCAGATCATTGCCGGGGCACGCCCCGGCCTACGTGGGCGGATTACAGCCGTATGTCGAGGGCGGGCAGCGCGAGCGGGTCGAGGAGGTCCCCGGCCGCAGCGCGGTCGGCCTCGGCGACCGGACGCAACGCGGGAGGCGGCCAAGCCGTGAGAACCGCCGAGTTGGCGGATTCCGCCACCAGGGCCGTCGCGAAACCGTCAACAGGCGCCGCGTCAGACGCCGCCGAGACAGGCGCCAGCGCCGGCAGGAGATCGGCCGGCCCAGGGGCAGGCTGCCAGGCAGGCTGCCGCTCGGACGGCCCGGCCAGGAGCGCCACATCCGGCCACTCCGTCAGGTCAGACGCCTTCGGCGACGATGCAACCAGCGGCAACGGGTCCGGACCCGCGACGCTTGCCGCGCCCCCGGCCGCCGCCGGCCCGTCCTGGAGCGCAAACGCGTTGTCGATGCGGTCGTAATCGTTCGAGTCGATCATGTTATCGTAGTCGAGGTCGCCGACGGCCCAGCGGAAACCGCCGGCGGGCACTCGTCCCTCCTTGATCCACAGGCTGTAGTTCGTATCGATGCGGTCGTAGTCGTTCGAGTCCACGACGCCGTCGAGATTGATGTCACCCCACCACGTGTAGGCGGCCAGGACACTCGTCTCGTCCACCGGCACGCCCGCGAACGTGGTCAGGCCACCGATGCCCGTCTCGGTATCGCCGTTGTCGATGACGCCCACGGCCGTCAACCCGCGCGGATCGGCTGCGGCCGCGCTGGAGGTGATGCCGAAGCCGTCCCACGCGCCGCCGTTACGGCCGGTGGCGATCAACGCTGTGACCTCGGCCAGCGAACTCGCACCGGCCTCGTAGTCGCTGATGCAGTTGCCCGTGCCCAGGTCGATGGTCGAGGTGGGCGCCCCGGCGCCGGCGAAGGTGACGCCGCCCTCGCCGACAGTCAACGTGTGGTCGTTGCAGGAGAGGGTCCAACCCGGTGTGCAGAAGTCAAGGCCGGCGACGCGCTGGTTCGCGTACAGGACCGGCTCGTGGTCGGCCGGGCTGTCGAAGACGGCGACCGTGGCGGTGCCGGGTGTGACCTCGGGCGACCAGTTCTCGCCGTGTTCCCAGCGGTCGTCCACATCCCCTGCCCAAAGCCGGTCTTCGGGCGCATCGCGGTCGTGGCCGAGGAGCACTCGGACGGTGTTGCTATCGTCATTCGCGACGACCAGGTCGAGGCGTCCGTCGCCGTCAAGGTCGCCCGAAGCGATGCCGGTGGGCCCGTCATCTCCCTCGCCGCCCACGTGATAGTCTTCGCGGCGGCCGAGCCCGACTCCGGACCCGCCGTAGAGGACACTGATCGTTCCCTGGAACATGCCTGGGATGTACGCGTGGCCGAAGTGGTTCGTGACAGCCACGTCGTCCGACCCGTCATCGTCGAAGTCGTCTACAGCAAGGTATCGTGCCTCCATCTCCATCTCGACATGCTCCAGGCCACCCAAGCCACCGCCGCCCTGACCGTACAACACACTGACGGCGGCATTCCAAGGGTTGACGACGGCCAAGTCGAACCGCTCGTCCCCGTTGAAGTCTCCGATACCAATGCCGCGCGGGTAGTACTCGACGTCGAAGATCTGCGCGTCGGCGAAACCACCGCCCGGTTGGCCGTACAGAACACCCACGCTCGTGCTCTCACCGGGGGTCACGGCCAAGTCGAGACGGTCGTCGCCGTTCAGGTCCTCTGCGGCAATGTCCCAGCAAAGGAATCCGCTCTGGAAATCCCGTCGCCTGCCGAACCCGCCCTCCGTCTGGCCGTAGAGGACGCTGACAAAACCGGAGTGGGAGTTCGTGACGGCGAGGTCAAGGCGGCCGTCCGCGTCGAAGTGGCCAGCCACAATGCCACGGGGCCAGTCGCCAACCGCTAGGACCTGGGTGTCCCCGAAACCTCCCTCAGGCCGGCCGTAGAGGACCGTGACGGTGTTGTCACCCTCGTTCGTGACGGCCAAATCAAGCCATTCGTCCTCGTCGAAATCGGCCACCACCACGTCCCAGGGTTCGAGGCCGACGGCCGTGTCCTCTCGATTGCCGAAGAGGCCGTCACCTTCCCCGAAGAGGACGCTGACGGTATCGTCGCCCCAATTCGTGACGACCAGGTCGAGATGGTCGTCCCGGTCGAAGTCTCCCACAGCCAGGTGTTCGGGGTCATCGCCGACGTCAAAATCCTGACGACCCCGGAAGCCGGCGCGGGGTTGGCCGTGGAGGACACTCACCGCATAGTCATAGGGGTTCGGCAGGGCCAGGTCGAGCCGGCCATCGCCGTCAAAGTCCTCCGCAATGATGCTTTCGTACGCATGGCCGGAAGCCATGGTCTCGGGACGACCGAAGCCGCCAGCGGCTTGGCCGTAGAGGACGTTCACGGTATGGAACTGGCAGGCCAGGGCCAGATCGAGCCGCCCGTCGCGATCGAAGTCGCCCGCCGTGATGCCCCAGGGCCCCTGCCATTCCTGCCGCCCGGCGTAGACGTCCTGCCGGCGGAAGTCTCTGTCGGCCTTTCCATACAGCAGGCTGACGCCATCACCGGCGCCCGTGTTGGCAACGGCCAGGTCAAGGCGCCCGTCCCGGTCGAAGTCGCGCGCTACGATGCCGAGAGGATCCATCCCGACGCCGAAGTCCCGCCGATCACCAAAGCCCCCACCGGGCAGGCCGTACAGCACACTCACGACATCGTCGTCGCGCCTCGTTACGGCCAAGTCAAGGAAGTCGTCCCCGTCGAAGTCATCCGCGACGATCTGCCTGGGGTCGCCTCCGGCGTCCACATCCAGGCGTCCGCCGAGACTACCGTGGGCTTGGCCGTACAGGACGCTGACCGTGCCTCCGGTGGCGTTCGCCACGGCAAGGTCAAGCCGGTCATCCCCGTTGAAATCACCTGCCACCATGCCCCAGGGAGCGTAGCCCACGTCGAATTCCTCATAGGGCCCGAACTGCCCGTTGGCTTGGCCGGGGAACAGGCTCACCGTGTGCGGGACGGTGTTCGAGACGGCCAGGTCAAGGCGTCCGTCGCCGGTGAAGTCGGCCGCGACGATGCCGTAGAGGCCGTAGGGGGAGGGGAAGTCCTGCCGGGCACCCAACGTGCCGTCGGGCTGACCGTACAGGACGCTGACACTGGGGTCGCCCCCTACGCGGACGATTGTGGCGGCCAAGTCGAGGCGGCCGTCGCCGTTAAAGTCGCCCGCGGTTACGGCCCAGGGCTGCGCAGGGGGACCGAGGTCATACGTCTGGCGCTCGGCGAAACCGCCGACCAGGAAGGGTGAGGCATCCAACAGCAGCCTCGGCTCAAGCGGCTCGAAAAGAGGTGCTGCATCGGACGCGCGATTCGGCGGGTTCATAGCACTCCCCTCGGCAGTGCTGACCGACTATGTGCTTCTGCCATCAGGATTCCACACGACAGTATACACCACGTTTCGCTCGTTTGTCGCTGAAAAACGCTGCGGCCGGCGAAGAGCAACGGCCTTCACCGCAGAGGACGCAGAGAACGCAGAGAACGGCGCTGACTTGGTTAACGGCACAACGGCGAGACCCTTCGGCTGCGCTCAGGGTGACAGATGCGCGGCGCTCGCTCAGCGCATACTTTCGCAAGCGAAAGCATGGCACGCGACGTGCGGATTTCCGCGCGGCGGGTCTCCTGACCCACCGCGCTTCCACAACCCGGCGCGGCGGGTCTGCAGACCCACCGCGTTTCCGCGACCCGGCGCGGCGGCTCAGGAGAGCCGCCGCGCGGAATGGGGTGACCCGACAGACACGATTGCCGGGGCACGCCCCGGCCTACATGGTCGTGAAGACGTGCTTGCGCAAGCGAAAGCATGGCACCCGGCTCAGGAGAGCCGCCGGGCGGAATGGGGCGGCGCGACAGACATGATCGCCGCCGGCCACGGCACGAGCCGTAGCCGTGCCAGGGGGGCACGCCCCGGCCTACATGGTCGTGAAGGCAACCTCCCCCTTGCCGCATGCCTGGGAGTTCACTCGCATCCGGTCGCTTCCCCTTTCCTTGCGATGACGAAGATGTCGCCCAGGTAAAAGTGGCGACCGTTCAGTGCCCGCGACACCAGCCCCCTGCCCTGAAGGGCCAGCCGCTTCAACCACCCTTGGGACTGGATCCACGCGACCGGCATCTCGCCGGCGTCCTCGATGCCAAAACCCGCCGAGACCAGCATCCCCTGAAGCAGCGCCGCCGAGTACGGCCAGACGTGCGTCGGGTCTTCCCGGAACGATTCGCCCATGACCGAGATGTCGCCGGCGTTGGGCGCCAGGACGATCAGGATGCCCGGGTCGTGCAGGGCGGCATAGGCCTCGCGGACCATCTGCTCCGCTCTCGGCGGCGGGAGGTGCTCGATGAGATGGGCACACCAGATGCCGTCGAACTCCTGCGGGTGGCCGGCAAGAAACTCGATCGCATCGGCACAGACCGCAGAGAGACAGCGCCGGCGACACTGCCGGACCGCCTCCGGACAGGAGTCCACGCAAATCACGTCCACACCGTCGTGGGTCAACCGTTGCGTAAACCCGCCCGCGCCGCTCCCGAGGTCCACCACGCGGCGGCAACCGCGGAAATACTCCAGAAACTGGTGCTGCCGGCGGAGGTTCTCTTCCGCCCCGGTGCCCAGGTTGATGGTGGTCGCACCGTCCTCCGGCATCACGGATCCTCCTTTGGCGGCGCGGCGGCGCGGCCGGCCTCAGCCTCGCGGCCGAGCGGTGTCCCTCCGCCTCGTATCCCCACAGCGCCGCGTCCCCCGGCCGATACCGCCCCCGGACGAGCCAAGGCAAGTCGAACGGCACCGTCCGGTCCGCGTCAGGGTTCCCAGGCGAGGACCCGCGCGCCGGCGGGGGCCGAAGAGAGAAGTCGCGGCGGCCCGTGGGCCGGAAACTCATGCAGCGCCGTTCCTGTCATGCCCAGCGCATCGAGGACGAGCAGGGCCGCTCGCCCTTTACACGACAGGAACAGATGTCGCTGTTTCGCTAGCATGGGGTTCGCACTCCCGACCCGCGGCAGATCGAGGGACTGGGGGTAACCCTCATCCGCCAGAGCCGCCGCGACAGTGAGTCTGTCTGAAACCCGTTCACCCGCGCGATGCACTCCCACGTGACACCCAGCCGCCGCCTGGTTGACGCGCGTGACGCGGACGTCGCTTCCCGAGCACCCGATCACCGCAACAGATTGGTCGGCACCTGTTTGGCAACTTCGACTATCCTCCCCGGCGTCTCTTCGGCCATGGCGTCCATGGCGCTTCCGGCGGCGAGCGTCTGTGCCGAGAGCGCGGTCGCGAGCCATTCCTCGTTCGCCTCTTCATCTGCAATCCTCCTTCATCAACGTCCCCTGCTTCGTGTGGAAACGTTCTCCCCGTGTGCCGCCGAGCCCGAACGCCGAGCCCAAAGACGCCGCGCCGCGAACGACTTCCTGGACCAAGTCGGTGCTTACAGGTTCCTGCAGATAACAAAGAATGCCCAGTCTTCGCAGTGACACCTCGTCGTCGGCGGAGCCCCCGGAAGCAATGACGGCAACCAGCACCGCGGGTTCGCGCGAGCGTATCCGCCCGATCAGGCGCTTGATCTCCTCGGCGCGCCACCCGCGTGTCCGCACGAACACAAGCGCCGGTTCAGCGCGCATGGCCGCCAGGGCGTCCACCTCGGTCTGTGCGACATCAACCCGGATTTGCCTCGTGTCCATCGCGCGCACGACGGATGCCGCCAAGTTCATGTCTTTGTCAACGATCAGGATCTTGATCACCTCTGAGCATCTCCTGCTGCTCTCGGTCGCAAGCCTTGCAGCCAACGGGACAGTTGATGAGCAGCGCGCGTGCCAATCGCGATGCACGTGCGGCGGCACCGGCGATCTTGACGTTGGGAACGGCGTTTTTGCGCCCGATTTTGGCCCGCCTGCCCGCCTTCGCACGACAAGGGCGAGGAACGCCGATCTGGAACGTTCCGTACCAAGAGTCGTCCCGGCCCCGACCCAAGTCGTGGCAGGAGCGCCTCTTATCAGCACATGGAAGAAAACGTACCCGTTGGCTCATTCTATACCACCCGGTTCGGTTCTCCGGGTGGCCGGCGCGGCGCGAGCGAAAGCATGGCACCCGGCTCAGGAGAGCCGCCGCGCGGAATGGGGTGATCCCGACAGACATGATCGCCGCCGGCCACGGCACGAGCCGTAGCCATGCCAGGGGGGCACGCCCCGGCCTACATGGTCGTGAAGACATCAGCCCCGGCACCACCACGGGCCGCTTACGGCTTCTCGATACGGATGGTCTGCTCGAGGGGCGTGGCCGTCTTCACCAGGGGCTCGACGCCGCTGCCGAACTGGTAGGCGACAACCGTCACCGCGATGGGGAACCTCGCGCGGGCCGGTATCTCGCTGACCCGGAGCCTGCCGTCCACGACCCTGGCCGGGCCGCACGCCACGTAATACTCGACCGGCAGCCCGGCGTCGCTGGTCGCCCTCAACCGGACCGGCCCGCCGTCCGTCTTCAGGTTGCCCGGCGACGGGAAGGTGATGGTCTGGTCCACCCCCTTCGTCAGGCCCCCGAAGCCGCGCGGCATCATACCCACCTGCTCGGTGTAGCGGTACTCGGCGTCGCCCACGCTGTAGGCCATGAAGGTCACCCGGGACGGGTCGGTGGCCGGGGCCAGGCCGTCGTACTGGATGCGGAAGGCGTTCGGCCCCGCGGCGACCACCGGCCCGCTCACGTGTTTGATGCGGATGGGGGCGGTCGAGTGGCCCACCGGCTTGCCGGCATCAAGCCATCGCGGCCCCCTGCCCTTGTGCTGCGAGGGGCAGGTGTCGGCGTAGACGGGATGCACCTGGAAGGTCTGCCCGTCGCCCACCCACTCCAGTCTGGTGAAGAAGAACCGCACGCCGGCATCCACCCAGTAGGGGTCGTTCCACGTGATGAACTGGTCCTTCTTGCCGAACCCGCCGGCGTGGTAGGCGACGGTGGCCTGGGCCATCTCCTTGTCGAAGTGCCACGCCGCCTTTGCCCTGTCGCCGCGATACGCCTCATAGGGAGCGGGTTCGAACGCGCCCGGCGCCTCGATCGCCAGGTCGGTCAGCCAGCCGGTGCGGTGGTCGATCTCCTTCAGCGCGAGGGGTTCCCTGGCGTCGATGGGCCACGCCGCCGGAAGGCGCGCCTCGGCCGCCTTGCGGATGAAGAGCGCCAGGTACGCGGCGTTGCGGTCGGACCACGCGAAGTGTCCCGCGCCCGGCTCGACCACGATGCTCGCCAGGTGCCGCTCGTCCAGGGCGCCGAAGGCGGCCACGGCGTCGCGAGCGCCCTCCCAGGTCTCGCGGCCGTCCTCGTTGCGCATCGTGCCGCCGAACTCATCGAACTGCCCCACCATCGCGAGCACCGGCACGCCGGGCGGGACCGGATCGGCGCCTCCCGGCACGCCGCCCCGGTACTGGACAAGGCCGAAGCATCGCGCTGCCATCTTGACGGCGCACGCCTTGGCCTGTGGCCCGCCAGCGGAGTGGCCGACGAACGCGAGCGGCGCCACCGACACCTCGCGGTAGCCCGAGACCGTCGCCAAGTCGTCGAGCACCTTCTGGAGATCCGCCCTGCCGAGGTCGCACTTCAGAAACACGATGGCCAACTGCGCGTCGGCGCACGCCCGCCGGATACGCTGGTCCTTGGCGAACTCGCGCTCCATCAGCGTCATCCCGCCCAGAACGGCGCCCCGCACCTGCCTGGCCTTCGGCGGAATCCACAGATACGCCGCGCTCTCGCCCTTTTCCGTCGCCACCGGCACGGTGTATTGGAACACCGCCCCCGAAGCGGATAACGTGGACATCGCGAGGACGGTCAGTG
>Ga0114930_10002221_pt1 | contig 17683 bp, 18 predicted proteins | sample AnhtaG_FD_87300 | JGI IMG/M metagenome (GOLD analysis project Ga0114930, IMG submission 87300) | Deep subsurface microbial communities from Anholt, Denmark to uncover new lineages of life (NeLLi) - Anholt_01485 metaG | ecosystem: Environmental > Aquatic > Marine > Oceanic > Sediment | place... | reverse complement strand
CGTCAGCAATAATCTATGCGTTGCCTATAACCTAGATCATCTTCCATAAAAGCGCGGGTTCAGTCTTCATAATAGATAAGTGGTCACCGTTTGATTCCTAGGACGTATTTCAATCTGTTTCCTTGGCGCCAATATTCCTCGTATAACAAGGTCCTAAGGGTGCTAAAGAAATTCTTTCGCGGTATGATGGCTCTTTGATTCCATCTTGCAGTCGTCTTCCAGCGATCTTTGTATTCTTCAGCTCCCCTCATGAAATCTAATTCGGTTAGTCCTTCTTCAATGCAACGAGCTACTACAAATGAAAACAACAGATTTCCAACACTATATCTGTAATATCTCGGGTTAAAACCGGAGAGATAAAAGTAAAACTTCGAATTGTATTGAAAGCCGTATAGGGCTGCAACTGGTTGGTCCGAAAGTTTGAGTAAATACAAGCCAAGCCATCCATTTTGAGAGAAGACCTTTGCGATCTCCAAATTGAAATCACGAATTCTCTGATCTTCGAAAACACCTTCAAAGCCTCTGGATTTCCATCTTTTTTGGTGAAGTTCGAAAAAACTATTCATTCCATCCTTAGCCCATTGAGCGTCTGAACAATCTACAAAATCTATCTTGAAACCTTCCCTCTCTAATCTTCGCAGATTCCTTCGTATATCCTTCCTAAGTTTAGAGCTGAGACTCCTCAAGAAAACATCATGAGATTGCGGCAGAGAGATATATGGGCACTTATGCACGGGCTTGAGATGTCTAGATGTCTTATTAAGAAATGTTAGAGATGGAGAAGTCTCTGGGATATCCATCAAGTCTATACAGTCCCACTTTTCAGGAAGGTTGTTTAAGTGGGCGATGAACAGTTTTATGCATTCTTCGTTCCCCTTTTTCACAATGAAATCATTATAGTCTGAATCGGGCGTCCCAATAAAGCGGGCACTCGCTAGCTGGCGTGTTCCGATAAATTCAATCCTTCCCTGTCTAAGACCGTATGTCCTATGAACAGAATACATAAGTGGGGCTATTCCTATTATCTCGTCGTCTTCTTCAGCTAAAAGAAGAAGAAGCCTTTTGCCACGACCGAAATGTTTCCACCATATTGATAGCCATTCCCATGTGGAAAAAACCGTGTGATCGCACTTGCTTAAAGTGTTGCTCCATCTTTCCCTCAAAGAAAGAAAATCCGCGTAATTGTCGATTTCTCTTATCTCCATGTTGGTTATGAGCACCTCTCAATATCTTGATCGCTCACGCAAACAATTTATTGACCTAAATAATCTCAATCACACAAAGCATATTCAACTATGCAGGCAAGCTCAAATGTTCAAATGCTCCTAGACAAATGAGCTGTAGCTTTGATCGGTTTTCTTCGGTGGAAAGCATTTCTATTATTGTGTTTCTATCTTGCTCTTTTTCACATTTGCACACGTATAGTTTTAATTTTAAAATCTTAGCACATTCTATCATACAGTCTTCCTGAAATCTGTCTTCTGTATATATCTCAGCCCTGAGAAGTTACTAAGATGGACCAGATTGAAGACTTTTTTTGATTCCTCTGTCCCGTAGATAACTTTAAAGTCTTTCTATTACCCTAAGGACTACTCTGACCCCCCATACTCTGTTCAGTATAGCATGCATATACATATGCTGAATTCGAAATTGGAAAGTGAATCTCTTTTTACATCTCCACCGCATAATTTTCATTGAATGCAAACCATGTCAACACATAATCTCCTCACGAATGCCTTCAACGATGTTTTCTAAACTGAGTTAGCAACTCATCTCTCTCGTTCCGAATTTTCTCTCAAACGGAGAGCATCTCACTCAATTTATCATAATCCTCTTTTGTCTCACCTCTCAATTTGTAGAATCCAAGCTTAAATATCCTAATATATGTGACCTCACCGATCTTCCGCCACCCCTCTTTCTGCCTAACTCTAAGATTCGGAATATTGTTCTGGCGCTGAACACCATAGACTCTCTTTATCCCAATTCTTGATAAATATTGAAACGCTTTCTCCATTACCTTAGGCGCTATGCCAAGTCCTCTATAATCTGGAACCGTGAAGCTTCCAAACAAATATGCTGAATCAGCGCTTATCCGAATTTTTCGGATCGATTTCAATTATAGGCATTTCATCGAAAGCAAACCATTTTAGATGCACAAACTTTCCAGTAGAGATTGCCCCAAAGCAAATGCAACCCTTCTTGAACCGTTCTTTTGCATCCATTTGAAAATCTTTAAATGTTCTCGAAACTATAGGAATATCATTACTTTGAACAACTTTCACGTTAACTTCGACTTTAGTTATTGCTTTAAAACTGGGATCGGGAAGTGTTTTTTCAAAAGCGAAACATTTTTCCATTTTGAAAAACCTTAAGAGAAGTGTATTCAATCTAGATCTTATGCCACTTGTCACTTTCAATCACACCTCAACAAACGATAGACTGACTAAACCTATTACTCTTCAACCTTCCATAGGTCTCATACTGAGCTTATTAGAGGTCTTTCGGAAAACTGTCAAGTCGAACAAGTTTGAAATCGATTTCAATCTCGTTTTCAGTCTTAACACTTGTATCGGCAAGTGTATTTTTGATAAGCACCAACTTCTCATGTTTGAAAATATCCATGTACAACGCACTTAAAATCTTTCTTAGACTCATTGCTTTTCTACTCCAGCCCATTCGTGATCACATTTCAGCGTTTTTCAAACTGGGCTTTTTGCTCTTCATCAATTTAACCCGCTTTCCACATAAAGATGGCTCGAAATCGCATAAAACAGGAACATCTGAACGGAACTGCAGTCCGTCCTATTGACCATTCATATAAACCTCAGTTCTACCGTTTGAGTATATCTTATTCAAACCATCTAAGACATGCGATTCATCCAAATTCCAAATGTAATTACGGCTGAACATAGTCCCTTCGACAATGCTATGTGGCCCCAAAAACACTAACCCACCAGACTCTACTTCCGTTGTGTTGGATATGAGTATACTGTAGTCTAAATGTACAGTGCTGTACATTCTTAAATCAATTGATCGAGAGCTAAAGTCAGCATATATTTGGCTATGACCAAATGCTACAGATTTTGACAACCACTGCACTCCAGATACACTGTAAGCATCGCTGTACCCAGTTTCAATATATAATCTTGAACTACTCATTCGATACTTGCTCAAAGAAACCGAATAGCTGTCGCTCTGAGTCACCTCGTACACAAAGCTTGTCTGGAAGAGAAAATATGGAATCAGCACGATTAGAAGAAGAACCGATGTCTTCATTTCCAAGTTCTGTCTACTAACGAGAGTTACAATAGTCTCGGCACCCACCACGCAAAGAGGCGACAAGAAAAACAACAATAAATGATAGAACCTTGTCATATTCAAAGTGCTCGCTAGGCCTGGAACCAATATGAGCGCAGCCAAAAGTGCCATCGACAATGAAGTAAGAATGAAATATTCCATCCCAAGTCTTTTTCGTTTTCTGACAAATCCAACGAAACCAATAACAATGAAGGCTTGGGTAATATATGCAAATATCCTGCTGATCGAATTCCAAATGGTTGCTGGTGCTTCAAATCCTAAACCTCTCAATACCGTTTCCCCTCTAGACGCTGGATTCAAAAAGTCACCCAACTGACTGTAGATATGCTCTCCAAACTCTATGAAACTTTGAAAAACGGCAGAATTGGATGTGAACAAATACCAAGAAAACATTACAACAAAAAAGAACATGACCATACTCACGGTTATCTTCGTAGTTCGACGTTTTAATGCAACTAGAGATACTAAAGTAAAACAAACTAGAAACATAAAAACCTCTGCGATCGCATAATGCGAAGTGACCAGAGCAAAACTGAAAACCATGAAACACACCATCTTTTTAAGAGGTTTCATTTTCTCGTTTAAAATGACAAACAACAACAAGACGAAAAACAACTCCCCAACTATTTGCTTGTTCAAGCCAAGCGCTTCAGTGTAGAACGTCGATTGGGCCATAAAAAGAAAAACCGAAATGAAAGCATATCTCCTCCGGAAAAATGCCTTCAGGACTTGGTATAGACCCAGAGGTACCAAAGAAAAAATCAGCGGAAACAATATCTTAAACATCCAAATTGGATCCATATTCAATAAGACTGAATACACTGTGGGAAGAATTGTGACACTCAACATTGAATTGACTCTTCCCAAGACTGTTTCTTCATGCTGATAGGTCGTATTCCAATACGCGTTTACCTCTGTAGTTTTGAAGACAAAGTATTCTCCTGAAACATCTGAACCGAAGTGAACAATGTAATTGGATATGAATGTAGAATGATAAAGGAGCGCAATTGCAATCATAAACACACACAAGGGATAGAGCTTCGGAGGTAACAGTTTCTTGGAGGTAATGGCGATACCAAATAAGATCGGGATTAATACTATCGTAATCAGAAGAATCAAATTGCTTTCATAAGTGTTTGCCCATATTGCTCCAGCAATGCTCAAAATTGGAAGACACAAAAAGATAAGTGCAAACAGAGATTTCTTGTTCAGTTCTATGCCCCGAATGTAAAGACCGTCGTGTCTCAATTGAACAAAAACTCCACCTACAAGTATGGCACTATTCAGAATTATCAGCAAAGGCATTAGCGAAAGTGGTTTCGAAATACCAAACAGGAAGAGAAATTCGTTTATCAGAACCCCAGCCAGCATTAGAAACGCAATACTGAATCCAACCGAAAAAAGAAACCTTTCAAGTCCACTAGACTGACCAAGTTTTAGCAATTTGACAATAATGAATCCCGGAACAAATGTGAAATAGATTAGTCCAATAGCTTGCCTCGCAATTGGAACATCAAGGAATACTGTTACATATACAATTGATTGAAGGAACAGCAAAACTACCAGAAAATTAATTGATTTCCACCTAGCCAGATTGGAACTCATTTAAAGACTCCTCCATCTTTGCAAGTTTGCAACAGGACCAAGAGAACGTGCTCGTCGTCATAGCAGAATTGCTCTCAACTTTGGCTCTTGATTGCGATTAGGTTTGCGCCGACCCATAGTCTCTTGTTTAATCGAGCCATAAGCATTGAAGAGTCAAGGATTCCGAGAAACTTGACCAGATTGCCCACCAAGGGGATACACATTAGTCTCGGACTGCTATATAACAGGTAGTAATCCAACGTTTTGTGCGAAAACTTGCCAAGAGCATAGATTTTGAAATTTGGCATGATCCTCTTGAGGCTGCGAGTAGTGAAGTAGAAAAAATGTGTAGGGTCATCAACTCTTCGCCGAAAGGCGGAGTTCGGCGTTGCAACTATTATGTTGCTTGACACTCTCTCATTTCACCTATAGCCTGCTTTACGAACTCGACAGTCGTCAAGTGTTCAATCATTTGGTTGCAGATCACCGAGTCAAAAGAATTCTGTTTAAAAGGCAACTCTAAACTCGAGGCTTGCACTACATGTCCTAGGAATCCCCCTTTCCTTAACATTGCTAAAGCGGCTTTGCTCAAATCTACGCCAACAGCAGTGCTGTCGTTTCTAACACTCATCAACTCATAGGGTCCGCACCCAACATCCAAGACTGTTTCAGAGCGCTGGCATAAACACCTAAGAGTTTTGAACAACTCCTGCCAACTTTCGTCTGTTCTCTGCAACTCATAGAAAACTCGAGCGTGTGCACTGTTCCAAGCACTGTCATAAAACTCCAGTTGTTTCAACATATTTGTCGCAAACTTTCTGCGTATTGCTTTGCGTCTGCTTAAAGACACCAAATCTTTCAAGAACTTAATAACCAAAGACCGAACCTCCATAAGCCTACCAGAGTGTGCATTCCAGGTCATGCGCGCGCGGGCGCGAAGAATGAATCAGTAGAACGTTCCCAAGTGTTACTGCGCACGCGATATCGTTTTCTTATTAAACTGCCTATCAGTTTTATAGGCTTTCAACATCACACATATTCCAAAAAGATGAAAGTTTTTCGAAAAAAAATGTGTGTCCAGAATTGGAAAGGCGATGCAGGAAACGTCACAGTCGTGGAAACCAGCTTTCCTGAAAAGTCTTTTCCATCCTTGGGAAGAACTGAAGTGGTGATGAGTTTTTACATTGTAAGGATTGACGTTCAAGAAACGGTCATACCAGTTTGGAACGGTCGCCACTACAGTTCCGTTTGGCTTTATAGCATCTCTGATTTGGCTCAAAACGTCAAGTGGATTATTTGTGTGCTCTAGACTATCCTGTAAGACACATGTATCAAGTCTATCGGGACGAAAGGGCAAATAATCTAGACTCGCCAAAATGCAAGATGTACGATTACCAAGACGTTTGCGATACTCAATCAGGTCACTCTTGACTATGTCCAGTCCAATTAGGCAGGACGTTTTCTCTTGAAATCCCCTAGAATGTTGTCCGTAAGCACAACCACCATCCAATAAAATGTTGACCCTTGGAAGGGCTCCCAAAAGTGCGTCATGTTTTTTCGATTCCAATCGACGAAAGTGCTGGAAAAAAATATATCGGCCTAAAAATCCGAATCTTGTTTTTTCCATGATTTGTGCTCCCGCTGAGCTTAATAGAGCGTACGATTCAAGATTTTATCTGTAACTAAACGTAGATGCAATAATCAAATCCTCTGTTAAGCTGGATTGGTCTTCTCTCGTTCAGCGACTTTTCAATTATGCATACAATCTCTATGGCTCTTCTTTCGTCCCTTGGCGCTACAGGTGAGAGCGCTGATGTTCTCAAGATTGCGCATGCGCGCGCAGCTTTGAACGGCGGTTTCAAAGGGGGCATGGGTATCTACCCCAAGGTCAATGGATGAGGATATGTATAAGGTTTGTAGCCTGCAATCGACCATGATGGGTCAGTGTTTGGGTATACTGGGTCAGTTGGGTCATAGGCTGGACGAGTCCAATCTATAACCAAGTTCCGTGCAATAGCGTCTATAGGTCCTTTAGGATAACCAATCCAACCGCCGGCGGTGTGCCAAGTACCTTGTGACCAAATATAAACGTCGTTAAGATGCCAAATATCACTATCAACATAGTCTTCTGCATACAGCGATATGAATTGGTATGAAGAATCAATCTCATTATTGAAGAATGTTAGCAGACCACCGCCAGTTTGTAAAACTCCGTAATATACGCCTATCCCTACCGCGTCACCTTCATCCGTTGATTCTGTTGGTCCGAACACGTTTTCATAAATTTCGCATCCGCGACCACCAGCACGGTCAGGTTCAGCATCTCTGAGTCCACGAACGTCAAGTGAGAAATGCCCAAAGTCTAAATTGACTAGGTTATGACGGAAAACGTAGTATCCGCCATGATGTCCTGTAACGCAGTGTCGCCATTTGCTGAAATAGTTATCCTCTATGAAAACAGTGTGAGTGTTGTATTTTCCAAGAATATCCATCGTTGCGTCAAAAGGAACTGGAACCCTCCCATCAGCAGCATAGTATGCTCTACCTATACTAATACCGTAGGCTATAGTGCTATACGAGCTTTGCACCAGGTCGTCAAATCCATGCACATTGATAAGTTTATTGTGGTCTATAACCCCACTGGACTCCAAGTTTTGTTGACCCAGCAGAGGAAGATTTATTGCTCCGTGAGTTGTATGCTCGAACATGCAGTGGTCGATGCGGAAGTCTATCACGCCATAAATCGCTATTCCAAAATGCTTCGTCACAGATGTTGAATCAATACTTCTGTAGCCTTGAATTTTGATGTCGCTGAATCGTATAGGTTTGTTCGGGTCTTGACTTCCATCTCCTAGTTTGAACCAGTAACTTTTTTCTGGTGCATCATAAGGCATTTGAAGAATAGTAAGCCAAGTGCCGGACGATGGCGAGTCAAAGAAGCCTTCGTTAAATCCATTCTCATCTTTCGGCGAGGAGGCTCCAAGAATGTCTATTCCTGCAGGCACATTTACCGTACGCCACGCTTCGCCAACATTCACAAAGTTGAAGGTTCCCGCTGGAATGTGAACCTTCCCTTTTCCAGCAACAGCTACGACTTGGTCCACAGCAGCCTGGATATCTGCTGCAGAACCACTCCTTGCTATCACTTCAGAAAGTGGGGATATTATGCCCCTATTTTTGATAACCACAAAGTCTTCCACAGCATACGCAAGAAATGAGCATACAAGCAACATTGTTGTTACTATACAGATCCAGATTAGTTTGGTGTTACCAAGGCTTGGCTTTGGTGATGTCATTTTCTGAACTCACTAAGCATGAAGATATACCACGCTGTATATGCGCTCTTCATATATGCGAAGGATTCGAACCATTTAAATATTATGTATTGCGATATACTACATATTTTCTGAAGATGCAGCGGTGTGCCCTCAATCTCTTAGTAATGAATATCAAAGCAGAGAGAAAAACCTTTTTATGAATATCAAGCGCCTTTTTCCCGGGCTTCGTCAGGGAGCAGTTTTTACAAAACTCTATTCCTGTGAAATCACTACTCCCGTGTTGTGTAAGCACCTCTAGACACCCATCGTTATGTCATAAGGCTGCGCGCGCGCAAAAGTTCGTGTTTGCTTAAGAGTTGACCGGGAAAAACCACACTACGTATTCGGATCTCTGGAAAATGCCCATGGCTTTCTTTCGCGCATTGAAGAGCTCGATGATTTTTGTTTCAAGGTGCTATAATCGCCGTTCGGACGATGATCTGCGTATGAAACCTCATCAAAGCCAGCAATTGAAATGCCAAGGATGGCACTGTTCCAATTTAAGCGCCCGTGCACCGGTAGATTGACCATTCAAATATATTGATGATGCACCACACATTTAATTTCTTAGCGGCTTAACACAACTGGTCGTTTCTTGTCTAGAGATTCTTGGATACATTCCAGGAGGTTTATCGTTTTCATTCCATCTTCTGGTGAAACTGGAGAAGGCAAATTGTTTTTGATAGAGTCGACATAGCTTCTTATAAGGTTAAAAGTGGGCAGTAACTTTCTACCCTTGAAATAGCAAGTCGTGAATTTCCCCCATTTATGTAAAAGTCTTTTCGCATCTACAAGAATGTTTTTCATAACAAGACCGACCGTGAAGGGTGGATCTTCAGATTTTTCAAACATTTGGTCGAACTCCCAATTAATTTCTACTCTCCTTCCCCCGGAATCGCGGAGTTCATATATCACTTCTGTTTCACGTGTAACCCAAGATAACTCAATCACACCAAAGCGTTCACCTTTTGTACGCAGAAGAACTGTAAAATCATCATACACTGGATATTTCACTTTGCTGCCAACTGCATAAACCTCCTGTATGTCTGGTAGGAAGTGTAATTGAAGGTATGCATGGTGACAGCACACCTCCCATATAATCCCCTTTTGTTCAGGCGTGACGTTCCATGCGGCAGCTAGGTTGCTTGCTCTTAAAGTTTCGAAGCTTGATTTGAGAGTGGTTCGAAAACTGAATAGGTCAAATGCCCCTGCATCCACCATTGACTTTGCCCTTTGAATGTGTGGTGAGAAAATCTGACTATGACCTATGCAAAGCTTGCTTCCACACTTTTCCACCTCTTTAATTATCCTTTCACACTCAGAAACAGTTAGTGCCATAGGTTTTTCCATCAGAATCGCTGGAACAGCTCTCGCTGCATCACAAGCAATTTCAGCATGTGTTGAAACTGGCGTGCATATATCCACCAGGTCCAATTCCTCTTTCTCAAACATGCTCCAATAGTCTTTGAAAGTTCTACCGATCTGAAATTTCGACGCAAGTCTTCCAGCTCTTTCTTGATTCAGGTCACAAAGACCCACAACTTCAACATTTTTCAATTTCCTATATGCCCTTATGTGCAACGGGGCAATCCCGCCGCAACCTATAATCCCAACTTTCATGGACAAAACTCCAATCTCCTCATAAGGTCACATATCAAACTGCATGAACTCACTCAACCGACGGGAACACGAAAACCCTCAAAACGCTTTCTAATCACACGCTACTATCTATAACCTGCGTCTAATGAAACCGAGAACCCAAGCTGTTCTTTTAAAGATGTAGTGAAAAAGTAACAAGAGCGCCACCTTTCGACCAGTTAGTTTGTAAGCCATTGCGACTCGGAGTGACTCCACAATCAATATGATGGGGGGCCATAACTTGCGCGAGTCAATAATGCGTCTATCTTTCCTGAAAAGGGAAGAGCTTCCTTCTCCATGCCAATAGTATTCATTCCACAGGGCTCTCCAAGATGTTCTTCTTCTCTCGTAGAAAACCGCTGATGTGAGGTCAAGCAACCAACCCGCACCTTTAATTCTGTATTCAGCATCCACATCCTCTCCTGAGCCTGTGATACTTGGGTCGAAACCGTTAACTCCTCTGATCGCCTCGACTCGGTAGATTGCTCCGCCTGTTCCTAGAGGTACGGAATTTATTTTTTCCTTGGGCCTAGATCCAGTTACCATAAATTCCATGTTCTCTAACTCCCCTGCCAAACTTGCTTGCGCGCGCGCGCCATATCTGCCTTTGGCTATTCCTACGCGAGGGTTAGCATCCATGAACGCCACTTGCTTCATCACAAAATTCTTATGCAAGCTCATATCGCAATCAACCCAAATTATATGCTCGCCCTCGGCGTGGCTCACTACGACATTTCTGGTTGTTCCCAAGCCTTTCCATGCGTGGTGGAAAACCTTTGCGGGTATATCCAAGTTCAGAAGGAGTTTCTGAATGACAGAAAGTGTTCTATCTTGACTTCCGTCATCAACAAAAATTATCTCCATAGCTTTGTGGGGAAAATTCTGATTGATAATGCTTCTAATAGTTTCTTCAATGAGACCTTCGCAGTTTCTAACACAAACTCCCAGGGTTACCCTAAGATCGCAACACATCTCCATTAGGCTCCGGATTTGTAGCAAATATCCGCGCGTGCGCGCCAACTCGTCACTGGATAAACACCCTATCTTGGTTGATAGAAATTCAAATGACTCTTCACGAACCCAAAATACCAAGCCAGTGTCTTGAATCCATACTGAAAAGGTAATAGGAAAACTATCTTTTCATGCGTTGATTTAAAAAGTTTGTATGCGTCAAGAAGACCTGACAAAAAAGCGGCGGGAGGTAATATCCTATGATGTTTAATCAACCCTGTATTCTTATGAAAGAAGTAGTGAGAGTAGTATCCTCTAAGCATATACCTGCTCCACAGGTTCTTCCATGATAGCCCATGTCTCTCATAATCCCTGAATTTCGAGTTAACTGTACTTAGTGAATAACCAGCTCCTCTGATCCTTAGCTCAAGGTCAAAATCTTCTCCATACCCCCTGAAGTTCTCATCGAATTTCCCAACCCGCCGAAGAACTTCAACGCGGTAGATGCATCCTCCCGTTCCAAGCGATTTTGCGTACGACTTCTCCGATTCATAGTCAACCATTCTGCTTGCAGCTCGTCCGTAGGTTTCTAAAGTGGCAAGCAGATTTCCCCCAGGTTCCAAAGCCTGTTTTCCCTTTGCAACTGCAATTCTAGGGTGCTTATCCATGTAGTCCACCAGCTTTCTCATAAAGTCCTTTGAAAGGGTCATGTCCCCATCAACCCATATTATATAATCGCCAATCGCCCGATCAATGACCATGTTACGCGCGTGACCTATTCCTCTCCATGAAGTATGAAACACCGTGGAGGAGACTCTCATACTTGAAGCATACTTTCGGATAATAGCAAGAGTGTTATCTTGGCTGCCATCATCCACGAAGATGATTTCCACAAGTTTGAAAGGAAAATCCTGATTTAACACACTCTTAATTGTCTCTTCGACGTACTCTTCGCAATTTCTTACGCAAATTCCGACAGTAACCTTAGGCTTCATCGTCAAGACTCCAGTGTAAGAGTGTGCTTCTCTTCCAGTGTTGGATTTAGCGCGCCCTCTAGATCAAGCTATATTGTTTCAGCAGGTTTCTATCAAGTAATGATCTATCTTCCGGCTGACTCCATATTAAGAATCTCTTGTTGACAGCTACTGAGAAAATCGAAAGTAGAAGGATTATATAGTTTTGAACTGCTTCAAACAGATAAACCCTAACTTTTGGTATTAACACGACTGAGAAAAATAACGCAAAATAAGGATAACTAAGTAACAGCAAAGCAGTTGTGATAATCAATGCGAAGAACATTAGTGGTCCTAAAAGGTAATTCAATATGCCTTGGATTATGACAGCTCTTGAAAACCTAATCTTGCCCCGTACAACCAATGAGAAGTATCTCCAAAAAACTCGTACTAGTTGGTTGCCTCTTCGAATTTTCATACCGAATTTCCCTTTCCAAGTTTCTGGAAATGTAGTATAAAACTGAGCTTCAAGTACAAGTAGGGTTCTCAATCTTCTCTCAGCCAAAGTTATTATCGTACCGCAATCGTCTGAGCCAGTGTTGTATGGATCAAACGAGCCTAAGGCTTCTCTTTTATAGGCGCTGAAACCTCCTTCGAAGAATAGAGTGGATCCAAGCTTTGATTGACCGAGTTTCATTAAGTTCATTGAATGCAAGTATGAATTCTCAGTTCTTGTCACCCATGACTTGGTTGCGTTCAGTAAAATCTTTGGACCTGAAACTGCTCCTACACTGGGATCAAACACATATGGTAGTGCTCTTTTAAGAATGTCAGAAGGCCAGAAGCAATCAGCGTCTGATACGATTATGACGTCTCCTTCGCAATGATTCAAAGCGAAATTCAAAGCGGCAGATTTTCCTCTTCTTTCATTTTCCACCAGCATTTTAATGTTCATCTCTGGATGAGTTTCCGCAGAGCTTTGTGCAATTTCAACTGTTTGATCGTTGGAGTTGCTGTCTACTATAATTATCTGTGTCAATTCTTTTGGATACTCAATCTTGCTCAAATTCTCAAGTTTCAATCTAATAACACTGGACTCATTATAAGTGGGAATGAGTATCGAAACTTTTGGTCTGTAGTTTTCTTTAACTGTCAGTTGCCATGGTTTAGTTGCTAACTTTCTCGTGAAAAAGAAACTGAGACCTAAGAAACCGAAAGAAAAGAAAGAAAACACTAGCCATAAAACTAGCAGTTCAAACATCTGAATCTTCCCTTTCAAACTTCGTGGTGAGACTTGCTTCAACACTTTATGATAACTGAGATAACTCTTCTATAGAAACCGCGTGCGCGACAGGGGAAAGACACCGGAATATCATTTCATCCGTTCAGTCTTTCGTGGAAGAGACTGAATGTTTCACGCGCATGAGACTCTTTGGACACGCCGATCGCAACTCCTTTTATGTTGGGCAAAGTCGCTATGTAGTCTATCGCTTCCGTGGGTCTTATATAACCAGCAGCTAGGATGCTTATCGCAATCACAATTGGTTGGGGAAGGCTTTCCAGAGACTGCTCACACATTGTCTTGGATGGTATCATCTGAAAACCCATCTTGTTGAAGGGGGCGGCTATCGTTATGTTGCCTAGACCCAAGTTCCACTTCTCGAATTTCTCTACGAGATATGTGAAATTACCTGTGTTGAATCCGGGTGTTAACCCGCGTTTCAGCGTGAAAGCAATGTATGACCTGAAGAGCCAGTCCAAGTTTAGCGCAAGAGCCATATCAGTCACAACTTCGTGAAGCATCAGTGAGCTTAGATTCGCTGTCTTGCCAGCAGATGATTTCACTCTCGAAATCTCATACGATAGATATGTCTTCAGTAGTGATGCGGGATTTGATCTTATGACTGCCCCGAGACCCATTGCAATCGTTCGGACACTCCCAGACATGGCTATTTCCTTCGAAACTTTTCGAATCAATCCGGAAACTCCACCAACTTGCGCAGCAATTCGGACGTACTCATAGGCATAGGGTACTATCGCGCAAAGACTTAGGTGTTCGATTGCTCCTCTCTCACGTATTCTTCTCAGAATCGCGAGAGTTGTATCACTAACGGAAAACATGAAGCCGTTAGCTCCATTTTCTAATGAGAGCATAACCAAATCAGTAGCACATTCTGTCTGGCTCGCAGCGTTGTGCACGCGTGCTCTGGCTCTATCTTGCGATAGATGACTAATATTGTGAAACGGGTTGTCCCCAACCAACAACATCTTTTCTTTTCGGTTAATCACTTATCTTATCAACCCTGAATAGCACATCATCAATTATGCAGTCAACTTTTGCAGCCATATTGAAGTCTGGCTCCGCGTATAGATTCTCTCTCACTGATTTTACGAAGAAATCGTCTTCTCGAAAATACTCAGGTCCTCCTAGCCAGAAGCCTGCCGTGTCATTGAGATCGTGCCTATACCAAGTAGATAATCTTCCATTATTAAGCTTCAACTTCACGAAATCATCATTCACCTCAATAATTCCCTTGGAACAGCTGATCTGCAACCCAATCTCAGGCATTCGATAGCCATACATACACCAGGAAGCCTTGAAATCGCCTACCAGACCTCCGGGTGTTCTGACGGTGAAATGCCAAACATCCCCTGAACAGCCATCAGTTATTGATTCAACTTTCGCCGAATCCACCTTTAAATCCCCAAAAAACCATGTTGCTAAGTCGATAACGTGGCAACCAAGATCGCTAAGAACACCTCCTCGGGATGCAGGTGTATTAGAGCTGCTGTTCATGCCGGAGAAATCCGAAGAGTACGCGTACCCTGCAAATCTTGTCACATCTCCTGCAATTTCTTCACTCAGCAGATCCTTAGCCTTTCTGAAAGTAACAGCAAATCTTCGCAAGTAGCCAACCATGTTAACACCGCCAAAACGATCAGCCAGCTCGCATAGCTCCTTTGCTTCATCATAATTTGAGGCTAGCGTTTTCTCGACGAACAAATTGCGAGTCATATTCCCTGTGTATAAGGTCTTCGCGATAGAGAAATGTGAAGGTATCGGTGTAGTTACATAAACAGCATCAAGATCTAGGTCTGAAAGTTTCTCAGAGTCATCTACTATCTGAATCCCCCTGAACAATTTCTTCCAAAGTTTACGAGTCACACTGCTTTTCTCACACATTGCTGCAAGTTGAACGTTAGGCAACACGCTCAGAATACTAGCATGAAGTAGCCCCATCTTTCCCAACCCAACAATCGCAACTCTCAAATCTCGATCCAAAACACTCACCCGGGCAAAATTATCAAGCTAAATCGTGCATGCGCTGTTAGAATGAATTCTATGTATTCGGCAATCAGCATCACCGATTTACATAATGAACACAATAACGCGCGCAAAGGGCTGAATTCGCTCAAAAACAATTAGTAAACCAAAGTTTCAGATCGATTTACCCGCGCTCTATGAGTCGATATAGAATTTCTCTCTTCTCTTCAAGAATCTCATGAAGGTCTTAGTACGAGGTCTTGATTGCTTGGTCGATATAATCGACAACTCACTTCTGAATTCGTTCAATGCAGTTTTTTTCAGCGATAGGTATTTTGAGACATCAATGCGCACTATCCCGCGTCTAAAAAGATCCAAGAAGCCTCCTATTAGCGGACCGATCCGGGCGTATTTATGCGCGATCATATATCGCCATTTTGTTACCAGAACACGATTCTTCCCAATTACATTCCTTACTATGCGATTAGTTGCACGATGATCAGGATGACAATCCTTCTCGTGCGGATAATAGGTTTCTAAAGGAGTGTTATCTCTTAATATTTTGGTGACTTTATCTTGGGCTTCGCTTTCACATTTATCAAGCGTTCCATCAACAAAATCGAGAAACAATAAATTCTCGACCCTCAGCCCCAGAATTTTCGTAGCTCTCTTCACCTCATCCTTTCTAATTTCCTTTAACTCTTCAGGTGAAGGATCTGACTCTATACCCAAATCTTTAAAAAGAGAATTTCTGCCATCAGTCATCACAACTACTATGACTTCGTATCCTTCAGCTATTTTCTTAGCTATTGTTCCTCCGCAACCCAACGTTTCATCATCTGGATGCGGAGCAAATACGATTATCTTCTTGTTCATTTGATGGCTTCCGTAGTTCGTGCGATAGGTTCATTTTCAGATGTTTTTTTCTTATAAAAAGTGCGATTTGTGGATTCATTTAAATCGGGGATAGAGCATGAATACGTTTAAATCTGCACCTTTGTTTTTCCCTTTACAGGTTTGGTTGCGTCCGGAATATGCCCATGTGTATTCAAGAATCTAGCAGCTTGTAATGCATGATAGGTTAAGATCGTATTTGCCCCAGCTCTCTTTATCGAATAAAGCATTTCCAACAGGAGATCATTTTCTTTCAGATTATATTGCTGGCTTAGCGATTTGATCATGGCGTACTCCCCACTCACCTGATATGCCGCAATGGGTGTTTCTGGGAACATTTCCGCTGTCAGTCGAATTATGTCTAGGTTGGTGATGGCGGGTTTGATGATCACCATGTCTGCGCCTTCTTCGATGTCTAAGCCTATCTTCTGGAGAAACATTCCTTCATTGATTGGATCTGTTCTGAATTTGCTTGAGTCGATTCCCGCTCGTGGTTTTTTGGATGAGCTTATTGTTTGGAAAAAGGGTTTGAAGAGAAGGCTGTCAGACTTTATATAAGACATTATTGGGACATCATCAAGTCCACGTTGGTCTAGAGCCTCCCTGATATGTCTAACTTGTCCATCAATCATCGCAGAGGGGGCAACAACATCTGCGCCTGCACTAGCATGAGCTGCAGAAATCTTACCCAGCATCTCAGCGGTCTTTTCGTTTAGAACCTTGCCTTCTTTGCTATAGACGCATATCTCATCTGTAGTGTAGGTACACAAGCAGATGTTTGAAATTAGAGTCAACTCGTCTCCAAATTCTTTCTTTAGCCTCTTGAACACTTTTATGTCGAAGTTATCTTTTTGAAGTGCTACAGAACCATCAGCGTTACGTCTCTTCAAGATGGAGAATATCATCACAGCCGGGATCCCGAGGTCTACAGCTTCTCTACAGGCTTGCCCGCAGCTAGTTAATGAGAAGTATTTTTGTCCTTCCATCGGAGGTATTGCTACAGTTTTTCCATCTTCTCGAACGAATATGGGGTATATTAAGTCGCTCGGGGATAAATCGAAGGGTCTTACCATGCGAATTAATTGTTTCGTCTTTTTGAGCCTAGTGGTGTATTTCATTTTAGACACTTCACTTAACCAAACTTTGAAAATAGTTTCGCTCTCTTTCTACCAAAAAATCCAAGTCTCCTTGCTCTAACGCGCGCGTGCAGACGTATCATTTGTTTTAATCTTTTGATTCGGGTCGTTAAACGCATTTCCAAATCTCCTTTTTTACCTCTTTTCTTTTCGGGTATTAGCTTTATGAATCAGAACAATAATAGTTGCCAGCGCAGTCACAACAACTCCGATTGCTGCAATTACCGCATTCCAAGGGAATTCTCCAACAATCGTGTACGATGTTGACTTGGTTGATTCTCTGTTCCCTAAATTATCTATACTGTAGTATTGTACTTCGTGATAGCCTTGCCCAGTTATTGTAAATGGCTCTGTATATTCGATCCATCTCTCTTCAGAACTTGTCCAGTAATAAGTCTCTTTGACTCCCACAGTATCATCTTCGGATGTGAAGTTTACGGGTACTAAACGGTCATATTCTCCTTCAGGGGGATTACAGATAGTTGTGGGTGGGAGATTGTCCAATGTGACCGCTTTTGTCTCTGTAGCTTCTATGTTCCCGGTATTGTCTACTGTGAAACTGTGTATCCAGTGTTTTCCCTCATCGTGTCCTGATAAAGTGAGCGGGATCGAGTAGTTCATCCATGG
>Ga0114930_10002219_pt1 | contig 17700 bp, 17 predicted proteins | sample AnhtaG_FD_87300 | JGI IMG/M metagenome (GOLD analysis project Ga0114930, IMG submission 87300) | Deep subsurface microbial communities from Anholt, Denmark to uncover new lineages of life (NeLLi) - Anholt_01485 metaG | ecosystem: Environmental > Aquatic > Marine > Oceanic > Sediment | place... | reverse complement strand
CAACAACGAAACGTCACCGAATACATTACACAGGCTTGCATTGCGCGTCTTCACGATCGTCCCATCCCGTCCTTACTCCCAACATCCACGGAAATCTTAGCCAAAGCGGCCTGAACGGTTACTAATAACTTTATTAACAGGTGTGGTGTCCCCAGAATCTCCACAGGGGAGAGACGCAACACGGATTTCGCGGATTTCGCGGATTGGATGGAATGGGTGGACTGGCGAGGATGGTGGGGGGCCGTGACTTGGTTGCGGGCTCCGGCAATCCGTCAAATCCGTGGAATCCGTGTTGCATTCCTATTCGCCCGAGCACTGGGCGTTTGAACTGGCGGGCTGTTTCGTGATAGGTTAGGGTCATGGACAAGGCAGTGTGGAGGCCAGATCCTGGCGCGGTATATGGCGCGATGGGGCGTGGGAATACGCGGTCATGGGATTCTGCGGAGCCGGGGAGGGAATCTGACAAGCTGTCGGACTGGGGCGCAATGTGGGTAGCGCCTGCAAGAACACGCGGAGTTGCTGGGACTTGGTTACGCGACGGTGAACAAGCCCGTCCAGAACGTACAACAGGACCTGATATTTCAAGACCTGATCCCTTTTCCCCAAGCCCGCAACCAAAGGGACAGACACGTCTGCGCTCGTTCCTCGCTGCGCTTGCGTCAGTCCCTTTTTTGCGATGTGGTTCCAGCGCAGTGCGGAGTTCTCAGACAAAACGTCTGATTCCAACAAGCGAGTGGAGTAGAACTTCGGGTTAGCAGCGCCGCTTCGCTCTCCCTGCGGCTAAGCCGAAGCGGCACACTCTGGTCGTTCGGCAGCAAAAACGAGGGAAGACGGATGCAGTTCACACGTTCTCTTTCCACATGTTTGGTTGTGGTTTTCAGCCTCATTCGGGTCGCCGCAACCGTTTCAGCCCAGGAAAACACGGTCACGTTTGACAACCAATCGGGCGAAGCCGCCCTAGTCAAGCTCGTCGGCCCCTCGCACAAGGTTGTTCAAGTACCGACTGGCGCAAAACGCACCGTCACTGCAACTGCAGGTGAGTATCACATCAAGGCGAGGTACGGGACGCCAGGGAGATACCGGTACGCAAGGGGAGACAACTTCCGGATCACCGAAACCGCCACCCAGAGGTCGCAGATCAGCATTACGCTTCACAAGGTTATCGGGGGAAACTATGGGACACGAGCCATATCAGAGAAAGAATTCGGCGATACGACGACGCCTCTTGCTCAGAAAGCCGAAACTGCCGCAGACCATGTGGGTGCGGTATCGTTTGTAGTGCCTGATGGATGGGATGAGCGTAGCGGGCAGAAATGGTCCAAGTGTGCCCAGAAAGTCCAAGACGTGTCGCCCTTGGGCAAGGCTCTCCGCTACACTGAGGGGCAACAGATCGGCCACACCTATTGGGAAAACGAAAAGAAGGAGTTCCAAGGAGTATACTTTGAACTCAAGGATGGCTCCCCCGGCATCCAGTTTGTGCCTTGGGTCAACATGTTCATGCCAGGTCTCGGTGAGCCGAAGTTTCCCCCGAATCTGGATCGTGAGTACTACACCTTCCGCGGAACAGTGTACTCGGCTCGGCAAATCACCTTCGAGGGGAAGAGGTGGCCGGTTATGTCCAAGATCCTCTCAGTCGGTGACAAGTTCATGCGCACTGAGGAGACGCAGGTCAGCGGCAGAAGGTGCCTCCGGGCCGACCCCATCGCGAGGGAGGTGTTCCCCTTGGGCAAATCGCTGGGTTATACGGAAGGTGAGAGAGTCGGCCCGCCATACTGGGCTGAGTGGCAGCCAAAGGACGAGTGCGCCAAGAACCCTGTTGCGCCATATGCTAGCGAAAGTGAAGCCCAAAGTTCTCGTACCTTGGTAAGTGATACTAAGACAGCACGGGTTGGCCCGTGGCAATTCTCCATACTCTCTTTCACAACTGAGGAATCCGTTGAATACAAGATGGGAAACCAGGTGAAGACGGTGGCGAGTACGGGGAATGACCGGGTGGCCGCCATCAGGATCCGGTGCAAACGGACAAGGGACTTCAACAAAATCGAAGAAAAGGAGATTTCAGATTGGCAAGGAGGGCTCCTTGCAGAAGCAGCTCGGAATATGTTTGGCCCAGCGCTTTTCTTGACGAGCAAGTCCTTTTTCCTCCTTCACCTAGAGCCTGTTGTTGTTGATGGTGAGGAAAAGGTGGTCGCATCCCAATGCCGAAACTTGATCGCGGAAAAGGGCCTCGTACGCGTGACTGATAGATCGGGCAAAGTCAGTGTATGGGTGTGCGAGGACGACATAGCCGAAGCCACAGCGTTATTCCTCTATGACGTCAATGACAGGAATCCCTGGCTATTGTTTTCGCCCATACCAGGAGGCAGTCAATGCGCGGTTGCTCATATTCAAATTACACCCGGGGGTAAACCGTCGTTTGAGTACGGGGACCTGCGGTTAATGCGCGAACAGATTTCTGAGGAGTTTCGCAGCAGTGGGAATTGGTCTGATCTGTCTATTGTCGAGGCAGAATTTGAATGACCTGAAGGCATGTCAGAGCATGAATTGTCTGCAGGGCGAAAAGGTGTCAGGAATCTTAATTGGCATGGCTTGCCTTCGACCTAGAATCGTGGAGAAAAAGATTCCTGACACCTTTTCCTCCCGCGCCTCAGAGACCAGTTCTTCCATCGGAGTCTCTTAGGGCGCTTTGGCCACTGCGCCCGCCGCGCGCGCTTCCTGGATACGGTGGATGGCGTCATCGTCGAAGAAGCGCGCGCCGCAGGAGGGACACTTGTAGTGGCGCAGGCTCTTGACCGTGAGGCCATTTTTGAGCCGGCAGGTCTCGACGACGGACGCCATCTCGGCCTCCCCGCATTCAGGGCAAGGCAGCGGCTCAGATATCTGTGCTTCTCTTTGACGAGATGAGGACATAGAAGACGTCCACTCCTCCCTTTCTCAGCAACTTCCCTTTCGTGTAAATATCGAGGCCGTCAAAGGTCAAGCCTTTGATCACGTACAGCCGCTCCGTCTTCCTGGTCCGCGGATTGCGCGAACGAAGGACCTTGAAGACGGCTGGCGCGTTAAGGATGGACTCATAAACGAGTTCCGGCGTCAGCGCGTCCGCCGCCATCTCGTCATCCGCCTTCTCAGTGAAGAGCACGCGTCGCGCAATGACAAGCCGCTTTATGTGGACCAGAGTATCCATCGCAAGGTCCTCTTGAGCGTAGCACTGGTTGTGCGCTGAATCAAGGCGATGTCCCCAGAATTCCACCGGTAGTGAGGATTGTCTGTTCTTGCGTGCCGTTGGGGAGTACAATGCACCGATGTGTTCTTGGCCGGGGTCTTCTCGTGGAGAGATCCGCGGGTTTCGGGCCGGTCCAAGCTCTGCACGCTGAGCACCGAGGAGTAGGCGGTAGTGGGCGGCGGGGTGTGGATTTGTATGGCTTGGCCGATGGAGTCTTGACGATGCGCATTCTGGTTGTGGCGGTTTGTATGTTTGTTGGGCTGCTGGGCGGCAGGGGTACGGTGTGGGCGGAAAGTCCCGCGCAGGCGGTGCCGGCGTTCCGGATGCATCGCGTGGGGACCTATCGGGGCGAGGCCTGCGGGGTGGGTGACTTCAACAACGACGGCAGGCTGGACATCGTTGGGCTGCCGTATCTGTATGTCGCGCCCGAGTTCAATCCGGTGAGGATCTGCGAAGTTCAGGGCGAGGTCGACGAGGAGGGCAAAGGCTACCGCGATGATTTCATGAACGCCCCGCTGGACGTGGATGGCGACGGCTGGCTGGACGTGGTCACCTGCTCTTGGTTCGGCAAGAAGGCCGAGTGGCTCCGAAACCCGGGTGGAACTGGTGGGTCATGGCCCCGCACGCTCATCGAAGAGAACGGCAACTATGAATGCGGCGACCTGTGGGACGTGGATGGCGACGGCAAGCCGCTGGAGATCCTGCCGGCCGTGACCGGTACGATCTGGTACGAGGTGCGCACTTCGCCCGAGGGGAAACGGGCCATGGTCAAGCACGTGATTTCCCAGGAAGCGATGACGTGGGGCGTCGGCTGCGGAGACGTCAACGGCGACGGGCGTCCCGACGTGCTCCGGCCCGAGGCTTGGTTCGAGGCGCCCGCCGACCCGCGCACGGGCGAGTGGAAGAAGCACCCCCTGGCTATCGGCGCCAAGCAGGAGGGCAAGGTGGCCCACACGCCGCAGATTTGGGTCTACGACGTCAACGCGGACGGCTTGGCGGACATCGTGACCAGTTGCGCCCACGGCTACGGCATTTTCTGGTACGAGCAGATCCGCCGGGAATCGGATATCACGTGGAAACAACATCTCATCGACGATTCCTGGTCGCAGGCCCACAGCGTTACGCTGGCCGACATGGACGACGATGGCGATTTGGATCTGATCACCGGCAAGCGATTCATGGCCCACAACGGCCACGACCCCGGAGGGACCGAGCCGCTGGGGGTCTACTGGTACGAGTTGAGGCGCGGGTCAAGCCCGACGTGGACCAAACACGTTATTTCGTTTGACCAAGGCGTTGGTTCCGGCATGACCCTTCCGGTGGCGGACCTCGACGGCGACGGCGATCTGGACATCGTCGTGACAGGCAAGTGGGGCGGCCCCGTGTGGTTCGAAAACGCGCTGAAGTAGGAGTAGAGGCCAGGGCCGGGATCACTCATTGCTCCCGCTCGCCCGCACTTTCCCCAGGTCTTGAGACAACAGCCCTCCACGATAGCCGTAGCCGCTCAGCGGCGTGCACAGGTCGTCAGAAATGATGAAGAGCACATTGGGTTTACGCTTGCCTTTGGCGGCGAAAGCCCATTGTCAGGCATGAAAGGCAGGTTCAGGATCATAGAACCCGCTTGAGCGTCTCGAAGGCAATCCGGGCCGTGACGGGGACCGCGTCTTCGTGGCCGCCCCATTCTTCCCACGCTTCTTGGACGACACGGTCGCTGACGTGGCCGATCCAGAGGCTGCTGACGCCGCAGGCGGCCGAGGCGGCGTAGAAGGGGGTCGTCTCCATGTTGACGACGTGCGCGCCCAAGGCGGCCCAGGCACGCACGGCAGCGTCGGTTTCGCGGTAGAGGGCGTCGACGGTGGCCACGCGGACGGGATAGGGCTCGACGCCAAGGGCGTGGGCGGCCTCTTGTGCGGCGGCCATCAACTCGGGGGCGGCCCGCGTCTCGGGCTCATCCGTGTACGCGCGGCTGGTCCCGTCGGTCGTGAGCCCGGCGTTTGCGATGATGGGGCAGCCGATGGGCAGGTCGGCGGCGAGCGCCCCGGCGCAGCCGATCCCGATCAGGAACCGGGTTCCGAGGCAGGCCAGTTCCTCGACGTAGATCGACGCCTGCGGCCCGCCCCACAGGCACTGGCCGACCACGGCTACGAGATGCTCGCCGATACGGACCTCAAAGACATGCGGATCGCCCGGGAACTCATACTTCCCCCACAGCGCACGCTGCCCCGTCGGCGCCGCGCCCACCTCGGCCACGACCGCCCGCGAACCGGTCAGGTCGCGGAAACACAGTATCGCCGCGTCCCAGTGCGGTCTCGGCTCGTCCTCGAACCGCATCCGCAGGATCTTCTCCGGTGTGATGTATCGCAATAGAGACCTCCTTGTGAGAACGCCTCGCGCCCTTCGTCTTCCTCTTCATCTTCGTCTTCATCTTCATCTTCGTCTTCATCTTCGTCTTCATCCTACTCGAGTGCGAAGGCGATAGATGACGAGTACGAGTACGAGCACGAGCACGAGCACGAGTAGGGAACCCACTTGGAAGGAGACTTCGCCCCCGTCTCGTAATGCCGCACACAGCGGGGCTTCACACCCCCTGCCCGTCAAAGCGCACGGTACGCGTGTCCTCTTCGCGTCCCGTGGGCTCGGCTAGGGGGCCGTACAGCTCGGGCCGCCGCGTCTTGATCCAGCGCCGGCCCGTGTTGCGTTCGCACAGCGAGGCGTCCAGGTCGGCCACGACCATGGCGTCGTCGGCCTGCCACGTCTCCGCCAGGATGCGGCCGTAGGGGTCGAGGATCATGGCGTTGCCCGTGCGCACCTCGTCGTCGTCGATGCCGACGCCGTTGCTGAAGATGAGGAACAGGCCGTTGTCGTGCGCGCGCGCGGGCAGCCAGCGCATCAGCCAGCCGCGGCCTTTGGGGCCGCGGAGTTCCGCCTCGATGGCTTCGGGATCGTTCCTTCGGTTCTCCCAGAGCTTCGGGTCGATGCGGCCCATGGTGTTCGGGTCCGGGGTGGTGCAGCCGCCGGTCTGATGGGGCGCCAACAGGATCTCCGCCCCCTCGAGCGCGGTGACGCGCACGTTCTCGCCCAGGTTGTTGTCGTAGCACGTCAGCACGCCCAGGCGGCAGTCATGGGGCGAGTCAAAGACGGTGTACTCGGCGCCCGAGGCCATGTGTTCGCTGATGAAGCAGTGGAGCTTGCGGTGGCGGGCGAACCGGCCGTCGGGCATGGCCACCACGTACGTGTTGTAGAGCGTCGCGTCGTCCGCGGCCTCGACCAGCCCCGCACCGATGGTCATGCCGTGCTGCTGCGCCAGGGCGCCCAAGAACTGCGACGACTCGCCCGAGTACACGGGCTCCGCCAGTTCCAGCAACGCCTCGCGCGGCAGATGCCGGAGAAACCAGTAGCCGGTGATGCAACATTCCGGAAACACGACTATCTCGGCGCCCGCGTCCGCGGCCTGGGCGGCGAAGCTCTCGATAGTGCCGCGATTTGCGGCCTTGTCCCCATTGCGGTGCTCAAACTGGACCGATGCGACGCGGATGTTCTTCATGCCTGGCATTCGTGTCGAAGAGAGGGCGCGTCACCGTCCCCGCCGTTTCTTCCTGTCGTATCCTGCTTCATACGCTCCTCCTTGCTCGCGCCCGGACTGCCTCCATTATACCTGAGTTGCACGGCCGCCTACCCTGGGGCATTGGCGCTGGGCCGTGGACGGCGGGGACGGAGTGGACGAAGTGGACGGGGTGGACGAAGTGGACGGAGTGGACGAAGTGGACGGAGTGGACGGAGTGGACGGGGTGGACGGCGGGGGGCGTGACTTGGTTGCAGGCTGCAGCCCCGCGAAACGCGGGGCTCAATCCGCGGAATCCGTGTTACGTCTTGGTGGTCGCTATTTCGCGGGCCTCGCCAGGGGCAAGACCTCGCGTTGGTAGCGTTTGAGCAAGTCGTCCAATGTGCCCGCCATGAGGAACACCTTGCCGCGGACGTGTAGGCGCTTGCCGGGGGGGGCGGTGTAGGCCGGCGGGTCGGCGTGCACGCAGGGGATGCCGGCGTTGGTCAGGACGCGGCGGCAGTCGGGCCAGGCGATGGCGAAGATGTGTTTCGCGTCGGGGGACGTGACGGCCACCATGCCTACGTCGAGCACATCCTTGCTGGCGCCCCACGGCAGCGGCACGTCGAATGCCGGGCCGCCCGCGACCCGGTAGTGGCATAGGGCGAAGTCGCCGGCGCCGCGGTCCGTGTCCGCCAAGCGCCGCCATTCGCCGTCGAAGAGCCCCCAGGTTCGCTCGAGATCGTGGTCCTCGAACAGGGTCCCTGCGAGGACCGGGCAGAACTGGAGGCCGAGAGAGACGGGCTTGTCGCGGCGGTTCTGGATCCAGAACTCGAGGTCCACGCAGTCGGCGTTGGGCGACAGGCGGCCGCCGACCTTCTGGTTGTCATACCCCCACTCGAACCCAATCGAGCCGCCTTCGCTCGTCTCCCACGTCTTCGCATAGGGCGCGGGGTCGACGCGCGGCGGCATGTCGTCGCGGCGATGGTCGATGAAGTCCAGCGTGTCGGTGTGGATCGTCTCGGGGAACCGCAAGAAGACGGGCGCCTTCATCCACGGGGCCTGAATCTGTGCGGCGTGCCGCCACCGCGTGTGCTCCGGCGCGTCGGCGGGGGGGCTGAAGGCGGTCACGCGGATGCGCTCGAGCGTCTCCGGTTCCTCCCCGGCCACGACCCGGAGCGTCTGCGGCGTACGGTCCGAGTGCACGAGGAACACCGCGCCGAAGGTCCCAGCCTCGCCGCAGAAGGTCTGCACCCCATCGAGGTCGCCGACGCGCGCGTGGGACAGGGGCCGCCAGCCGCGCTCTCCTTGCTGGTAGATGCGGGGCCAGCGGTAGTCATTCAGGGCCGTGACAACCACGGGGACGACGTCCCGGCCGCCTTGGATGGTGAACTCCGCTCGGTTGTCTCTGGCGCGGACTACGGCAGGGAAATCGCGCAGCTTCTTGCCATGCTCGACACCGAGGACTCGAGGTCCCTCTGAGCCGTGGGCTATCGCCTCGCGGCGCGCGGCGTCGGCGGAGTGCTTGGCGCCGAAGGGCATGATGACTGCGTCGAACTCGAAGTAGTCCCCCGGCTCGAGCCGCAGCTCATCGGCGTCGGCCACGAGCAAGAGGCGCGTGTCGCCCGACTTCTCGCAATAGACGCTTGCCGCCGGCCCGACGGCGCCGCCGCGGGCGCGTCCTTCCCATCGTCGCAGGACGAACGCGTTGCCGCCTTTCGCGTCCCCATAGACCTCCAGGAATGCGTTGGCCGCGGGCAACGGATGGCCGGACACCGCGAAGTGGTCCTTCTTGAAGGTCAACGGGGCGTCGTCCATGCCCGTGGCCGCGAAATGCGTGTAGCGCAACCGCTGCACCCAGGACGCCGCGGTCAGCGCCCGGAAGTTCTCGCGCGCCCGCGGTATGGTCACGGGCTTGAGCACGTCGTAGCGCACGTGGATGAATTGGCGCAGTTCGTCGACCTGGGGCAGCTCGAACGAGTCGACCGTGGCGCGTATGGCCCCGTCGGTCGAGAGGTACTCGAAACCGATGTCCATCCAGTTGGGTCCGGTGCTGCGGTAGGTCGTGCCGCGGTACGCCAGGTAGCGCCACTCACTGCCGTCGTGGAACCACAGGAAGCTGTGGCCGGCGATGTTGTCGTGCTGCGGCTGGCCGGACCAGAAGGCGTGCTGGCTCATGGCGCGGAAGTCGGCGATATCCACGCCGGGCAGCCCGGCGAACTTGAACGGGACGTAGCAGGTCGTCTCCGTGACGCCGGTCGAGCTGTGAAAGTAGTCCATCCACGCGCCGAGCGACGAGAACTGCTTGACCATGTGGCTGCCCCAGTTCTGATACAGGTGGAGCGAGTTGACCGTGCGCTGCTCGTTCGGCTCAAGAAACAGCGGGAAGTAGGTCTCACTGAACGAGGTGTCCGGCGGATTGTAGAACTTCTCCTCTTTCTCACCCGAGAAGTTCTTCGAGATCTGCACGACGATGGGCAGCGGATGGCCGTCCTCGTCCAGCAGCACGCCGCCCTCGACACTGCCTTTGTCGCCGCCCGTGTTCTCGTGGCACACGTAGATGGTCCGGGGTGCCGCGTCGTTGGCGACGCGAAAGGCCACGGTGTCGTAGCGGTTCGGATGATGGTAGAAGCGCCCTTGGAAGCCGCCTTCGCCGAGGGACCCGATGGTGTAGCACCCGCGCACGGGGTCGTAGCGCATCGGCGCCACCGCTTCGAGGCTCTCGAGGGCGGCGTCCGGCAGCGGCGGCGTCTCGCCGAACAGCGGGAACGCGAAGGTCTGTTTCGATCCGGCCGTGAAGGGCTCAGGTACGAAGGCCGTGGGCGCCCGTCCCTGGACCTCGACGGACGCGGCGGCGAAGTCCTCCGTGGCGTGCCACGTGATCGACGCCAGCAGCTTGTCGGGATAACAGTAGAGGGCCAGGTCGCCCTTCAACGGCGCGAGTTTGCCGTCCGCGTTGGCCACCTGGAGGTCCAGCCAGTGGACTTCGCAGAAGTACGGCCCGCGACGGTACAGGTTGATGCGCGAGTTGGGTTCGGCGTGGTGCGACGCGTACGCGGTGCCGTCGGGTCCGACCACGGCCATGGACAGCCACTCCTCGCCGGTTTGCGCGTCGCACAACGCGTGGGGTGTCCGCAGTCCACCGACGAGATGGTACATCTCGCCGAGGATCTCGAAGGCGCAGCGCGAGCCGTCCGTGTAGCGGACCTCGAGTTTCGGGCGGCCCGCCACCGGTTGCCGGGCGAAGTCGCGTTCCCAAGCCAGTGCCGCCCCCGAGACGCCGATCCAGATCAGTGGCCACGCCCCTATGACGAGCAACGACCTCATTGGTGTCCTCCCCTTGGGTTGCCGCCGCGCCTACGACCGCCGCTTCTTCTTGGTGAGCTGGCTGATGCCGTCCAGGGCGGCGGCGTCTTTGAACTCGGGCCAGACCCGCCGGGTGGGCAGCGCGCGCAGCTCCCTTTCCGCGTCGGCGTACATGCGTTTGCTCAGCCTCTTGGCCGCGCGGGCGATCTTGTAGCCGGCGTCCTGCTCGAGCAGGCTGCTGCGCGCGGTGCGGATCTCGTAGCCGCCGCCGCGGAACGCCTCCTTGGTGCAGATGTAGCCGTTGTAGCCGTTGGCGAGCTCGACGCAGCAGGTGCGCGGGAACGGCGACGCCTCGCGCACGTCCAGGGCAAAGTCTTGGAAGAACTCGCCCGGCACCCCCCAGAACAGGGCGTCCGCGAGGCGCACGCCCATGATCTCGAGCGTCCGCACGGGATTCTGCCGCCGGAGCCGCTCGACCTGGAGTAATTCGCTCGCGTAGATCGTCTCGATGTCCTTGTGGGTGACGGCCTTCTTGGCGAGCAGGTCGCGGGCCGCCTTGCGGGCCTTGGGGGTGCTGGTGCGAATGGCCGCCCGCACCTTGGTCGCCCGGACGTCCACCGTGGCCTTGCGCAGGTAGTCGATGCGGGCCAGGGCCTGGACGGCCCCGCCGCCGATGATGCGCCCGGAGCGCTCGCACCAGTACGGGCCGAACTCGCTCGGGCGCGGGCTGCGGTTGTCCACCTGGGTGACGTCGCCGCACGCACCGTTGAGATAGACCACGCCGAAGTGCGGCCCGTGGACCGCCTCGAGCGTGGCCACCACCCAGCGCACGTAGTCCGCCGAGTACAGGTAGCCGTTCATGTGCGTGGCGTGGCACGCGAAGTTCACGATGCACCCGAGCGGACGCCACTGCGCCGTGTCCAGGAATCCCGCCACGGTCACCGTCGCGTCGGCTGGCCCGGCGGGCTCGGCGATGTCCGGGTGCATCTTCCCGGGGTGGGTCTTCTGCGAGCCGTCCTTCATGACGAAGCGTCGGTTGAAGGCCACCCCGCCGGCCCGCTCAGACTCCGTGCCCACCAGCGCCGGGCGGCGCACCCGATAGGCCTCGGCGATGGCCGACGCGATCTGCTGCGCCACAAAAGGCGCGTAGTCCGGGTCGCCTTCGGACAAGAACCCGCCGAAGATCGGCCCGCCCGAGTGGGTGTGCGTCGCGCTGATGAAGCAGTTCTTCGGCGGGATGCCGCACAGTCTCGCGGCCGCCTTCCGCGCCTTGCCCACGACCTGTTCGGAGACCTTGACGGCATCCGTTTGGACCATGGCCAGACAGGTCTCACCATCGTCGATCACGGCCGCCCGGACGTAGAGGTCGTCACAGACCCCCTCGGCCAGACGCCGCTCGAACAATCCCGGCACTTCCCGCCTCAGCGGCGGCGTGATGCATCGGTTCGCAAATCCTGCTTGCAGCATGTTGCGCTCCTTTCGACTCGCCACTGGGCGGTCCACCTAACCATAAACCAGAACGCGGCGTCGTTTACAGTCGATACTCAGGCCCCGGCGTGAATCGGGCCGGGCCATCGTCCACGTCACTCGTCATCGTGCTCGTGCTCGTCATCGTCATCGTCATCGTGACTCGTCATCGATAGTCGTCAGCTTTGGGTACGAGTACGAGCACGAGCACGAGGCCGGGAACGCTTGACCTTTGACAATTAGGGTCTTGAGGCGGCATCTTCTGGATAGACAGAGGCCCGATGGCTCAAATCGACACAGTCCGCGTTGACTCGTAGGATGTTGGTGTCGTGCGAGGGAGGGGCAAGTGATGACGAGATTGTTGGAAGAAGCGTTTTTTGGGAGTTCGAAGAGGGCAAGACGACCGGGCGGGGCTTCGACGAATTGTGATCTCGCATCACACTGGCAACCAGACAGGATCACCTAATGCGTTTTGAATGGGATCGGGATAAGGCCCGGGGGAACCTGGACAAGCACAAGGTGTCCTTTGATGAAGCGGTGACCCTGTTCTACGACCCCTTGGCGGCGACCTTCGACGACCCGGAGCACTCGGTTGACGAGCGCCGGTTCATCACTGTAGGCTATTCATCAGGCGGTCGCTTGCTCGTAGTCTCGCACACCGATCGAAAAGGACGCTTGCGCATCATCAGCGCGCGATCAGCAACCGCACACGAAAGGAAGCGACATGAAGCGTAAGCAACAAGAAGCCGCGGACGAGCTACGTCCTGAATATGAGTTTGACTACGCGAAGGCCTCCCGCGGGAAGTATTACCGGCGGCTGGTCAAGGAGGGGTCTAACGTCATCGTCCTTGAGCCAGACGTAGCGAAGGCGTTCCGGGATTCGGATGCGGTAAACGACGCATTGCGCTCGCTGCTTGATCTCACTCGTTCCACACAGCGCCTGACGAAGCGTCCGAGCGGACGGGCGAAAGAGAACACAGCGCGCCGCTCAACTTGATCGTTCGCACGATAATGTGATTGCCGTTTGGATTGTCGGAGGCTAGACCTCGCTTGTGAGCAAGAAGAGCATATACATCGAGACCTCGGTCGTCAGTTACCTGGCGGCGCGCAGGAGCCGGAACCTGGTCGCGGCCGCTTGGCAGGAGATCACGTGGGATTTCTGGGAAGCGCGTCGCGAGGGTTATGACCTCTATACGTCCGAGCTCGTCGTCGAGGAAGCGTCGGCCGGCGACGCCGAGGTCGCCAAGCGCCGTATCGGTTTTCTTCGCGGCATTCCCGAACTCCCGGTTGACGAGGAAGCAAAGGCATTGGCGGAAGCGATTCTATCGCGCGGCGCCCTGCCCGCAAAGGCCGAATTCGATGCGCTTCACATCGCCGTCGCCGCAGTGAGCGGAGTCGACTTCTTGCTCACATGGAACTGCCGCCACCTCGACAATCCCGCCACCAAGCCGCGCGTTCGAGAAGTCTGTTGGGAACTCGGCTACGAATGTCCTGAAATCTGCACACCCTTGGAACTCACGGAGGGCTTGACCGATGAAGGATGAGATCATTGCCGAAGTCTGGCGCAATCGCGACCGGCTGGCCGAGAGGTTTGGTCATGACCTTGACGCTATCGTGAAAGCCATGCAGGAGCGCGAGCGCCAGCCCCTCACCGCAATCTGCAAGAAGCCGAGGCCGAACAAGCGGATTCACCCGACGGCTCATCGGCGCGGCTGAGCCGGGCCGTTATCGCGACGGGGCACGTTTGAACCGTCAGTACGGTCGTGGCCGATGGCGGAAGCTCAAAGGTCACGCGATGATCCGATTGCGGAACGGTCGCGTGCGCAAGGCAGAGTTGCATTGGTATGAAGCACACGGCATCGGCAAACTCGAGTTGAAACGAAAACGTTACGTGGATTGACCATGGCCACATCTGAACAAGCCAAAGCACAATTCGTTGTCTGCGTGGACAACACGGATTACCCCGCATCCCTCGAGTTGCACAAGATCTATAGAGTTGTGCCCGACGAGGACGCTGCGGCGGATGGGGACATGAGGGTCGTTGATGAGAGTGGTGAGGACTATCTTTACTCTCGCGACCGCTTTGTCCCCATCACAGTCCCCGCGGCAGTCAGGGAGTCCCTTGTCCATGCTCACTAAACGAGCATGCTGCCGGACAACGCCTTCCGCTGCGCTGAGGTGATCCGCGCCTTCCTCACGTCTCACTCGGGCCGGTGAAGGCAGGCGTTGGACGGACAGGGGATGTCCGAGAGATCCGCAAGGAGACACGGAATGGCTGTTAAGGACACTGCCAAACAGGTAATCGATACGCTGCCGGACGAGGCAACGATGGATGACATCATCCATGCGTTGTATATCGACACCAAGTTTGAACATGGTGAACGGGAAATCCGAGAGGGGAAAGGCGTTTCACACGAAGAGGCCAAGCAGAGGCTGCAGGAATGGGCGCAGTGATTTGGGCCCATCTGCTGCGGCGGGGACCGCCGGTGCTATACTGGCAAGGACTTGAGAAGAGGAGACTCAGATGACGGGTCACGGTAAGAGAGTCCTTGAGGAAGCGCTTGCCCTTCCTCCCACTGAACGTGCTGCATTGGTCGAGGAACTCCTCTCCAGCTTCGAGTTCGCCTCCCGCCAGGAGATCGATGCCCTGTGGGCCGCGGAGGCCGAAGATCGAATCGACGCTTACGAACGTGGGGAGACGTGTTCGATCCCTGCCCAACGGGTCTTCGACCAAATTGACCGGCAACCGGCCCAATGAGGGTCGAATTTGTTGCCGCAGCGGATGCGGAACTTGTCGAGGCGGTCTCGTACTACAACGAGGAGAGCGAACGCAGAACATAACCTCACGCAGAGGCGCAGAGAACGCAGAGAATGAGGCCAAAGAGCGTCTTCTCTCGATCTGTGGAAATCTGCGACATCTGTGGATGAATGAGCCTTGGGCGGGAATTCGCGTATGGCGACGTGCCGGATCTTCAACGCGCGGGTCGTGACGCGTGACCGCATCTTACCGACAGGCGGCGTAGAGGTCGCCGGGGGACGGATCGCGCACGTGCTGGAGGCGTGCACCGACGGGGACGTGGACCTCGAATCGTGCTATCTGCTTCCGGGTCTGATCGACGTCCACACGCATCCGGCCCGGGAGGATGGCGCCGACCCTACGAAACTGGCCGAGTTGTGCGATGAGCTTCGAAGCCGTGGCACGGCCGGGTTCCTGTTCGCGCCGTCCAACATCCCCGTCGAGGAAACCCTCGATGTGCTGCGCCGGTACCGTGAGAGCCTCGAAGCCGTCGGCCCGGATCGTGGCTGCCTGGGGCTCCATCTCGAGGGCCCCTACGTGGACCCCGGCGGGCGCGGCGGGTTTCGGGCCGAGGCCATCACCAACCCGAGGGACTTCCCGCTCGGGCCGATGCTCGATGCCTGTGGTCCGTGGGCGAAGTACATCAACATCTCCCCGGAACTGCCGGGGGCGGTCGAGACCATCCAAGCATGCCGGCGCCGTGGGATGGCGGTGTCGATCGGCCACACGCGCGCGAGTCGGGAGGAGCTGTTCGCGGCGGTGGACGCGGGGGCGTGCGCCGTGTGCCACACGTTCAACGCAGGCGAGATCCAGCGATACAAGGAAGGGGGCGTGTTCGACGTCACCCTCGATCTGCTGGGCCTAGCCACGGACCGGCTGGTGTGCGAGCTTATCTGCGACGACATTCACGTCGATCCCGTCCTGGTAAAGCTGCTCTATCGCGCGAAGGGGGCCGACGGCATCGCCTTGGTCACCGACTCGATCCTGGGCGGACGGACGGCGACCGAGGGCCAGGAGATCGGTGCTGGCCGCACCTGCTACCGCGTAGTGAACGGCGCGGGACGCAACGCCGACGGCGAACTGGTGGGCAGCACACTGTCCATGGCGCGGGCCCTCGCCAACTTCGCGGGCTTTGCCGAGTGCGGTCTCGTCGAGGCGGCGCGCGCGGCCGCGCTGACGCCCGCGCACCTGCTCGGCATCGAGGCCGACTACGGCGCGATCGAACCCGGGCGGCGCGCGCTGTTCTGTGTGCTGGATGCCTCACTCGAGCCGCGCGTGGACTTGTGCCGGCGCGTCAACGGGGTCCCGTATGCTGGATAGGGGAGAGTCCGCGCCCTCAACCTTTACCGTGGACGTCCGAAGGACGGCCGACCTCGATGAGGCGGAGATCGCCGCCTTTGCCCAATGGACCCGGGACATCTTCGGCGAACAGGAAGACAAATACGAGTGGGCGAAGCCAGACTGGCGCGTGGTCGTGCGGATTGGGGACCGGTATGTATGCCAGGCGGCCATCACCGAACGCGCGGCCACGGCCGGCGGCGAGCCCGTGAAGCTGGGCGGCATCGGCGGCCTGATGACGCCGCGGCCATGGCGCGGCCGCGGCCTGGCGGCGGCCGCGATGCGCGAAGCGGCCGCCTTCCTGCGTGACACGCTACGGGTCGAATTCGGACTCCTGCTGTGCTCGGCCGACCTCGTGCCTTTCCACTGCAAACTGGACTGGCGGCACGTGAGCGCGCCGTTGACCTTCGACCAACCGTCCGGGAAGGTGCGGTGGGACGAGAAAGTGATGGTGCTTCCATGCACGGACCGTGCATGGCCTGCGGGCCCCATCGACCTGTGCGGCCTGCCGTGGTAGCCGGGGTCGGGCTACGCCGCCCGCACGTCCTTCAGGACGAGTTGGACGGTGGTTTCGCCGCGCCACGTGTTGAACTGCGGGGTGAAGGCGACGTCGAGAGGCCCGGCGCACAACTCGCGCGTCACGGTATCCGCCATCCGGAACGCCACCGCAGTGAGCACCTTGCCCCCCTGGCGCAGGGCCAGCCGAACGTGGCCCCCGCGTAGCTCGCGATACGAGTCAGGCAGTACGGTCACACTGTGGCTGCACAGGAGCGGGGCCGGGTTCATGGCCCCGAAGGGCTGAAGCCGGTCGAGCGCGCCCACCAATTGCGGATCGAGTTCGCTGAGGGCCACGAGCGCGTCGATCTCGAGGGCCGGGAGCGGCTCCTCGTCGGCCAGCCGCTCGCGCGCCTGTTCTTCGAAGGCGTCCTTGAAGGCCTCGATATCGTCCTCGGCTATGGCCAGGCCGGCCGCGGCCGCGTGCCCCCCGAACCGGATGAGGTGCTGCTTGCAGGCCGCCAGGGCCTCGGCCATGCTGAACGCTCCGCGGCAGCGCGCCGACCCGCGCCCGACGCCGTCTTCGTCTATCGCCACGAGGACGACGGGGCGATGGTAGCGGTCCAGCAGCCGCGAGGCCACGATGCCGACCACGCCCGGATGCCAGGCCCGGCTGGCCAGGACGATGCTGCGCTGCGCCGGGTCCCACACGGCGCTGAGTTCGGCCTCGGCTTGATCGAAGATGGTCTTCTCGATACGGCGCCGCTCATCGTTGGCCGCGTTGAGTTGGGCCGCGATGCGCCTCGCATCGGCGTCCGACTCGGTGAGCAGCAGTTCCAGGGCAATGGCGCCGTCGCCGAGCCGCCCGGCCGCGTTGATACGCGGCCCCAGTTGGAACGCGACTTTCTCGGCCGTGATCTCCTCGGCGTTCACGCCCGCGGCCTCGGCGAGCCGCGCCAGGCCGACCCTCGGCGCGCGCGCCATCTCCGCCAGCCCCAGGGCGGCCAAGGCGCGGTTCTCGCCGCGCAGCGGCACGATGTCGGCCACGGTGCCCAAGGCGACCAGGTCCAGGTCGGCCATGGTGTCCGTCAATGCGTACGCCAGCTTGAAGGCGACCGCGGCCCCGCACAGGTCCCGCGCCGGGTGCCCCTCGACTTCGCGTTTGGGGTTGACCACCGCCACGGCCTGCGGCAGGTCCCCCTCGAGGTCGTGGTGGTCCGTGATGACAAGGTCCACGCCGGACCACGCGGCGGCCGTGGCGGCGTCGCGCGCGTTGATGCCGTTGTCGACCGTGACGATCAGGTTGACGCCGTTGGCGTTCGCTGTGCGGACGTGGTCCGGCCCGAGGCCGTAGCCCTCGACGAGACGACTGGGCATGGCGTAGTCGCAGTGCTTGATCCCGAAGCGCCGCAATGCGTTGATCATGATGGCCGTGCCTGAGATGCCGTCCACGTCGTAGTCGCCGAACACGAGCACCTGCTCGTCGTGATCGCGTGCGGTCTCGAGACGCGCCACGGCCGCGTCCATATCGGT
>Ga0114930_10002218_pt1 | contig 17703 bp, 16 predicted proteins | sample AnhtaG_FD_87300 | JGI IMG/M metagenome (GOLD analysis project Ga0114930, IMG submission 87300) | Deep subsurface microbial communities from Anholt, Denmark to uncover new lineages of life (NeLLi) - Anholt_01485 metaG | ecosystem: Environmental > Aquatic > Marine > Oceanic > Sediment | place... | reverse complement strand
TGCATCAAAAAAGTCAAATGGTATCTTTGTGTCCCACACATTCTCAATATTTTTAATACCATTATAAAGATCTGTTAAAAGTGTTTTATCACAGGGATATTTCTGATGCGAAGGATATAGTTCAATAATATTTTGTTTATCACATAAATTTATCAATCTAGAAAGAGACTTAAGAACTTTTGGAAATTTAGTTCTTTTAGGTAAAAAAGTATCCCCATAATAAGCAACATCACTAGTGAAGAGTTCGCCTTTACTGCTAAGTAAACAAATAGAACCCGGAGAATGCCCGGGGGTGTGAATTACTTTTACACTTATTTCTCCTAAATTAAACTCATATCCATCTTCTATTTTTATTATGGTTTTTGCTGGAGGAATTAAAAAATTTTGTTCTTTATACTTCCTTACAATTTTTGAAGGAGAATCTATTAAAAATGATAGATCGTAATGTTTTGAGACTATATTTGCTTCATTTTTATGAACATAAACTTCCCCAAATTCCTCATTTCCTAAAATATGGTCCCAATGAGTATGAGTATTGAGAACAAATAGTTTTCTTCCACTTATTAAATCATCTACAATTGGTTTTAAAGGATATAATCCACATCCCGTATCAAGTAGAAGAGCAGAGTGAGATCCCAAAACTAAATACATATTAAGAGGATCATTTCTATAAACAGGATGAACAATAGAGATATTTTCTTTTATTACATATAAATAGTCTTTATGTTTTGAAATTTCAAAATGTTGGCTATCATTACTCATATTTTAAGTAATACTTAATTTAGATTTAAATTCATAGCATCTAATAAAAAAAAAAGAAATAATTTAATGTTGAATTTAAATCGCTTCTTGTTCCTTAAACAATTTGTGAATAAAATCTTTAATGTGGTTGATAGCATCTTCAGCTTCAGGTAATATATTCAATCCAAAAACATGAAATCCATGAGGAACATCGTCCCATGTTTCTAACGTTACATCAACTCCATCATCCTTTGCTTTATTAGCAAGACTTTTGCATCCACTATAAAGCATTTCACATGAACTTGCCTGTATAAGTAATGGAGGAAATCCCTTTAAATCCGCTGTTACTGGAGAAATCAATGGATCATGGGGATCTTTGCCTGCTAAGTAAGCGGGAATGCAAAATAACAATAAACCACCATCTGCTAAAATTGGATCGGTTTCAGCATTTTCATAGAATGAATCATTAATATCATCTAGTCTTAAATCTGTACCCGGTGATATACATATTGCTCCTAAAGGTAAAGGTGTTCTTTCATTCCGTATTCGTAGAAGTGTTGTAAGTGTAAAATATCCACCTGCTGAAAGGCCACCTATAATTATGTTTTTAGGTTTTATCCCCGATGAAAGGAGCCAGTTATATGTCTTTACACAATCTTCTTGACCTGCAGGATGAGGGTGTTCTGGTGCAAGGCGATAATCTACACTCAAAACTCGCATCTTTGTAGCTTGCCCCAACGCAACTGTAAAGTACCGTGAATTTCTAGGAGACCCTACTACCATACCTCCTCCATGAAAGTATAATAAAACCCGATCTTCACTTGCTCCTGGTACAATTTGCCATTCGGCGGGGACCCCATTCACTTTAACTTGCTCTATCTTTATGTCTTCTGGGAGAGGAGCTTCACTTTCTTGTTGATCCGACATAGTATCGAATATGAATTGCAATAATCTTGAAAGAAAGAGCCTTTCTTCATGAGTTGTTAGATTATATAGATCACTAAATGTCAGATCCTTTCCTTTGGATTTAACCCAACGAGCATTGGCATCCATCATTTTATTCCAAAGGTCAAGGAAATTAATTTCTTGATTTTCTTTAATTTTAAGGAACTCAGAAATAGCTTGCATCTGAAGTTTCTGAAAATTTTCCATAAGCGCATTTACTTGTGGAGTAAGTTTAGACTTATTAGAAATTGACATTTTTTTTACCTATTAATTTTGGTAGTTTTAAAATTAAGCACTTTTAAAATTAATAATATCGTATAAAAATCTTTGGCAACTTGAAATTTATGGGGTTTCATCAAAAAAGGATAAATCAAGATGAATACTCCCTTTAAATTAGCTTGGATTGATAAAATATAATTATTATTATTAACTAATCTTTTCAATAGTTGGATTTTGAAATATTAAACAATTCATTGTTGAGAATAATATGGATTTTACTTTAAACGAACAACAGAAAATGTTAAAAAAAATCACTAGGGAATTTGCTGAAGAATATATTGCTCCGGTAGCAGAAGAAAGTGATCAGAATTCAAAGTTAGATGAAAAAGTTTTTCAGAAAATGAAGGAAATGAACTATTTTGGCACGTGTATTCCAGAGGAATATGGGGGTGCTGGCCTTCATGATGATACAATAAGTTTTTGCATTGTAACTGAAGAGATAGGACGAGTAGATGCCTCATGGGGTATTACAACTGGTGTTCATTGTAGTGTGTGTGCTTATCCCATTTATAAATTCGGAACTGAAGACCAAAGACAACGATTTCTCATTGACCTTGCTAAAGGGAATAAAGTAGGTGCGTTTTGCCTAACTGAAGCAAATGCTGGTTCAGATGCAGGAGGTGTTCAATTAGGTGCTGAAAAAGATGGTGATGAATGGATTCTAAACGGTAGCAAAATTTTTGCTACAAATGGAGGTATTGCTGAAACATTACTAATAGTTGCAAAAACTGGAGAAAAAGGTTCTAAAAAGGAATTAACTATTTTTATCGTAGATACAAATACACCAGGTTATTCTGTTGGTGTTAAAGAAGATAAACTAGGAGTTCGTGCTTCAGATACATCTGAACTCGTTTTTCAAGATGTTCGTGTTCCACAGGAAAACATTTTGGGAAAAACTGGAGAGGGCTTTCAATTGGCTATGAAAACTTTAGATTTTGGTAGAATTTCTATAGCATCTCAATGTGTTGGTTTAGGTCAGGCAGCACTAGAAGCTTCAATTAAATATTCTAATGAAAGAGTTCAATTTGGTAAGCCAATAGGAAGATTTCAAGGTATTCAATGGAAAATTTCTGATATGGCATGTGCTGTAGAATCTGGTAGATTATTAACTTACAAAGCAGCATTTTTGTGTGATAATGGAATGGATTATGGGTTAGCCAGTGCTATGGCAAAGTTAGTTGCATCTGAAGCAGCAATGAAGGCGGCTCATAGTGCAGTTCAAATTCATGGAGGATATGGTTTAATGAAAGCTTATGCAGTAGAGAGATACTTTAGAGACGCCAAAATGGGAGAAATCTACGAGGGAACTTCTGAAATCCAGAGATTAGTTATCGCAAACCAGTTGCTAAGAAAAGGAGCTAATATCTTATAAAGAAGATATTGAATATCTCTTCAATTTTTTTTATCTATTATAGGAAAATTTATTTAAATGCAATCCATTATTCGTTTTAAAAAAATTTTGATTATTTCTAATCTGGAACTATATTTTAATAAACTGTGGTTGGTCTCTTGAAAGTCTTTGTTTGTATAAAGCAAGTACCTGGAGTCTCTGAAGTAAGAATTGATCCTAAGACGAATACACTAGTACGAGAGGGTATTCCATCTATTATTAATCCTTATGATAAAAACGCGATAGAGTTGGCTTTAACGATCAAAGGAGAAAAAGGTGCTGAAGTTATTGCAATAAGTATGGGCCCACCTCAAGCTGAGGAGATCTTAAGAGAAGCTTTATCTATGGGTGTTGATAAAGCTTTTCTATTAACTGATAAAACATTTGCGGGAGCAGATACACTAGCAACCTCTTATACATTAGCCCTCGCTATAAAAAGAATATTAAAGAGTTCGAAAAATAAAAAGGATTATCTTGTTATCTTGGGTGCCCAAGCTATTGATGGTGATACAGGTCAAGTAGGTCCAGAATTAGCTGAAGAATTAAATATACAGCAAATAACTTATGTCCAGAAATTTGAACTAAAAGAAGACAAAATCATTGTCGAACGAATTTTCAGAAAAGAAGAAGTTGTCATCATCGAGACACAATTACCTGCTTTGCTATCTGTGTTAAAGGAAATTAATATACCTAGATATCCAACTCTGTCTGGAATTGTAGATGCTTATACAAAGAAAGAGGTAATATCATTAGATGCGAATGAATTAAAAGCGGATAAACGTAAAATAGGGTTGAATGGCTCGATGACAGAAGTCTGGAAAATTTTTATCCCAGAAAGAAAGGAAGAGCAAATTATTATTAAAGGGACTAATGAAGAAATTGCTCAAGAATTGTGTAGAAATTTAAAGAATGATAAAATACTCTAAGAGGAAATTATAAATGAGTATATTTATAGATGATGAGCTTTGCACTGGATGTGGTAACTGTGTTGAAAATTGTGCTTTCGCAGGCATTGAAATAATTGATAATACAGCAATTATTACTGAAAACTGCTCTTTTTGTGGTGCCTGCCTTGATGGTTGCCCTGTCAATGCCATTTTAATTGAAAGAGAGGAATTTAAAATTGAAAAAATTGATTTATCTCAATATAGGGGAGTGTGGGTAATAGCTGAACATTACAAAAATATCGTTCATCCCGTAGCATTTCAGCTGTTAGGAAAAGGAGGAGAACTAGCCAAAGAATTAGAGGTAAATTTGACATTTGTTATTTTAGGAGCTGATTTTGATGATCAGTTGGAAGAGTTTGGCCTCTATGGACCAGATGAAATAATTTATATAAAATCACCAATCTTGAAACATTATTATTCTGATTTATATGTCCAAGCTTTAACAGAGTTAATTATTGAGAATAAACCTGAAATCATTTTAATCGGTGCAACCCCAACAGGAAGAGATTTTGCTCCAAGAGTTGCAAAAAGGTTAAATGCAGGTTTAACAGCGGATTGTACGGGACTAGAGATTGATCAGAATACGAGGAATTTGTTACAAACTCGACCAACATTCGGAGGGACTCTCATGGCAACAATTAGAACACCGAATAGCCGTCCACAGATGGCAACAGTAAGGCCTGGTATCTTTCAATCCCCAGAAAGACTGAGAAAAAACACAAAAATCAAAAAAATTGAATATAATTTCAAGGAAAAAGATTTAGTTTCAAAGATTATTAAAGTAATTGATAAGGAGAAAAGCTCTGTAAATCTTGAAGATGCTGAAATTATCGTTGCTGGAGGTAGGGGAGTTGGTTCGAAAGAGAATTTCAAGATGATAGAAGAATTAGCTGAAGTATTAGGAGCTGAATTAGGTGGCTCACGGGTTACTGTTGAGTTGAATTGGCTAGATCAGGATAGACAAATAGGGCAAACGGGTAAAACTGTCTCCCCTAAATTATATATTGCTTGTGGAATTTCTGGTGCAATTCAACATCTAGTGGGAATGCAAAATTCAGAAATTATTGTCGCAATTAATAAAGATCGGAAAGCTCCTATTTTTAATGTCGCACATTATGGTATTGTTGGAGATCTTCATGAAATTATTCCCGTTCTCATTGAAGAAATCAAGAAAATTAAAAATAAGGAATAATTTGAATAAAGAAGTAATCTCATCATTTTAATTCCTGAAATCGTTTAAAGAAACATTCTATATTTTTATTAGTTACATAAACTAATAAAATCAGCATACCTAAAATTTAAAAAAAAAAAGTAATGGAATAAATTTTTAGTCAAATTCATGTGGAGGAATAAATTATAGGCTAAAAACAAACATTCCATTACAACTTAGAAAAAAAATAATTTTTTTCTGTTACTATAATTAGCAATCTATCCTAATAAATCTTTCTACAAATCGTCAATTTCATGAACGCTCTATTCCATAATTCTGTGAATTTCATTGGTATGACAATATATTGAAGTTAAGAATTTAATATTTCTTTACTCCATCCGTATTTTAAAAATAAAAGCTAAAATCGTTCATAATTTTAATGAATAAAAAAAATTTTTCTTGAAAAATAGGGAAACAAAGACAATTTTTTCGAAAATTATTATCCGAATTTTTGATCTAAAAGTTTTTCTAAAATTTTTGATCTAAAACAAATGATAATTTTATTAAGAACTTAATAAGGATGAAATCGGTTAAAATCAATCTAAAGCACTAATTTTTTAGATCCTATATCCAAAATCTCTATTTTTCTAAGTAACTCTACGGAATATAGATTTACAAGAAATTATTGAAAATTCTATTAAAAAAACCTCATGCTTTTCTTAATTTCTTTATGATGAAACATCTAATTAATACCTAAACAAATATTTTTTTTCTCCAATTATTATTTAAATTTTCCTTAAGCAAGAACAAATATAAATTAGTAAAGCTTATCTAATTCTTAGTTAAATTATATTTTTATCAAAATATTAACTAGAATCATCCGAAAAAAAAGGTTTTATCATGTCAAGTGAAGAATCTGGAAAAAAGCATTATGTTCCATTTGTAGGTCTAATTGAGGATTACGTAGGAAGGTCTCCTTGGGACTATTACAGTTGGGGTCATATTGCTTTTGGAATTGGAGCTTTTTCAATATTCTCGTTGATAATAACACTTTGGGAACTCTATGTCGGACCAGCTATAATGCCTTGGTATTGGATTCTGATTTTTGTTATTATTGTTGGAGTAGGATGGGAAATTATTGAAAACACTATCCTTTGGAAATTAGGAATAAAGTACGAAAACAGAAAAGATTCATTTCTCAATGCATTTTTTGATATTATTTTCGTTATAGTAGGTGGACTAGTAACGTGGTTGCTTAAGTGGGGAGTTATGGATGTTATGGGAGAATTAGGAAGGTGGTTTTATATCTCAGCAATTATACTATTTGTCATTATCTTAATCGCATACTTTATTGGGTTTTACATCACCAATGAGAAAACTAAAAAATCAAGGAAAGATTTGGGTAAATTAATCAGTTAAATTTATAGATTATCTTTTATTTTTTCCTTTTTATTCTTTATATTTCTAAGTATGAATTCTTTTGGACTGAATAGCCTGTTATTCTCTTAGATAGGTTCTAAATTATGGGAGATTTTTCCCATTACATTTGATCATGTATAAGTTAATTAAAAACTAGTAATTAAGTAGAACTAGATCCATTATTTATCACAAAATGTAATTATATAAAGGTATTATGGAACTTAAGAGTTTTAACTTATTGATCGTAGGTATAGGTGGTCAAGGTGTGATAAGAGCCGTACAGATTCTCGCCTGGGCTGCTTTATTAGATAACTATAAAGTTCGCACTGCTGAAACACATGGCATGGCCCAAAGAGGCGGTTCTATTTCTTCTTTTCTTCGATTTGGTAATGAGGTTGAAGGTCCTTTAATTCCAAGCGGAAATTCTCAAGTAATTATAGCTCTTGAAGCTAGTGAGGCTGTACGTAATTTCAGGTATGCTAATTCAAATACAATTTTCCTTATAAACAACAAAGTCATCATACCTCCATCAGTTCATTTGATGAATATGGAATATCCAGATCTAGATTCAGTTCAGAAATTTCTAGAACAAATATCTTCAAATGTTTTTATCATTAATGGGCATGAAGAAGCTTTAAAAGCGGGAGATATACGCTCATTAAACGTATATATGTTAGGTGTTTTAGTAGGTTCTGAAAAATTACCGATCAAACAAAAAACTCTTGAAAATTCTATAAGAAGATTTGTTCCAAAAAAAGCACAGATTATTAATAAAATTGCTTTTCAGAATGGAATAAAAAATGGAAAAATAATAAAAGAGGAGATCGAATGAGTGTACCACATTTTGTTGTAAGTAATCCAGGTAGCCACGTGATTTTATTAGGAAATGAAGCAATAGCACGTGGTATATTAGAGGCAGGAGTTATTATTGGTGCAGGATACCCAGGAACACCATCATCTGAGATCTTATCAACTCTTGCGAAAATGTATCCATATTTCTCGCATTTAAAGATAGAATGGAGTATAAATGAAAAGGTTGCATTTGAAGTTGCATATGGAGGTTCAATGTCAAATGTACGTTCAGTCGCGTGTATGAAACACGTTGGTGTAAATGTTGCATCGGATGCATTTATGACGGCGGCTTATGCAGGAGCTCGAGGTGGAATGGTGCTGGTTTCAGCAGATGATCCAAATTGTTATTCATCACAAAATGAACAAGACAACAGATATTATGGTTTACATGCTTTAGTTCCCGTTTTTGAACCCTCGACACCTCAAGAAGCTAAGGATTTAATTAAATACGCATTTGAATTTTCTGAAAATTTTCAAACTGTTGTATTATTTCGTACAACCACCCGATTAAATCACGGGAGAGGCGATGTAGTACTTGGGGAAATTGAAGAAATTAAGAGAGAATATGGATTTGATTGGGACAGGTCTCGTTGGGTATGTTTACCTTCACATTCACGTGTACTCCGTCTTAGATTACTAGAAAGATTAAAGGAAATTTCTGAATTTGCCAATGATTTCCCATATAATTATCTTAAAATTTCAAAAAAAAGATTGAATGGAAAAAGAATTGGATTTGTTTCAGCAGGAGTTCCTTATGCTCATTTAATAGACGCTCTTAATCATTTTGGCGTAAAAGATTATGTTTCAATTCTGAAACTAGGAATGGTATACCCACCTCCAAAGAAGCTTATTAAGAAGCTATTCGCCTCAGTTGATAAAATTCTTGTTGTCGAAGAATTGGAACCGTTTATAGAGAATATACTTAAACAAATAGCTTATGATGAAGGGTTATCAAAAGAAATAGAAATTCATGGAAAAGATATATTTCCTCAAAATGGGGAATTTTCAGCTGAACTTTATCTAGAGAATGTAGCTGATTTTATGGATCTAGAATATAATGGTGTACAGGTTCCTGATGATTTGATAATAATGCCTCCAAGACTTCCTATCCTATGTCCAGGGTGTTCTCATCGTGCAAGTTTTTACGCGATAAAACAAGTAGAAAAAAAACTAAAGACCAAATTTGTTAATTCCTCTGATATAGGATGCTATACATTAGCAGTTTACAAGCCACTTGAAAGTTTAGATACAGAAGTTTGTATGGGTGGATCAATAGGGTTTGCGAATGGAATTTCTAAAATTCAATCTAAGGAGAATCCAGTTTTAGCTATTTTAGGAGATTCTACTTTCTTCCATTCTGGTATACCTGGACTAATAAATGCAGTTCATAATCAAAATAGTATCTTAGTAATGATATTAGATAATAGATCAACAAGTATGACTGGATTTCAAGATAACCCTGGAACAGGAATTAAAATTACAAAAGAACTAGGTACAAAAGTAAATATCGAAGATCTTGTAATGGGATGTGGTGTTTCACCAGAAAATTTATGGGTAGAAGATTCTAATAACCTGTTAGAAATGATTGAAAAATTAGAGAAAGCGGTGAAAGCTGATGGCGTTAGAGTTTTCATATCTAGGCATACATGCTCTTTAGTAGAAGCAAATGAATTTAAGACAAAAAAAATTGTTCCTCCGACTGTGAAAGTTGATCCAGAGAAGTGTAAAGGATGTTTAATTTGTGTTAATAAGTTTGGTTGCCCTTCGATAATATTTGATGAAAATGAAAAAAAAGCAATTATAGAACATGATACCTGTAGAGGGTGTAAAGTTTGCATCGATGTATGTATTCATGACGCTATCTATATGGAGGAAGAATAACATAATGGTCTTATTTTTCTTTTATCCTAAAACAATCGCTGTAATAGGTGCTACTAATAACCCAAAAAAATTTGGAAATGCTGTTACTATCAATATTCTTAAGAATGAAAATCTTCAAAGTGAAGTATTTCTCGTTTCTCCTAAAAGCCAAGAAATTGCGGGTTTAAAATGTTATAAATCAATTTTAGAGATTCCAAAAGACATTGATATTGCAATTATTTTAGTCCCTGCGAGAGTTATTGATGAGGTTATTGATCAGTGTATAGAGAAAAAAGTCAAGGGTATAATAATCATAACCGCTGGTTTTGGTGAAATAAATGAAGAAGGAAAGAAAAAGGAACATGATATTACTGCTAAGTGTAAGGAAGCTAGAATCCGTATTATGGGACCAAATTGTGTAGGTATACAGAATTTAGACATTAGATTAAATGCTTCATTTATTCAAACCGCACCTCCTGGAGATATTGGTATGATAAGTCAATCTGGTTCCTTTGGATGTGCGTGTTTTTATGCTATGGAGAGAGAATATATTGGTTGCTCAAAATTTGCCAATATAGGTAATAATATTGATGTGTCTTTCAATGAGATACTAGAATTCTTTAACTCAGATCAAAATACTCGAATAATATGTATCTATATGGAAACAATTGAAAACGGAAAAAAATTTTTAAAATCTATCAAAAAAATAGTACTTGAAAAACCAATTGTGGTATTAAAAGGAGGTAGAACAAGTTTTGGTATGAAGGCTGCTAGTAGCCATACAGGTTCAATCGCGACAAATTATAAAATGTTAAAGACCTCTATAAAACAAGCAGGAGTAGTATTATGTGAAAATGCAAATGACTTTATAACTGCACTTAAGACATTTTCATATTTACCAATTCCTAAAGGGGAAAAGATTGGTGTTCTTACTAATAGTGGAGGGAGCTCAGTTTTATTTAGTGATAAAGCAGAAGAGTTTAATTTGAGATTAACTGAATTTTCTGACGGATTTAAAGAAAAAATATCACCATATTTAATACCACTAGTAAAATTAGTAAATCCTCTTGATATGATTGGAGGTGCAGATGAAACTACTTATTATAACATCACAAAAATTATGCTTGAAGATCCTAACATTGACATTGTTGTTGCATGTGTTGTAATCCCTCCATTTTTAGAAATGAAATCAGATGAACATTATAGAGGTATCATACATGCATGGAATGATACTGGAAGAGAAAAGCCATTAATTCCTTTAATTATGTTCGGCGAGGAATTCAAAAGTTTAAGAGATCATTCAAGGAGAGAAAAAGCAACAATTTTTTTCACACCTCATGATGCTGCTTTTGCAATAAAACTATTAATTGATAGAATGAAATTAATGAATAATTTTTATACCATATAATAGTTGGATAAAAAAGATTAATTAGATAATACTATACTATTATTGTAAATCCATTCTTTTGTAGTGTTTTTACTGCTTCTTCTATAATACCATCTTCCACACGCACTATAAGCATTGAATCGTCTTTTACCAAGGTAGAATAGCAATAATCAATATTAATTTTGTTATCACCTAATGTTTTTGGAATTTGATATAATGCATTAGGATTATCATTTAATCTTATAGCAATAACGTCTGTAGTAGAATGGAGATAATCTTTTTCTTCTAAAAGGGAAATGGTTTGTTCCGGTTTATCTACTAAAACCAATAACAACCCATATTCAGACGTTTTAGCAACAGTTAAAGCTCTAATAAAAATTTTATTATCCATTAGAAGTTTAATAAATTTAGCTAGCACACCTGGTTTATCTTCGAGAAACACACTTAGTTGTATCATCATAATGTCAAATTTTTTTATTAACTTTTTAGCTGTAAACTTTAATATTACTTTTTTTTTAAATTTAGTAAGTAATTAAAAATAATTTTGCTACAATCATATTTATTTCAATAAAGAGTAAGTTACCAAAGATCACCTTCTATGACAAAAGATTTCTACGATAAGCATAAGAATTTTTCTTTTAGGACGTTAATAGAATATTACATTTCTCCAGGGATAAAATGCAAATTTGATCTTTTAAAGGCAAATATTGATACAAAAAAAACGTATAACTATGGGATTGATCTGGGTTCTTCTGGGAATTCATTTCTTTTCTTTTTAGAAAATATTGATCAAAAATTTTATTTTGATATAGCAGATCTTCCTTTAAAACAATATATTAAGAAAATTAAGTGGCATCCTTTATGTGGAGACCTCATGAAATTACCTTATCGAGATGATTCTTTTGATTTTTTAAGTGCTATTGATGTATTGGAACATATAAGGGATGACGAATATGCTGTTTCTGAAATAAGTAGAGTTTTAAAGAAAAATGGGATCACCGTCATTACGGTCCCCCACAGGATGAAATATTATTCTCAGCAAGATCGTTTAATTGGTCATTATCGGAGATACGAGATCAGCAAAATTGCTTCTCTTTTTGAAAGACATAACTTAAAAGTGATACGCACCTTTGGGGTATATGGGCAACTAATGAGGATTGCTGATATTCAATCATCAAATCCTGAAAAAATAGAAAAAAATCTTTTAAATTTACGAAAGAGATACATGTCTGATGGTCGATTTCGAAAGATCTGGGATTTTTTCATGAAAATAAGTTCTACTATCATGAAGATAGATGCAAAATATCACTCATTGAAAAAAGCTATGAATATTGGATTAATTTTTAGGAAGGTTTAAAAATTGAAATGATGCTTGTTTAAGGCTCTCCACTTTTTAGTTTATCAAATAATTTCTTATACTCATCAAGATATTTTTCTTCATTGGATTCATCGATTTTTTGTAAAAGCTCAATAGATTTAGTTAGCCCTTCAGATTTTTTCTTTATTTTTTCAAGAAATTGTTGCTTATTAAAATTAGCTTTTGAAATATCAATTTTATCTTTAACTTCTAAAATTGAAGCTTCAATTTCTTTATGTGATTCAATTACGCTATCAATTACACCCAATTCCAATTTTTTCTTTCTTTCTTCTAACTTAATACAATTTTCACAAACAATTTCTTCACCCTTTTCTTGTTTACTTAATTTTTCTCCTTTATTCATCATAAAGGGATTTTTACAGCGTTCACACGACACAAGCTCAAGGAGAAGCTTATCAGTGTTAGAATTGGGCATATTAAGAAACAAATAATTCTTAGTTTTAAATATTTATCTATAATATTTTTCTTGATTTAATAATATATTATTATTCCTTTAATCCTCACTTTTTAGAAAAGTAATAATAGCGTAATGTATTTCATATTATATGGAGCTCGGTGTAGTTATCATCTTACTAATTTTTGGCGTAATATTTGGAATGATTAGCTCTATTGCAGGCATAGGTGGCGGGGTGCTATATATGTCATTGATGATTTTATTATTTGCTATTCCTATCGATGAGGCTAGGGATACATCCACTTTTACCATAGTACTTTTCTCTGGTGCAGCATTTATCAGCTATTACAGGCAGGGAAAAGTAGATCTCAACTTATCTTTAATTTTTGCCGGTCTTGCATTATTGGGCAGCATTACAGCAACCATTTTCTTCATTCTATTTCCAATTGATAATTATGTTCTAAAAATAATTATTGCGTCAGTTGTACTTGCTTCAGGATTAAACATGATACGTAAGGTATTAACAAGTTATAATTTAGATAAAAATAATAATGGAGTCCCAGATATAGAATTCTCATTTGGAAATCACGATTATAAATCGAATTTAACAAAAGGAATTCCTCTGTTTTTCTTGGCGGGTTTTATAGCATATCTTTCCGGAATTGGTGGTGGAATGGTATTCGTTCCGATTCTCAGTATACTTTTTTACATTCCAATCCATTATACAACTGCGATATCAGTATCTATGATTTTTTTTATTGGTATATATAATGCTGCTGCTAGAATGGTTATTGGTGAAATTCATTATCTCATTGGCATTTTAATAGGAATCGGGGCAATTACCGGTTCATTGTTAGGAGCGAAAGTATCAAGTAAAATACCAAAGAACTATCTCCAATTTGGGGTGGCAGCAGTATTGATAATTTTAGCAATCAGGATGTATTTCGTGTGAATAATTATTAAAAATTTATAAATTGTAAAACTTAATCTTTAATTGGATAGACGTTAAAAATAACTATTCGAGGAGAAAGTTAATGGTAAAAGTAAAAGATATTGAAAAACTTATGGATGATTTTATGATAGAGCCAGATGATAAATTTATAGATTTAAAAAGATACCTTCTTAGTGAATTCGAATGGAAAGTAGATCCTTTAAAAAAGTCTCAATTTATGATTAGAGGTATTCCTATAGAAGATAATATGAAATTAGGTGACCTTCTAAAAACTTATTTGCCTAAAGAGATGGTAGTTCTTAAAGAAGTATAGATTAGTTTATAAATCTCCTTTTTATTCTCAAGATCTCATTTTCTTATGAAGACAAATAATTTATTATACAGTTATGACACGCTATAGAATATTTTTATTCAAATATAATTGTTTTATTATTACTAATAAACACTCTATCTTCAAAAACAAGCTTTAATGCTTTCGAAAGAGCCAAAATTTCGACTTCCCTTCCAGCTTGCTTCATATCATTTACTGTATATTTATGATCAATGTGGACAATTTCTTGAACGATTATTGGGCCTTCATCTAATTGTTCAGTAACAAAGTGAGATGTAGCTCCAATAATCTTGACTCCTCGTTTGAATGCTTGTTCATAAGGTTTTACCCCTACAAAAGCAGGTAAAAATGAGTGATGGATATTGATAATTCTATTTTCGAACAAAGATACAAATTTACGAGTTAGAATTCTCATATATTTTGCGAGGATGAGATAATCAGGTTTACATTTTTCTAGAATTTCTAGAATTTCCTCTTCATGAGCCTCTCTTGCTTTGTTTAGATGGCTCATATAATAAAACGGAATTTTAAATTTGCTCGCTAGAGATTCTAAATCGGGATAGTTACTAACAACAGCAAGAATTTCAGCATTAATTTCATTGTATTCATTTTTTATTAATAAATCTCCAAGACAATGATGCTCTTTAGTAACGAATATAATAATTCTTTTTTTTCTTTGTTTAATGAGTTTGATATTTGAATCCTTTGACAAAGTATCTCTCAATTGAGTAATAATGACCTCACCATTAACTTCTCCAGTGAATTCCGAGCGCATAAAAAAATGGTTGGCTTCTTCTTCGACGAATTCATTATTGCTAATAATATTTAATCCTTGGTTATAGAGGACGCCCGTGATTTTATGTATAAGTCCTTTTTCATCCTTACAATCCACTAAAAGAATATAGTTTGCCATTAGTATATCTTTCAAATTATTGTATCAATTTATATTTTGATTTTTTTTTAAGCTAAAAAATCTTAAATCGTTTTAAGAATAGTATAAATTAATTTATCATAATGAATGAAGTGAATTTATTTCATGAGTAGTGGTTTTAGACTTCTTCGAGTAGAATACATCTTTTCTGTAATAATACCATGCTTAATATGTATATATTTGAATGATTACGATATAACGTCTCATATTTGGTTATTAGCGGGTTTTTCATTCTATGCAATCACAGGCAATACTCTTAATGATGTCATTGACATGAGAGATCCGAATGAAATAGAAACATTAGAAAGAGTTAAAGGTTATGGGAGAAAAGAAATTGCAGTTCTTGCCATGGCGAGTTTCATGTTAGGAACGATGTGTTTCATGAATGATATTTTAGTGAATCCGATTCTAGGATTCTACCTATTGATAATTATTTTTATGGTAGTTTTCTATTGTATGTTCAAAAAGCTTGCTATTATCAATCATATTATTTTGGGTATTTCTCATATAATTCTACCATATTTTATGATAAAAATAAATGCAGGAGATGATTTTATAAATATATTTCCCAATATGGAGTTTTATGAGTCTTTAATATTAGCAACTATAACTGCAGTAGCCTTTACTGGACAAATGGTTCATGAAATGATTGATGGTGATTCGTTATCAAGGCTCAAACCAAAATCATCTCAAATAGCAATATGGACCGCTTCATTAATTTCTCTTAGTATTGCCATCGTTTCGTTTATCATCACAAAATATCTAATATTTTTGCCTATTGTATTCTTCCCCCTTGGGATAATGTACATTTTTAGAAAACCGAGGAATAATTTATTAGGAAGAACTTCTTTAAAAGATACTGGGATTATCTTAGGGAATTTAATGCTTGCTTATATAATTATTCTAACTATTGCACCTTGATTTTAGATTAAATTATTCGTTTTTTAGTAATTTGATAAACACTTAGTTTTTAAATATGATCTGAAAATATCTCTTAATTACCAAGACATAAAACTAAAAGAACGTGTCATTTATTCTTCAGTTTTTGTGATTTCAAAATATCGTAAATCAGTTTAGAAAAATTGATGAGAATAATGATAAGATCAAAACTATTATAGAGAAAAATGATGTTAGTCTCACAAAACCTAAATAAGATTAGCTATATTCAACAAAATGATGAATTTGATTATTTGAAGAACTTAATTAAATCACTTGAAAAAGGAATATGTATGGGGATTCTATTACATGGTCCTCCGGGTACAGGAAAGACTTTATTGGCAATTACTCTTGCTAACGCTTTTAATGCTCACTACTATATTATTGATGGCTCTCCTGACCTTGATAGGCGAGATATTGAAGGTTATTGGGAGATATTTAATGGAGAGACACAATTCAATTATGGACCTCTGACGAGAGCTATTGATGATGCCAATAAGGAGGGGGTATCCTTTATAATTATTAATGAAGTGAATGCAATTAGGGAAAGTGAGCAAATATCATTAAATTCTCTATTATCCGAAAATCACATTAACTTAATATCAAAGGGCTTTGAAAGATACGAGCTAAATTCAAAAAGCAAACTTGTAATAATTGGTACATTAAATAAAGGTGTTATTGGAATCAATAAACTTCAAGAGGCTTTTGAAGACCGTTTTATTGTAAGTCCTGAGATAAATTATCCTATAAAACAGAAAGAAATTGAAATTGCCACCAAAATGTCTGGGTGTGATAGGGATCTAGCCGAGATTGTAGTTGACGTTGCCAGACAAATAAGGAAACAAGCTTTAAAAGATTTTTCAATAACCAAAATTTTCTCAACCCGTTTAGTTGTAAACTTTTGTATTGTTGTTTCCAGTATGTCTCCCAGATTTTTAAGACATAATATTGAAAATATAATTATCAATAAATTGGGAGAAAATCAAGAAGAGAAAAAAAGTATTGCTATGATATTAGATGGCAAATTGTTTGAAGAAAAATTAAGCAGCTTGCTAAAACCCGAAGAAAACTCTATAGTTTCTCAAAAAGCAGAAACAAAATTAGCTGAAACTGAAGAGAAAAAGATAGTGACAATTATGAAGAGACACGTGGATAAATACATTCAATCTTATAACAAGACCAGTGTCTTTAAAAAAAATGGTGATATAATGTGGAAATTTTTTGAATGGTTTTGGCGCTATTATAGAAGATTTTTAAGAGATTATATTAGGCTAACCAGAAAATTAGGAATGGATAGATTATATTCAAAAAGTACTGGAAAAAATTATCTGTACAACGGAGAAATCACATTAAGTTATATTAGGTGGTTATATCGATATAAAAACCAAGATTTAATGAATTTTATGAAAAAAGAGTGCCCAATTTTTAATTAAATAAAAATTCTTTATGAAATTTAGTGGTGGTGATTGATTTATCCAACTTATATGAGCTTTTCGATAGAGATTTTTTATCAGATTCATTAGCTTTAACAAATATCGCTAAAAGGATTAGTGGGAACATTAATATTTTAATTTTGTTCAACCAAACTTCGCATGTAGCTTTTACTGATGGGAGTTTTATTTACTTACCACAAAATACTAAGAATGATATACCATCAGCACAGGGATTAGTAGCCCATGAAAGTGGTCACATTGGTTATGGCTCATATGAATTATCCTTCATTAAATTGGTAAAAACTATTAGTACCAAGCATACTTTACCCGAGTTTCTTGTAAAAAAAGTAATTAACGTTGTAGAAGACGTAAGAATTA
>Ga0114930_10002216_pt1 | contig 17710 bp, 12 predicted proteins | sample AnhtaG_FD_87300 | JGI IMG/M metagenome (GOLD analysis project Ga0114930, IMG submission 87300) | Deep subsurface microbial communities from Anholt, Denmark to uncover new lineages of life (NeLLi) - Anholt_01485 metaG | ecosystem: Environmental > Aquatic > Marine > Oceanic > Sediment | place... | reverse complement strand
GTTGGCGCTCAGGACATGCTCCACGAGGACAACTTTGCCCCCCGTTTTACACACCCGCTCAACTTCCACCAGGCCACGAACCGGGTCGGGAACGGAGCAGAAGACAAAAGTGGCCACCACTGTATCGAAGGTATTGTCTTCAAACTCCAGGTCCTGCGTGTCCATTTGCTCTAAGCGGACTTTTACCTTTTGCCTGCTAGCTTTAGCCTTGGCCCGCTCCAGCATTTTCTCGCTGAAGTCGATGGCGGTTATTTCAGCATCTGCGGGATAGTAGGGGAAGTTCCTACCGGTGCCAACCCCGACCTCCAGAATATGGCTATCCTCCACCTTGCTCCACTGCTGCTCCCGCCACTTGTTGGTGCGAGACCCCTCAATGAGACCCTCCACTGGGTCATAGAGAGGGGCGATTCGATTGTAACGCCTCTTGACGGCTTCTGTAGCCTTGTTTCCAGTTGACATTTGGTCCGCCGCCTGTAATTTGCTCTTCATTCATTATACAATAATTAAGAGGAGCATCAATATTCATAGAATCCGTGCTAGATTTGAATTAAGGCAGTGTAACTCTGGAGGGTTTAGAAGATGATGCTGAGTGTCAATGGCTACACCGGGTAGGTGTGGTACCACTCATGGTATGGCCCATTCCTCAGCATGATAGAGTTTGGCGACCATTAGGAGCAGAGTATTGGCCTCGGATTGAGGCCGCAAAATGGCAGAGCGCAAGGAAAGGTAACGGAGCTACATAAGGACCATAGCACATTCTATGTCTGTGATAAATGTGGCTTCGCCTACAAAGAAAGAGAACTGGCTGAGAAGTGCCAGTCGTGGTGCCAACAGCATCGAAGCTGCAATCTGGAAATCACCCAACACGCGGTTCCCCTGGAATGAGCCCGCCGAGATGCAAGATCCTCACAGGTTGAGGGGGACCAAAGTCTAAAAACAAGGCATGCAGTCTTAGAGGGCTATGGACGCCTCGCCGTGACAAGGCCGCTACCTCTCTGGGCGTTATAGGCGATAAGGGATACGTCAGCAAAACCTGCCGAACGGATGACGGCAAGCAGTTCATTCACGGTGTAGGCACCAACCATCATGTTAAATAGCGCCGCTGCTAAAGGTCCGCTCTTGTCGTTGTTTAGCAAGAAGTCATGCACAATAAGCAATCCTCCCGGCACCAGGGCACGGCTTCCCTTCGCCAGCCTCGTATCCGCTTGACTGCCGTGTCCATGGAGGATATTAGACATCAACAGGCAATCATAACCTTCGCCGAAGTCATCACGGTTCCAATCGCCTTGTTGTACAGCGATGCGGTCTTTCATTTGGAACCGCTCGATGACCTGCTCAGCGATAGTAATGGTTTGCGGTAAGTCCCACACCACTGCTTTCAGATTGGGAAAGCGCTGACACAGGGCAATGCTATAGGTTCCTGGACCGCCTCCAAGGTCGAGCAGTAGATTTCGATCACTTAAGTCCAGTTGTCTTGCCATCCACTGACCTACACCGTTGGCAGCACTGCCATGCATAGCCCAAATCCAGTGCTCATGCCAGCGGGACATAAAAGGTTCTGGTGGCTTTAGGTTTGTCCCCCGCCGTCCTGTTCGCACTACATCAGGAAGCCCTGTTGCGGACCACCAGATGGTTTCGTTGTGATTTAGAACACCACCGAGATAGCGCAGGCTTTCAGGCAAGAGTGTATCGCATCCCAACTGCGTCAGCACAAAATAATCTCCATCGCGCCGCACGACATTGAGGGCACAGCAAGCGATGAGCAGCTTATCAGTCATGCCCTCGTTGGTGCCGCATTGCGCTGCTACTTCCGCAGCCGTTTTTGGCTCCCGAAGCGCTTCAAAGATACCAAGCTGATGGGCTGTTAGTAAAACCCGTGATGCCCGAAATTGCCAGTTGAGCTCCAGCAACGCCATCGCCGCATCTAGATTGTCCACCTCAAACAGATTCATCGTGCCACCTCATATATTGCTTTGGTAGCCTGCGGAGCGCTGATTTGGTTTTCTCTTCGATATCCCATTGTTAGAGTCACACAGCAGACATGACGGGATTTTTAGGTCAGGACGAAAGCCATAGCACGTCACCACAGAGCCCAGGGGTTCTAGGACGGCTCGAAAAAACGGCGAATTCCTGCTTCTCCTTGCCCAGGATGGTATCATCGCTGTGTCCTGGATAGACCAACGTTTCATCAGGAAGAACGAAGAGTTTCTCGGTGATGGAATTGACGACCTGTTCGAAAGCAGCCGGGGTCGCCGTCTTACCTGGGCCACCAGGGAATAGGGTGTCTCCAGAGAAAAGGTGCTTCCCCGTGAGCAGGCATAAGCTGCCCGGCGTATGGCCCGGCGTATGAAGCACCTGCAAGCTCACCGCGCCCAAACTCACCACATAGCCATCCTCCAAGGTTAGGTCCGGCGGTGAGGGTAGGGCTCCTGCTTCCGAAGGATGGATAGCTACGGGAGCCTTAAGCTTATCCCTCACTTCTTTAAAAGCACCCAGGTGATCGAGATGGGTGTGGGTTATTATTATATATCTTATCCTGATGTCCTCGGCTTGGGCCACAATCCTAGAGGCCTCTCCAGGGGTATCCACAATGATACCCTCGCCGCTTTGGGGGCAAACCACAATATAGCAATTGGTGCCGAAGGGCTGGATCTCCAGTTTCTTGATCCTAATTTCTCCATCGTAATGCCAGCTCATTTCACCCCCCAGATGCCAATTTTCTATAGTAGAACTATACGGCAAGAACGCCACAATGTCAAAGAGTTTGTTGGCACAAAAGTGCAGGAATGCTATACTGGCAGACGATGGGCTATTCGGTTGAGCCTGGCGACTTCTCCAGCCTGGAGCGAGAATGGGGGGAACTGCTACAGGCGTGCTCTGATAGCCACGTCTTCTTCACCCCGCAGTGGCAGAAGGCTTGGTGGCAAGAATTCGGTGGTGGAAAGGAGTTACTACTTCTCTCAGTGCGGCAGAATGGGGAGCTGATAGGCATCGCTCCCATGATGCGCTCCGGGGACACCATATCCCTCATCGGCGGTGGCGATGTGTGCGATTATATGGACTTCATAGCTCTCGAAGGTCAGGAGGTTGCCGTCCTTTCCCAGTTACTAGATTACCTTGAACCTATGGATTGGAACTCCTTTGACCTACAGTCACTGCTTCCCCATTCCATCGCTCTGGGCCATTTTGTCCCGCTTGCCAAGGAAAGGGGCTATCCGGTTGAGATAATGAAGGAGGATGTTAGTCCTCAACTTGTCCTGCCCTCAAGCTGGGAGGATTACCTCTCCCAGCTAAAGAGGAAGGACCGTCACGAGCTTCAGCGCAAGTTGCGTAGGCTGTCCAAGGTCCCGTGCCACTTCTATTTGGTTGAAGGTGGGGAACGGCTGCCCCAGGATCTAGAGGACTTCTTCAGACTCTTCCAACAGGGTAAGGGCGGGAAAGGTGAGTTTATGACCAACCAGATGAGAGGTTTTTTTGAGGCCATGGCAAGCTCTGTGGCAACAAAAGGCTACCTCAGATTGGCCTTCCTCGAGGTAGAGGGAAAGCGGGTAGCCTGCGCCATCTGCTTCAACTGTTGGGACCACTTCCATCTTTATAACAGCGGATATGACCCGGATTATGCTTCCCTCAGTGTCGGCCTGCTGTGCAAGGCGTTCTGCATCAGGGAGGGCATCCTCGAGGGTAAGAGGCGCTTCGATTTTCTCCGGGGCGCCGAGCCCTATAAATACGACCTCGGCGGTCAGGATGTGCCCATATACCGCTGTGTGATTTCAAGGGGCTGACGCTATGCGCATCGCTGAGATAAGCGTTCACGGCTGTCCGCAAAGGCCCTTGGGGAGCAAGGATGCCGGTGGCATGAACCTTTACCTGCGCCAGCTCAGCCGAGAGCTGGGAAGGCTCGGGGTGGAGGTAGATGTATTTACCCGCTGGCACGACCCCAAGGAGCTTGAGGTGATGGAGATAGGGGAAAAGACCCGAATCATCCACATAGCGGCTGGCGAACAGGAGGACATGCCGAAAATGGAGGTCTATCACTGCCTTCCTGAGTTCTTATCGAACTTGCGCTGTTTCTCGGAGCGGGAAGGGATAGCATACGACCTCCTGCACAGTCACTACTGGCTCTCGGCGTGGGCCGCGGAGCAGCTCAGGGCGCAAATAGGGATACCACATGTTGCCACCTTCCATACGCTGGGCCTTGTGAAGAGAAGGGCGCGACCTGAAGAGCAGGAGCCGGAACTGCGCATCGAGACGGAGAAAAAGGTTATCACCACTGCTGACCGTATAATCGCCTTCAGCGCCGAGGAGAAGGATAGCTTGATACGCTTATACCGGGCGCTGCCTGAGAGGGTCGAGGTCATCCCCGGTGGGGTTGACCTCAAGCTTTTTCATCCCACGGATAAAGAAAAGGCGCGCAGTGAGCTGGGCCTCCCTAGCTGCTCCAAGGTCCTGCTTTTCGCGGGCAGGATCCAGCCCTTCAAGGGCATCGACATCCTCCTTCGCGCTGTGGCATGCCTTGAACACCAAGATGACCTGCGCCTCCTCATCGTGGGGGGAGATTCAGAGAGCGACGGCGAAGTGGCTCGGCTGCGCAAGCTGGCGGGTGAGCTAGGCATTGAAGAGAAGGTGGCTTTCTGTGGAACTGTGGCCAATGAAAAGATGCCCCTATTCTATGGTGCTGCCGATATCTGTATCGTTCCATCCTATAATGAGAGCTTTGGTCTGGTAGCTCTCGAGGCTTTGGCCTGTGGTACTCCGGTGGTGGCTTCGCGAGTTGGCGGCCTGGCAACCATTATCAAGGATGGAGAGACAGGCTTTCTTATAGGCGTGCGTTCTCACGAGGCTTTTGCCCGGCGCCTGGAGCAGCTCCTGGGCGACGAAGAGCTCAGGCGACGGATGGCAGAGGCGGCACCATTATCGGCGACGAAATATGCTTGGTCTAACGTAGCACGTCAGGTTCTAAGGGTCTATGAGGAGTTATCAGGGGCTTAGCTTTCTTTGATACCATAGTGTTGTTCCTTTTCTTTTAAAGCCTGCCGATTCGTAGAGGCGCTTGGCGGCGGTGTTCCTGCTGTCCACCGAAAGCTCTATCTCCCCCATCCCCCGTACCATAAGAAACTCTATTCCCGCTAGCAGTATGGCCCTACCCAGTCCCCGACCCCTGCAATCGGGGTCTACCCCCATCATTCGGATGTATCCCTTCTCTTTCTCCACAGGGTCGTCCATAGTCCAGCAGTAAGCTATCATTCTTCGGTTCTCGGTGATAAGGAGTATGCCTTCCGGGTGACAGCAACTGGTATTCACCAGGTAGCGAATTTCCACCGCCGTATTGGGGTGAAACCCCCAGCTACCGGCGAAGGCCAGGTTCTGAAGGGCGCAGAGCCCCTCCTCATCGCCGGGGACGAAGTGGCAAAGCTCAAAGCCGCGGGCAACCTGGAGCGCTGCTCCTCCATATCGAGTGAGGCTCATCTGCCAGTGACGACGCACCGGGACGAAGCCCTTATTCTCGATGAAGCTCCGCGAAGCCGTCATCCCCTGAGCAATAGGTATTTGAACTACGTCAGCTCCCAACTTGCGGCTTTGATCGACGGCGGCCCCCAGCAGCCTGCCCCCCAGACCGCGACCGCGGTGTGCCGGATGAACAGCGCCGTCGATGATCACCCTGCCGATCTCCAGTTCGCGCACGATTTCGGCGTAGCCCACAAGAAGGCCGTCCATCTCCGCGAGAAACAAGTCCTCCCCTGGATAATAGCCCGGTTGTCCCAGGCGCTCCCTTGTGTGCTCCACAGAGGTAGCCTTGCCCAGCCTGTCGGCCTCGTCTATCTCCGCCATCAATCGCACATAAGAAGCGAGGTCTGCAGGACGGAAATTGCGGATGATAACCAACTGTCCCCCTTTCGGGCTCTAGCTATGGAGATTTCCCTGTTATTGTAGCCTAAGGACGACTGTGATACAATCTCAAATAGCGCCTTCAACGGATAGGTCTGCAGTGGAAGAATCAAAGATAACGGTAATGGTAGTGACCCCTCATCCCGATGACGCCGAGATCGGCGCCGGAGGAACCATCGCCTCCTGGGTTAAGCAGGGGCGAGAGGTGATCTTAGTCGTCTGCACCAACGGCGACAAGGGAAGCTCAGACCCGGACATGACCTCGGAGAGGCTGCCTCAGATTCGGCGGCAGGAGCAAATGAAGTCAGCTAAAATCCTGGGGATTAGCGAGGTCGTCTTCCTCGACTATCCCGACGGGTACCTGGAGGATACCCCGGAGTTTCGTGGACAGCTGGTGCGACTGATCAGAAAGTATCGTCCCGATGTGGTGATGACCACCGATCCCTATCGCAAATATCTATGGCACCGCGACCATCGCATCACCGGGATTGTCACCCTCGATGCCATTTACCCCTACGCCCGCGACCGCTTCTGCTATCCAGAGCATATAGCTGAGGGCCTGCAGCCTCACCGGGTAAAGGAGGTATATCTTTGGGGATCGGAAGAGCTAGACACCTATATCGACGTAAGTGAGACCTTTGATATCAAGATGGCCGCCCTTAGCTGTCACGCCAGTCAGGTAGGTCAATATATAGAGGCCTTCGGAGAGCGAATAAAAGCCCGGGCGGAGAAGACAGGGCAAGGGGATGGGGTCCCCCTAGCAGAAGCCTTTCGTCGGATCGAGATAATCTTCTAGCAAAAGGGGTAAGCGTTGCAGGTTGTTTTCCTATGCGGCGGCGCCGGGAAGAGGATGTTTCCCATTGCCGAAGATAAGCTTTTACTCAAATTCCTGGGGAGGACATTGCTGGAGCACCGGATTGAGCAAGCTTTGGCTGCCGGGCTTAATGACATCGTCATTGTAGGAAATCGGCAGAATATCGACAGGTTAGGGGCGATCGTTCCAGCATTTCCCCAGGCTCATATCGATCTTGCTATTCAAGGAGAGGCGTCGGGGATGGCCGATGCTCTGAGAAGCGCCCAAAACCTGGTAGGGGATGAGATTATTGTGGTGAGCCCCAGCGACATTTTCGAGGAGTCGGCTTATCACCAAATACTGGCCGAGCGAAAAGGTGACTCAGCAGCATCATACCTGCTTGGGGCCAAGGTGAATAGTTACTTTCCGGGCGGCTATCTAGTTGTGAACGAGAAGAACGAAATACGCCACATCGTCGAAAAGCCGGCGCCGGGAGCGGAACCGAGTAATGTGGTAAACATCGTGGTCCACCTTCATAGCGATAGCAAGGCCCTTTTTCGATACCTGGTAAAAATGAAGGACAGAGGCTTTGACGCCTATGGGCAGGCTTTGGAGGGTATGATCAGCGAGGGCCACAGGCTGAAGCTTGTAGAGTATGATGCTTTCTGGGGCCCCATCAAGTACCCCTGGCACCTTCTTGCCACAATGGAATTCTTCTTAAAGCACAGCCCGGGGAGCATCGCATCATCGGCAATCATCTCAGACAAAGCCACAATCGAGGGCAGTGTAACCATAGATGAAAACGTCAGGGTTCTGGAGCATGCAGTAATCAGAGGGCCCTGCTACATCGGCAAAAACTCGGTCATAGGAAATAACGTGTTGATACGAGACAGCTCTCATATCGGGGCTGACTGTGTGGTAGGATTCTCCACTGAAATCAAGCATTCGTATGTAGGAGACGGGTGTTGGTTTCACCGCAACTATGTTGGTGATTCGATAATAGCCGACCGCTGTTCCCTTGGTGCGGGAACAGTAACCGCCAACCTTCGATTTGATGGAGTCGAAGTTGACATAAAAGATGATGGCCAGATCGTAGATACAGGACTTGATAAGCTGGGAGCTATAATCGGTGCCGATTCGAAAATCGGGATCAATGTCAGCATAATGCCCGGTGTCAGGATTGGTCCCAATTCCGTTGTCGGCCCCCATGTTATGCTGAGGCACGACCTGGAGCCAAACCGGATGGTCCTGCTCGAAAGCGCTAATAGGATCATCGAAAGGGAAATAAGCCCGGGTCGAAATGAAAGGAGATAGTTCGAAAACAGATGTGCGGGATAGTGGGATTTATTGGAAATGAGCCAGCAGCACCTGTCGTCCTCAGGGCGATATCCAAACTGGAATATCGTGGTTATGATTCCGCAGGCATGGTTAGCCTCTCTGATGGCATTGTCTACTTCCAAAAGGATGTGGGCGGCATAGCCGATGTTCAGCGCAAGCACAGGCTGGACCAGCTACCTGGGGAAGTAGCCCTTGCTCATGTTCGCTGGGCGACCCACGGAAGGGCGAACCAGGTAAACGCCCATCCACACTTTGACTGCAAGAAACAAATAGCTGTGGTGCACAACGGAATCATAGAGAACTACCAGGAGCTTTATGCCGAGCTAGCGGGGCGGCATGAATTTGTCTCTGAGACCGATACCGAGGTGGTCTGCCATCTGATCGAAGATTATATTGAGGACAGCCACTCCCTTGAGAAGGCCCTGTTCCGAGCTATGGATCGCTTGAAGGGCTCCTATGCTATTGCTGTGGTCTCCTCATTGGAGCCGGAAAAGATAGTAGCGACAGCTAAAGATAGCCCCCTGGCAGTGGGCCTGAATGGAAATAGCCATTTCATAGCCAGCGATGCCCTCTCCTTCCTGGATCAAACCAATGATGTCGTTTTCTTGGAAGAAGGCGAAGTTGCCTCCTTGACCAGGGATGGAGTCGCGTTCTTCAATCGCCACGGAGAGGAAATCGCCAAGAAACCTCAAAGGGTCGATTGGCAGTGGGAGGAAGGAACAAAGGAGGGCTATGACTGCTTCATGCTTAAAGAGATCCTGGAGGAGCCCGAGGCAATTCGCAGGGCATTAGTGCAGGACAGAGGATTGATTATGGAGCTGTCCCAGGAGATATCGAGGGCGAGTCAGGTGGTGATTACCGCCTGTGGCAGCTCTCGCCATGCTGCGCTCCTTGGCGGGTACCTGCTCTCCAAGCTCGGTGGCAAACTGTGCCATGTGCTCACCGCCTCCGAATTTAACTATTTCAGCGATTCCATCGACGAGAATACCTTGGTTATTGCTGTTTCCCAGAGCGGTGAGACTGCCGATGTTGTTGATGGGGTGAAAAGGGCCAAGTCTAGAGGGGCACGGGTTTTCTCTATCATCAATGTTGTCGGATCATTGCTCAGCAGGATTAGCGATAAGGTCGTTTTCATCAACTGTGGGCCCGAGATATGCGTGGCGGCAACGAAATCCTTTGTCGGCCAGGCGGTGGTCTTCTACATGTTGGCCTTCGCCCTCACGGGTAAACTGGAGGAAGGCATCCAGGAACTGGAGCATGTTTCAAGACAAATCCGAGAGAACTTTGAAAAAAACGATGGCATACTCAAGGAGCTAGCCCAAAAAACAAAAGGGCGTAACAATTTCTTCTACATAGCGCGGGGGCTAAACCTGGCCATTGCCGCTGAGGGGGCACTGAAGCTAAAGGAGATTTCCTATGTTCATGCCGAGTGCATGCCTGCGGGAGAGCTGAAGCATGGCACCCTAGCCCTTATAGAAGAGGGCACACCCGTCGTCGCTATCTGCCCTAAGGATGATACCAGCTATGAAACCATGAGCAATGTTATGGAAATAAAGGCCCGGGGGGGCTATGTAATTGGCGTTTCCGATGAGAATAATGAGATCCACGACGAATGGATTCAGATTCCCAAGGTGAGTGAGGCCTGTTATCCCTTGGTAGCCATTATGCCTTTGCACCTATTAGCCTATCATGTAGCGGTAGCCCGGGGCAAAGACCCAGATAGACCACGCCATCTAGCCAAGTCGGTCACTGTCAAATAGATTGCATCAGGTCTAATAAGCAGACTGGCCGTCAACCGAGGAAACTAGCACCACGGTGAATTCATGCTGCACCCTTGCCGCAAGAGACTAGGGCAACTTCTATGATTAGCTCCCTAGGCTCTTACCACTTGGACTAACGCTGTGTTGCTGGGGAAAGCGCCTGCCGGAGACATTTCGTTTCTGGTTAACACATTGGCACAACCACCACGGTCTACGCCGTTCTCATCGGGCTGGTACCAAGCACCCTCAGGTACGTCCACCACCCCTGGCATTATGCGCTCGGTGACGCGGGCGGGGAGGATAAGCTGGCCGCGGTCGTTGAACACCCGCACTAAATCTCCATCCTTGATACCTCTAGCCTCAGCATCCACAGTATTTATCCAGATGGCGTGCCTTTGCTGTTCCCTAAGCCAAGGGATGGTCTCGAACTGGGAGTGCGCCCGTCTCCTGAAGTGGGTAGTCACGAGTTGAAGGGGGTATTTCTTGGCCAGGGGGTCATTTGCGCTTTCCCAGGTCTCTATGTACTTCGGGATAGGCGGAAGGAGGGTATAGGCCATATCGGCTATCTGCTGAGAGTAGATCTCGACCTTACCCGAAGACGTTGGGAAGGGATTGTTCTGTGGGTCTTCGATCTGCTGCCTAAAGGGGATGTAGGGCTCTTGTAACCTCACTTTATAGACGCCCTGCTCCTTGAGCGCATCGTAGTCGGGACTACCCACCGCCTCGGAGAAGCCGGCGGCAATGGATCTCAACCACTCCTCCTCGCTCTTGTCGTTGTAGCCAGTGATGCCCAGATTGAGGGCAAGCGCCTCGCAAATCTCAAGGTGGGACTTCGACTCTCCTAAAGGCTCGATTGCCTTGTTGACTATACCGTAGAAGGGGGTGGCCCCGCCACATGAGAAGTCGTTCCGCTCCATATAGGTGCACACCGGGAGCACAATGTCGGCAAACTTGGCTGTGGGGGTCATAAACTGCTCTTGCACTACTATGAACTCCAGTTGCCTCAAGGCCCTCACCGTTTTACCAACTTCCAGGATCTGATTTAAGTAGTTGGTATTGGCCAGCCACAGCAATTTGTAGTCGGCAGGATAGCCTCCAGCCTTCCCTTTTAGTATGGCGTCGGCGAAAAGGCCGACGTTAAGCCTGGCGCTGGAGTTCATGCTTCGAGAGCGGCCAGCTAGTGCGTTCCAACGTAGTGGTACACCGGCCTCCACCTCATTGGGCGGGCTGGCCATGCGGCCTTTGATTCTGGCGGTGAGAGTAGCAATATCACCTCCCCATGATTCCCCTCCCCAGGACCTGTCAGCAGCGCTACCCCCTGGTACCCCGATGTTTCCCGTCATTGCAGAAAGGGTAATGGCGGCGCGATGGTACTGCTCACCGTAGGCGGTGCGCCCCGGGGCGATGCCAGCCACCAGCGCTGCTGGTTTGGTGGTGGCATACTCTCGGGCTAGGCTGGCGATGGTCTGTGCAGACACTCCGGTGATCCCCTCTGCCCAGGCAGGCGTCTTCTCAACACCATCCTCTATACCCAGAACATAGTCTTTGAATTTGTCGAAGCCGATGGTGTAGGTATCCAGAAATTCACGGTTTTGGAGGTTCTCCTTGATGATGACATAGGCCATAGCGATGAGCATGGCGGAGTCGGTTCCGGGCCTGATAGGAATCCACTGGCTGGCCAATGTGGCCGCAGAGTCGGTGTATCTGGGGTCAACGGAAACGATCTTTACGCCCCTCTCCCTGGCTTGTGCCAGGTGCCATGAGGTATTGCAGCGCTGGACAGTAGTGGCCGGGTCCCAGCCCCACATGATGATCAGGCGCGAGTTAAGATAGTCGTCCCCGGTGCTGGCGGTGCCGTAGACCGTGCCATAGGTGGCAGCGGCAGAGAAGGCACCAGCCTCATAGGAAATGAAGCCCCAGGGTGCGGTATAGCCGCCGAACATGCAGAGCAGCCTGTGAATTATCCCCACATTATGCAATAGGTGTCCATCGCCCACTGAGCAGAAGAAAAGGATGGATGCTGGCCCGTAGATATCGCGCACCCGCTTCATCGCGCTAGCCATGATATCTAGCGCCTCGTCCCAGGACACCCTTTCAAACCGGTCGGCCCCCCTGTCACCCACCCTCTTCAATGGGTACAGCAGGCGATCAGGAGCATATACCCTCTGCCTGTAGGAGCGGCCACGGGCGCATGCCCGAAACTGGGGCTCTACCCCGTCGTCGCTTTCCAGCCTCCTGATCACCCCATCCCTGACGTGGATGTTAATAAGGCACGAGCCGCCGCAGTGGCTATTACATATAGTGGATACGACCTTCTCTTCGCTGGTCTCCATGCTCATTTCCTCCCCTGAAAATCCCTTCAACTGGTCTACAAGACTGGCCGCTGGCCTCCTAATAGAATAATCTTGATGGTGTGAAGAGATTTTGTCAAGGCAGTTTCCCTTCCAAGCAAACCGAATTGAGACCCTTGACAAGATTAGGGAAAAGTAGTAAATGAGAACTACTCCTGAATCTGCAATGAGGGGCAATCCCCCTCTCCTGTGAGAAGATTAAAGGAATTAGTTAGCTGATCGGTTAAACCAAACGCAGTTCTCCGGCCAAGGCTGGCTCAATTTATCACCGAGGCCGGGCTTCAGTAGGGTTAGTGAATATGGCGGCTTTCGCTTGCCCCAGGGGGCACATCTAGCTCTGCCCCCTCCCCCCTGGGGCAGGGCGGAGATTATCGGGCAATTGACCTGGCCTTGGCACCGGCCCAGTGAGATTTCCATCAGCACAGAGAGCAGCACGTAGTTGTGCATCGACACCAAGAAGCTAGGATAAGATCGGAAAATGAGTTTTATACCGATAAGCGATTATGGAATTATTGGTAACATGCTATCTGCGGCTTTAGTCGGGAGCGACGGCTCTATCGACTGGTGCTGCCTACCAAGGTTCGATTCCCCTAGCATCTTTGCCGCTATACTGGATGATGATAAAGGGGGCAAATTTCATATAAAGCCCCAGATGCCATTTAAATCTCTTCAATCCTATCTGACCGATACGAACGTACTTCAGACTATTTTTGAAACAGAGACGGGCACTGCCAAGGTAGTCGATTTCATGCCTTGCTACCGAACATCTCGGGGCAGGCTGGTCCAGTTCAGTGAGATCCACCGCCAGGTAGATTGCAGTAAGGGCGATGTTGCCCTGGAGGTTGTGTTTGAACCCAGGTTAAACTATGCCAGGGACGATACCCTGCTCAGCGCCTCGAAGTATGGCATTACAGCGAAGGGAGGTGCAGAAACACTAGCACTGTCCTCTTCGATTCTATTTGCCGTCGATGGAGATAGAGCCATCGGCCGCTTCACCCTTCAGCCAGGCCAGAGGGCCGAGTTCATCCTGCGCTACGGCTCAGATCAGCCCCGACCACCTGGTATCTACGATTCCGTGGGCAAGTTAGAGCGGACCGCATTTTACTGGCAGCAGCAGGCTCAGGGTTGCATTTTCTCCGGCCCGTGGCGGGAGCTCATAGTACGGTCATATCTTGTCCTGCACTTACTGATATATTCGCCCACAGGAGCCATCGTGGCTGCTCCTACCACCTCTCTCCCCGAGGAAATCGGCGGCGAACGTAATTGGGACTATCGCTTCACCTGGCTTCGGGACGCGTCACTGACGCTGAATGCCTTTTTCCACCTAGGCCACATGGAAGAGGCCATGGGTTTCATGAAGTGGTTGATGACGGTATGCGCAAAGTGCGGAGCCAAAGCGCAAATCCTCTATGATATCGATTTTGAGGATCCGCTCAGTGAGCAAGCACTGAATCACCTCAGGGGATACCGAGATTCCCGTCCAGTACGCATTGGCAATGACGCCTATCAGCAACTTCAACTCGATGTCTTCGGAGAGGTGCTCGAGGCGGCTCACAACTATCTGAGTATCGGTGGTCGCTTAACACGCCGCACCTGGGGACTATTGGAGAGTTTTATCAATGCCGCGTGCGAGAACTGGCAACGTCCCGATAGCGGCATCTGGGAGGTAAGAGGCGGCCCCTATCATTTTGTCCATTCCAAGCTCATGTGCTGGGTAGCCGTGGACAGGGGGATTAAAATAGCGGAGAAGCTAGGGCATAGGAAAAACCTTGCCCGCTGGCGAAAAACGGCCCAAGATATCAAGGATAGTATACTGACCAGGGGTTGGAACCCCGAGCGGCGGGCCTTCACCCAGCACTATAACACCCCGGCCCTGGATGCAAGCAATCTCCTCATGTCACTCGTCGGCTTCTTGCCCGTCTCTGACGAGCGGATGATGTCCACCGTCGAGCGCACCGTTGAAGAGCTAGGCTGGGAGGGTCTGTTACGTAGATATAGGACCGACGAGACCGATGATGGACTCAGCGGTTCAGAGGGGGCCTTTCTGATGTGTTCCTTCTGGTGGGTAAGGAACCTACTTCGAATGGGCAGGCTGGATGAGGCCCTGGCCTTGTATGAGAGACTGCTCGGCTATGGCAATCATCTGGGGCTTTTCTCCGAGATGGTAGCTCCTGCCTCCGGCGAGGCCCTGGGCAATTTCCCTCAGGCGTTCACTCACCTGGCCACCATCATAACCGGGCTTGAGCTAACCCGCGCTATAGAGGAGAAGAGTAATCAAGGAGCCAAGGGAGGCAAACCATGGAGTTCGGAATAGTTGGACTGGGAAGAATGGGGGCAAACCTGGCACTTGCCGCAGTAGAAAAGGGTATACGGGTTGTGGGATTCGATCCGGCGACGAAAGAGGAGCTGCGAAAGGAAGGAGTGGAGCTGTCCACCGATATCAATGAGCTGGCAAAGCTGCTCCATCCTCCTAGAATCGTATTTCTCTACGTCCCCGCCGGTCCCATCGTGGATAGGGTGCTCGCGGAGCTTGTCGATGTCCTGGATAAGGGCGATGTCATCGTGGACGGAGGGAACTCGCACTTCCGCGATTCTCAGGTAAGGCAGAGGCGTTTATCAGGCCACGGTATAGGCTACGTTGACTGCGGTACCAGCGGCGGCCTAGAGGGGGCCAGGTGGGGGGCTTGTTTCATGGTCGGTGGCGAGACGAGTCCGGTTAAGATAGTGGAGCCCATCCTGAAGACGCTGGCTGTGCCTGAAGGGTACATTCACGTTGACCAACCAGGGGCCGGGCATTTTGCCAAGCTCGTTCATAATGGCATAGAGTTCGGGATGCTCCAGGCCATTGGCGAGGGCTTTGCCCTTCTGGCGAAATCAGAGTATGAAATTGACATCGGCGCCCTATTCCACACCTGGGCTCATGGCTCGGTGATTCGCGGCTGGCTAGTCGAACTCATGGAGCGAGGATTGGCCAAGAAAAAAAGCGTGGCAGATGTCAGCTCATACGTAGAGGATACGGGCGAAGTAAATTGGCTTATAGAGGAAGCGCTAAGGATGGAGGTCGCCATTCCTGTAATCAGCTTGTCGGTTATGGCGCTCTTTCGCTCTCGTGACGTGGACAACGATGCAGCAAAGGCTGTCGCCATTATGCGGCATGAATTTGGCGGCCATCCGTTCGGTAGGGACGAAGCTGTTGCCAGAGAACGGAAGTCAGGAAAGGTGGGGCTGGTGGAGTAACAGACGGCATAATCCTGCAATCTATAGGGAGGCGGATGATGAAAGCCGGAGCGGTTATCCCGGGACAAAAGGACAGTGCTAGAATCATTGAAATGGCAGTGCCAGTAACACAGCCGGGTGAGGCTCTCATTAGAATACTCAAAGTGGGCATTGACGGCACAGACATGGAAATCAACCAGGGACACTATGGAAAGGCGCCGCCAGGCCAAGATTTCCTTGTTTTGGGCCATGAAGCACTCGGCCAAGTCGAAAAGACTTTCGGCCCTGACCTCAACGAGGGCGATCTAGTGGCGCCGCTGGTGAGGCGGCCCGATGGCTGTATCAATTGCCGCAGCGGGCAATACGATATGTGCATTGAAGGTAATTACCGCGAGTGCGGCATAAGCGGCAGCCATGGATTCCTGCGGGAGCACCTGACCGAGGAGCCCCGCTACTTGGTGAAGGTGCCTAAAAATCTAAGGGAAGTGGCAGTGCTTGCAGAACCGATGAGTATCGTTACCAAGGGAGTTGATCAAGCAATAGAGTTCCACCGCCATAGCGCCAACCCCGTTCAAGTGGCGCTGGTGCTGGGTGCTGGTTCCCTGGGGCTGTTGGCTACAGCTTTCCTTCGTCTGCAGGGTGTCAATACCTATTCCCTTGATATAGTGCCCAGATCGAGTCTGAAAGGGCAACTGGTAGAGTCGATAGGGGCTACCTATCTGGACGGTCGTGAGCAACGAATCGACGAGCTCTGGCGACAACTTGGCAACCTGGATCTCATTGTAGAGGCTACCGGAAATAGCACTGTGGCTTTCCAGGCGATGGCTGCTCTAGGAGTAAACGGAGTGCTCTGCCTCATGGGAGTATCAACCGGCGAGAATAGGCTGGAGATTTGTGCTGATTGCATCAATCTGGAAATGGTTCTCGGAAACAAGATAGTCTTTGGCACTGTCAGTTCTAACCGCGCCCACTTCGAACGTGCCATTCAGCTACTGGGTGAGGCGGAGCGGAGGTGGCCAGGGTGGTTGGCACGGCTTATTACCCGGCGGCTGTCTTTAGCCGACTTCGAGGTTTCTCTGCAAAATGTTCCTGATGGCATCAAGACGGTGATTGAAATATCGTAGACCTGCTTTCAAGCCCCAGCCCAAAGTATTCAAACCAATTGGTAAGCAAGCGTTTGTTCAGGCGGGCAGTTGCAAAACATCGCTAATCATCTTTGGTGGCCGATTCAATAATGCGATATATACCGGGGCAAGGGTTCAGGGGCTTAGCCTGGAGTAGTATGTGTACATGCTGCCCAACACGCTAGCAGCATCTTCCACATCGTGAAATATTCTCTTGCCTTCCCCGGTAATCAAATCTATTGTCCGACTATCGCTTTCTGAGAAATAACTACAGACCAGAAGGGGCTTGCCATACCTAGGTATCAGGTCATAAATTCCCTCTATCATTTCCCCCTCCATCTGAGCAATGCTCAGGCCAGCGGAGGGATCATCGCCCATGAAGCCACTTTGGCCAAATCCGTGAACCAGTACCCCGTCAATCTCATCGGCGGCGATGAGCTCTTCGGCGGGTGGTATCCAACCTCCCATCCACATGGAAGCACCTGCAGCCCCAAGGTCAACGGGATTCCTTGTCGAAGCCCAGTAAGGCATGCCCAGCGCGCGCAACCTCTGCTGCAGGCCAGGGGAAAGCTCGGGAACATTCAAGCCCACTCTATTCAGGGCATCGGTGATCACGACCCCCCATGATCCACCCATAGTCACAACGCCAATCCTGCTCCCTTTTAGCGGTGGCAGCTCGAGGAAGGCATGACCTAAATACAGCATTAGCTCCATCTTGGAAGCTCGGATGACGTTGGCTTGTTTCAGTGCTGCATCAAAGATTAGGTTAGAGCCAGCTATGGCTCCGGTATGGGAGGCAGCTGCCCTAGCTCCGTCTTTAGTTCTGCCAGCCTTTATGAGTATTATCGGCTTGTTTAGACTTACTCTCTTTGCCACCTCAAGAAATCTTCTCCCGTCCCTCAGCCCTTCTATATACATCAGTATTACCTTGACCTGAGGATCAGCTCCAATGTATTCCAGGAAGTCAGTACAGGTAACGTCACATTCATTTCCAGTGTGCAGATACTTGCCTATGCCCATCCCCCTTTTGTAGCCATGATAGATCAGGTCGTTGATTGCATAGCCACCCTGGCAAATGAAAGCGATGGGACTGTCCCTCAAGTAAGAGTGGTTCACTATGCTGGCATCAAGATTTGCAGAAACATTAAAGATGCCGCTAACATTGGGCCCAACGATACGCATCCCGCTCAGCTTAGCCACGTTGGTCAGCTCTGCCTGTAGCTCTTTCCCCTCGGAGGTCTC
>Ga0114930_10002215_pt1 | contig 17716 bp, 11 predicted proteins | sample AnhtaG_FD_87300 | JGI IMG/M metagenome (GOLD analysis project Ga0114930, IMG submission 87300) | Deep subsurface microbial communities from Anholt, Denmark to uncover new lineages of life (NeLLi) - Anholt_01485 metaG | ecosystem: Environmental > Aquatic > Marine > Oceanic > Sediment | place... | reverse complement strand
GATCACCATCGCATCCCCATAGCTGTAGAACCGGTAGCGCTCCTCGACGGCCTCACGGTACGCTTCGAGGATGAACTCCCGCCCGCAGAACGCCGCCACGAGCATCAGAAGCGTCGAGCGCGGGAGGTGGAAATTCGTCAGCAGGACGTCAATGACTCGGAAGCGGTGACCCGGGTAAATGAACACCTCGGTCCGATCCGTCATGGGTCGGATGTTGCCCTCGCTGTCTGACGCGCTCTCCAACGCACGCGTCACCGTCGTGCCCACGGCCACGACGCGGCCCCCGGATGATCGGCACGTGTTGATGTGTTCGGCGGCATCCGGCGAAATATGGAAGTCCTCGCCGTGCATGTGGTGCTGTTCCACGCGCTCGACATCGACCGGCTTGAATGTGCCCAGGCCAACATGCAGCGTAATGAACACGGTGTTCACGCCGGCGCGCCGGATGCGCTCGAGAAGCTGCTCGGTGAAGTGCAGGCCTGCCGTGGGAGCGGCAACGGCGCCCGGAAACCGGGCGTATACAGTTTGATATCTGGTGCGATCCTCTGCTTGCGGCGCCTCACGCCGGATGTATGGTGGCAGCGGCGTTTGCCCGATGTGGTCGAGGATGGCGGCCAGCTCGCCTTCGTGCTCCAGCTTCACCAGCTTAACGCCATCGCTGAGCTCCTTCGTAACCTTGGCAGTCAACTCGCCATCGCCGAAGTCAATCACCGTGCCGGGCCGCGTGCGGCGGCCGGGCCGCACGAGCGCCTGCCACACGCGCGCATCCAGGCCCCTTCCCCGCTCTGCACCATGCGGCTCCAGCAGGAGCACCTCGGTCCGCCCTCCGGTACGCCTCCGCCGACCCAGCAGCCGCGCCGGGATCACCTTCGTGTCGTTGAGAGCCAGGCAGTCACCCGGGCGGAGGTAGTCGAGGATGTCGCGAAAGCGCCGCTGCTCGATGCGCTTCGTCGCCCGGTGCAGTATCATGAGACGCGATTCATCGCGCTGCCTGGCCGGTTCCTGTGCGATCAGCTCCCGCGGAAGATGGTAATCGAAGTCTTCGGTGCGCATCGTGCGTTCTGGCGGTGCCGGCGCCGGCAGCCGGGAGGTTACTCGAAATACGAGAGCTGGTTCTTGGCCTCCGCCGCCTCCGGGGTGTCGGGGAAGCGCTCCACGATCTGTGCCAGCTCAGGCTGGGCTTCCTCGTACATCCCGAGCATGAGGTGCGTCTTCGCGACGTCGAGCAAGATCGTCGCGTTGTCCGGATCCTTTTCGCGGGCGTCCAGCAGCTCCTGCAGCCCCTCATCGAACATCCCAGTGAAGACGAGTGTGCAGCCGAGTCCGTGGCGCGTCTCCGCCTCCACCAGGGGGGCATCTACCTGCTCGAGGACCTCGCGGTACAGCCGCTCAGCCTTCGGGTAATGGCCGTTGATTTGCATCTCGTGGGCCGCATCCAGCTTCTGCCGCACTTCCTGGTCCATCGAGTCCTCCCCCCTCCCACCGGCCCAGGCTTCAGCGGAGCAGGGCAACGCCCCGCCGAGCCGTTGAGCACGGGCCAGTATGGGATTGAGCAGATGTGGCTTCCGTCAACCTCGTGCGTCGCGAGCGAGTGCGTTCAAGGATCCTGTTGGGCCGGCAGAATTCAGCGGGACCTCGTTTCCTTGCTTCAACGTCGCGTGAGCATACCATGCCGCTCATTCGAGTGTTCGCGGGTCGATGCTTTTCTCCTGCCACCGGCATTCGCAGTGTCCGCAGCCCGGCGGGGACAAACATGGGTCCGCCCCGCCCGCGGTTGCGGTAACCAAGCTGCGAGTGGCCGACATTGAGGCACTAGATCGCTGGCGGCATCGCGTGGGCTGGTCTGCGAGCCGCCCATTGACACGCGATGGCCACGTTGCTATCATCACCCCGAACACGCACGCGTACATTCCGTGGGGCTGAATGGTCGCTAGATGGGCCGGCAGCCAGACTTTGGTGGATGGGCTCAGCGCACCCACGGGCGCAATCCGCAGATGCTTCCATTTGTGTCACATGAAGATATACGTATACCCGGCCTTGATCGGTAGCTTGGTTGCACTCGTGATCACCCCGCTGGTGCGGGCGTTGGCCCGGCGGTTCGCGATTGTTGACGTCCCCGACCCGCGGCGCCGGTTTCCCTTGCATACAGTACCGACTCCGCTGCTGGGCGGGCTGGCGATCTATGCGGCGGTTGGCTTTGCAGCCCTCGTGGCTCCGGAGCGCGACCCACGGCTGACGGGCCTGCTGGTGCCGGGCGCGCTCGTCCTCGCCTTTGGCCTGGCACACCACCTGCGACCGCTTCGACCTTTGGGATGGATGACCCTGCAGTGTGTGGTCGCGACGATGGCTGTGGTGCTCGGGTTGCGGGCGGATGTGGGAGCCCCCGGCTGGGTCAACGCACTTGTGAGCATTGGCTGGCTGCTCGTGGTCATGAATGCTCTGATGCTTGTGAACGATCTGAGCGGCGCCGCCACGGGGGTTACCACTGTAGCATGCGGGGCATTGTTCATCCTCGGTGTCTGGCGGGGGGATCCGTTCGTAACGCTCATCTCGTGCCTCGTGGGCAGCGCCTGCGTGGGCTTTCTCGGCTACAATCTTATCCCGACATCTATCTCGTTGAGCCGCGGGGGCAGCGCCATGCTGGGCTTGTGGCTGGGCGGGCTACTCGCCGTAGGACCGTGGCGGGCGCCGCACTCGGTGCAGATGGCCATCGCTCCCATACTCGTACTGTCGCTGCCACTGTTCAACGCGATACTACTCGCACGCACACGGCCGGCACCGTCGCGGGGATTACGTCGCCGGCCCAAGACACTCACCGAGCGTATGCTGGATCTGGGCCTGACGGTGGAGCAGGCGCTCTACCTCCAATATGGCATAGCGCTTCTGGGGGCCGTGGTGGCCGTGCTCGGACCGGTGCTGCGCGCGCCGCTGTGGAGCATCGCATTGTGCGCCCTGCTGACAGGACTGTGGATGCTCGGGTCACGGCTGGTGCGCCGAGAGGCCCATGGATAACGGCACGCCCCCCCAACGCATCCTCGTTACCGGTGCCGAGGGAATGCTCGGCACAGACCTCTGCGCAGCACTCCGAACAGGAGCCTGGCGTTCCGAGGACCAGCCCGGGGACGTCGAAGTCGTAGGCCTCGATCTGCCCGAGTTTGACATAACCGACGTTGCCGATTGCCGGAAGCGGATGGCCGAGCTGCGGCCGCACTGCGTGATTCACTGCGCTGGGTATACCGACGTGGACGGCTGCACGCGGGAACCGCTGAAGGCCTATGCGGTGAACGGCGACGGTACGCGTAACGTTGCGGAAGCAGCCGAGAGCGTGGGAGCGCAGCTCGTATACATCAGCACAGACTACGTGTTCGATGGAACGAAGGGGCGACCGTACGTCGAGCAGGATACCCCAAATCCCATCAACGCATACGGCGAATCGAAGCTGCTCGGCGAAGAGCACGTGCGGCAGGTGTGTGGCCACTGGCAGATAGTTCGCACACAATGGCTCTTCGGCAGGCACGGCCGGAACTTCGTGGCTGCCATCGTTGAGGCGGCGAAGCGCGATGGCCGTGTTCGGGCCGTCAACGATCAGTTCGGATCACCGACGTACACCAAGGACTTATCGGGGCTCATCTGTCAGGTGATCTCGCTGCCCACCGGCGTGTATCATGCCACCAACTCCGGGCGCGCGTCATGGTACGATGTGGCGGCAGCGGCCCTGGAGGCTGCAAGGCTCTCGGAGGTGGAGTTGACGCCCACTCCGGCGTCCGAGTGGCCCACCCCCACAGCCCGACCGGCATACAGCGTGCTGGGAAACGCCGGCCTTCGAGCCGCCGGCGTACCGGCGGCCCGGCCATGGGAAAAGGCGTTGGCGGAGTTCGTGGATACCTATTTGGCCGACTGGCGTACCCGGGTTGCGTGAGTAGCCTATACAGAGTCGCACCGGGAGGCAAACTGATGAAGTATAGCATCGCCGACGAGTCGCTCGCCGATACCGGGAAAATGCGGGTAGACTGGGCAGACAGACAGATGCCCGTGCTGCAGGTACTCCGCGAGAGACTCAGCAAGGAAAGACCCCTCCAGGGGCAGAGAATCGTGGCCTGCTGCCACGTGACGACGGAGACAGCCATTCTCGCCCGCACGCTGCAAGCCGCCGGCGCCGAGTCCGTCGTGTGCGCCAGCAATCCGCTGAGCACGCAGGACGATGTGGCGGCATCCATCGTTAAGCATTTCGGCATCCCTGTTTTTGCCAAGCGTGGCGTGGGCGTTGACGATTATTACGCCCAGATCCATGGCGCGCTGGACGTCGGGCCGACGATAACCATCGACGATGGCGCGGACCTGACGAACGTACTGCACAACGACCGCACTGAGCTTCTGCCAGACATGATCGGGGGCACGGAGGAGACCACCACCGGGTGCACACGGCTGCGGGCGATGGCCGCCGACGGCGCTCTCAAGTTCCCGATCATCGCCGTCAACGATGCGAAGTCGAAGCAGCTCTTCGATAATCGGTACGGCACCGGCCAGAGCACCGTGGACGCCATCATGCGCGCCACCAACATCCTGCTCGCGGGAAAGGCGGTCGTGGTGTGCGGGTACGGTTGGTGCGCGCGGGGAGTGAGCATGCGCGCGAGGGGGCTGGGCGCTCACGTGATCATCACCGAGGTGGATCCGCTCCGGGCACTCGAGGCGGCGATGGACGGCTACCAGGTGATGCCCATAGCAAAAGCTGCTGAGATGGGCGGTATCTTCGTCACCGTGACCGGCGACATCAACGTCATCCGAAAAGAGCATTTCGAGTTGATGCGAGACGGCACCATTCTCGCCAACTCCGGGCACTTCAACGTGGAGCTGGATATTCCGGGCCTGGAGGAGCTGTCTACGTCCCGCCGCACCGTGCGCCCGAACGTGGAGGAGTTCACTCTCCGTGACGGCCGCCGACTCCTCTTGCTCGGGGAGGGGCGCCTGGTGAATCTCGTGGCAGCCGAGGGCCACCCGGCGGCCGTAATGGACATGAGCTTTGCCAACCAGACGCTGGCCTGCATCCACCTCGCCCGCAATGGCAACGCCCTCGAACCGAAGGTCTATGACGTGCCGGAGGAGATAGATGCGGAGGTGGCGCGGCTGAAGCTCCGGTCTATGGACATAGAGATCGATGCTCTTACCCAGGAGCAGGAGAAGTACCTGTCATCCTACGACATGGGCACATGAGTGGCAGGCAAGCGCGCGGGGCCCAGCACGAAAGCCAGCAGCATACATCATTTGGGGCCCCGCTGCGCCAACGGATTGGCAAGGTCGGCTAATGGTTCGCACCCTCGTTGCAGCCAGCGCTTTCGTGGCGCCCGCGGTGACGGCTTTCGTCGTCTTCCGACTGTTGGGCGGCCGACGGGGGCGTGCGAAGCGGCTTCTTGGATCTGGCGTGGTCCTGGATGCGGGGGGCCTCGCCATCCTCGGCGGGCTGGCGCTCGCCCACGGGTTACTGCCGGCGGCGGAGGCGAGGCTGGGCTTCATCGTGTTGCCCCTTGCCCTCGTCTGCCTGGGACAGTTCCTCAGCGGTCTCACGAAACACCGCTGGCTCGTATGGCTGCCGGTCGTCGTGTTTGCCGCCTGGCTGCTGGCTCGACAGGGCATCGTGATCGAAAGCGTGAAAGCCCCCTTCACCACCAACTTCGTCGCGCTGCGCTCATGGTCCGCTCCCATCACGGTCCTCTGGGTCGCGCTGTGTGCGGCGATATTCAACTCGTCGGCGCACAGCCCAGGTGCGGCTCTGGGGATCGGAGGCGTCGCGTCCGTGGGATTCCTGGTCGTATGCCTGCTCCAGCCCCAAGTGACGGGGCCGACGACTTGGGCCATAGCCGCCGCCCTGGCGGGGGCCTGCTTTGGCGCATTGGCGGCCGGGGGCCGAAGACTCGGCGAGGTGGAGGCCACCGGTGGCCTGGCAGTGGGCTTTGCCATCGGAGCGCTGACTATCCTGGGAGCGCTAAAGAACACGGCCTTCCTCATCGCCGTCCTGCCTCTGCTGCTGCTCGGTGTGCCATTGGTGGACGCGAGCTACGCCATTGTGTACCGTCGCGGACGTGGGCCCACGGCGGTGGCCATCGAAGCGCGACCGCAGCGCCTTCATGACATCCTCCTGAGCCAAGGCTACAGCCGCCGGCAGGTTCTGGTGCTCTTCATGCTCGGAAGTGCGTACCTCACCGCGCTGGCCGTCGTGCTCGTGGCGCTCATCGAGGTTCATTTCGGCATCAAGAGTCTCATCCTCAGCTTCGCGCTTCCCTTTGGTGCTGCGTGTCTGTACGTGGTAGCCAAGATCATGCCCCGCCGGGCCCTCACCGAGCCGGGCGCTCATCTGCAACGCCCGCAACAGCTCCCGGATCGTGTCGAGGCATGGAATGTCCTGCTCAGCCCCGTAACCATGGACGATGCACTGAGCGCGATTGATGAGTTCATACGCACCAAGGCGCCGCACCACATCGTGACGACTGATGCCTCCGCCATCGTGCGCGCCCAGCACGACAGCGACCTCCGGCGCATCATGCGGGAGGCGGATATGGTGACTGCGGACGGGGCAGGTGTTGTCGTTATGGCCCGCCTGTTGGATCTGCCTATCCGCGAGCGCGTCGCCGGCTGCGACATGGTACTGGGCATCTGCGAATTGGCGGCGGCACGCGGGTACTGTCTCTACCTGCTCGGCGGCGAGCCGAGCGTTGCCGAACTGGCCGCGCGGCGGCTCACCGAGCAGCATCCCGGCCTGCGTGTCGTCGGAACGCAGCATGGATACTTCAGCCCCGACGAGGAGGTGCGCGTGGTGGCCCAGATCAAGAACGCACGGCCCGACGTCCTCTTCGTCGCCCTTGGCATCCCCAAGCAGGAGAAATGGATCCGGCGGCACTTGCAGGAGCTGGATGTGCCCGTGTGCGTAGGGGTGGGCGGGAGTCTGGACGTCATTGCGGGCAGGGTCCCCCGCGCCCCACGATGGATGCAACGGTGCGGTCTGGAGTGGCTGTACCGCACGATTCGCGAGCCGCGGCGACTGCCGCGCCTGGCGGCTCTGCCGGTATTTGCTTTCATCACGCTTCGAGCGGCCCTGGCGAAGTGGGCCAGTCAACGTTCGTCCCGAAGACAGGACACTTAGCATCATCCAGTCGCCGGCTCTGAACGCTCCTGGATAGATCTCAACCCCAGCGTACCGAGGAGAAGACCGTGGGATCCGCACTAATCGTGGGCTCAATCGCTTTGGACAGCGTCGAGACGCCCTTCGGGAAGGTCGAGGAAGTACTCGGCGGCGCCGCCAGCTATGCATCGTGGGCCGCCAGTGTGTTTGCCACCGTGCGCCTCATTGGCGTCGTGGGAGAGGATTTCCCGCAGGCGCATCTCGAGGCGCTCGCCACTCGGGGGATTGACATCACCCACGTTCGGCGCGTTGAGGGGCAGCGATCCTTCAGATGGCGCGGGCGGTATGAAGGCGATATGTCGCAGGCCCAGACGCTCGACACCCAGCTCAATGTCTTCGCCGATTTCCGCCCGGAGATCCCCGATGAGTATCGGGACACGGATATCGTTTTCCTGGCGAACATCGACCCGGCGCTGCAGCGCTGGGTGATGGAGCAGGTCACCGGAACGCAGCTTTCTCTGGCCGATACGATGAACTTCTGGATAGAGGGCAAACGCACCGAGCTGCTGGCGGTACTCCGACAGGTGGATGTGGCCCTGTTGAACGACGCCGAGGTGTGCCAACTCACCGAGGAGCCCGGGCTGGTAACTGCCGCCAGGAAGGCTCTTTCACTCGGCCCGCGCTACGTGATCATCAAGAGAGGCGTGCACGGCGCCACACTCATGTCCGCGGACTCGTGCTTCTCAGTGCCAGCCTATCCTCTCGCTGAGGTGCGCGATCCGACCGGAGCCGGGGACAGCTTCGCCGGCGGGATCGCGGGATTCTTGGCGGCCACCGAGGACCTGGGCGAGCCGAACGTGCGGCGCGCATTGGCCGTCGGCACTGTCATGGCATCTTTCGCCTGTGAGGACTTCAGCCTCGAGCGGCTCTGGCGCGTCACCAGAGACGATGTGCGGAAGCGGTACGACGAGTTGCGCGAGAGTACGCGGTTCGATCCGCTCTGAGCGCGTCGAGGGGCGAAAAGGAGGCTGCCGTCGCCCGTAATCGGCCCGCGCAGTGATGGCGAGCGTTGACTTATGGCGGGCTGAGGTGCTACCATGTGGCCGAGCGCAGAGGTAGACCGGCAGGCGCCGCCGCTAAGCGGGCTGCACTGGACGGGGCAGGCCAAGGAGGTCAGACAAGCGTTGCTTACATTTGCCACCGTTGTGGTCGTCATTCTGGATATCGTAATCATCGCCACTGTTGCGATGCAGACCACGAAGCAGGAGGGCTTATCGGGTGTGATCGGCGGCTCCAGCAGCAGCCATTTTCGCCGGGGGGGCTGGGACGACCTGCTGGAGCGCGTCACCAAGTACACTGCCGTCGTCTGGGCAGTGTTCGCGGCCGTAAACGCATGGCTTTGGTACAACATGTGGAGCGTATAGTCACCGTCAAGCGTTGGACGCGCACGGATGACTCTCGCCGCCAGGGGCATCTCCCGCCCTCTGGCGTATCCTTCTTCCCCCCGGGGCAGCCAGAACGCGCCCCGGGTGTTGCCACTGACAGCCTCGATGCGCTTCACCCCGCCGCGATGCCACCGCAGATTGACAATGACACTGCCTGAGCGTATAATTGCCGTCTAACCAGAAAACGACCAGCGACTGCAACACTCATCGAATGCATGTACGAGAACCCAGTGCGGACTGGGAACTGCAGGGGACCGGTTCACTATCGTTTGCCATTTTGTTCACCCCCGTGTGTGCTGTCCCCGACCACCGCAACGGCCTTATGAATCCTTCCTACACAGCGTGCGCTGCACCCCGGGGAGGGGGAGGCGTGACCCATAGCCGACGATGCCAGCACCAACACCGCCGTACACAACGATGAAGGGGGCTGTGACATGCCGAACTCGGAAGAGGAAAAAGACCAAGAGGCGTCTGAGGAAGAGAGCGAAGAGGAGATTGAGGAAGAGGAAGCGCAGGAGGCTGAGGACGAGGAGCTGGAAGAGCCGGAGGACGAAGATGAGGAGGAAGACATAGAACCGGAAGAAGCAGTAGCGCCGACCGGCGGCGCTGCATGGGGTTTCTGGCGAGTGGTGTTTGCTTTGATCATTATCGCCGTCGTTGCAGTCGCGGGATGGCTAGGTTGGCAATACGTCGCCGCCGAGAGACTGCGAGAGCAGCAGATCGCCGAAAAAGAGGCTGAGACCAAGACGCACTTGCTTCTCGTAATGGAGAAGCTGCGAGCGGCTGAGGAAAGCGCGGCGGCAGCGGACATGAATGGGATTCTCGACGACATCACCAGTGCGTCCGAAGCGCTCCGTCTCGCCCTCTCAGTGGCCCCCGAGGACATGCGAGGCCCACTGGATATGCTGAACAACAAGCTCACCTCGATGAAAGAGGACGTCGAGCAGCGCCAGAAGAGGCTGCAGGCGGAGGTCGAGAAGGAGGCGAAGGCGGCGGCGGAGACCGTCGCGGATGCCCTGACCCATGTCCAGTCTATCGTCAGGCAGCAGTACTCCACCGGACTAGACATGGAGACCGAGTAGCGGCGCCACGCACGGCGACCAGCGATAACAGGGCCCTACCTCAAGGAGCACGGTGAGTCGTAAATGTCGAAATCTAAAGGCACCGCGAAGATCGAGTTGCTCATGCAGGACCTGCAGACCAAGAACTCTGCTCTGCAGGACACGGCAATCGATGGGCTCGTGAAGGTCGGCCACAAAGCCGTCCCACCACTGCTGAGAGCGACCGAACACAAGAGCTACCACGTGCGGATGGCAGCGGCCAGGGCTTTGGGTGAGATCAGCGACGAGCGCGCTATCGAACCGTTGTTGACGTTGCTCGGGGACTCGAGTGTGAACGTGCAGGCGCGTGCGGCAGAAGCCCTCGCGAAGATTGGGCCGCCGAGCGTTGGCCCGCTGCTGGAATCGCTGACGTCCACCGATCAACTGTCGCGTCGCTGGGCAGCCGAGGCGCTGGGAAACATTGGCGATGATTCTGTGGTGGACGAGTTGATGGAACGCCTCACGGACACGAACGTGGACGTGCAGCGGGCTGCCATCGCTGCCCTGGGGGCGCTGAGGGGTAAGGAGGCGGCGCAGCCGCTGATCGATGTGCTTGAGGGCGACAATGTGGACTTGAGCAAGGCAGCCGCTCAGGCCCTCGGGAAGATCGGCAGCGCGTTGGCTGTCGAGCCGCTCGTGGCGACGCTTTCGTCCCCAAGCATCGATGTGCGTGAGGCAGCCGCGGAAGCTCTCGTCGCCATCGGCAAGCGCGCTGTTCCAGCTCTCATCGAGGCGCTGGCGAGCGATTCCTACGTCGTCCGGCGCTGGGCCGCCGAGGCGCTGGGAAAGAGTGGCGACGCGCGTGCGTCCAAGCCCCTCATCGAAAGGCTCGATGACGAAGAAGCACGGGTGCGCCGCTACGCAGCGCTGGCCCTCGGCCAACTTGGCGAGACTCGGGCCTTGCGCCCATTGATGAAGCTGCTGAACACCAAGGATGACGATCTGCGGTACACGGTTGTGAAGGCACTGGGGCAGATGGGCTCGTCTCGCGTCGTGAGATTCCTGGCGCCCTGCCTCAAGGACCGAGACTACGTCGTTCGTTTCACCGCCGCGCAAGGTCTGGGGCACATCGGCGGACCATCAGCCGCCCGCGCCCTGACTGTCGCTTTGAAGGACCGGGAGTGGTCTGTGCGCTTTCATGCGGTCGCTGCTCTCGGCAAGATATCGCATTCGGCAGCTCTCAACCCTCTCATCTCGGCGCTTTCGGACGCCGACCCCAGGGTGCGCCGAAACGCGGTGACGGCCATTGGGGGCAAAGGCGCCAAGGCGGGAAAGAAAGGCGTCACGGCGCTGTTGCACGTGCGCTCCTCTGACGAAGATGACCGCGTCCGCGCCGCCGTTCTCGAGGCTATGGCAATGCTCAGCTAAGTGTCGCTGGCGGCGCGGCAGGCGGAGACGAGACCGGCGGCCCTAATTCCACGCAGTCTGGTGCGCCACCCGTATGGTGGGACGTGGCCTGCGCGCGACCCTCGCCGCCGCTCTTTGGGCAGCGGATCCCCGGTGCGGTTGCCTTTCGAAGCGAATTGCGGTAGAATCACGCATACGCAGCTTGGTGCTCGATACCGGCGCCTCTGTGGGCAAGATCGTCGCTGAATACTTGTACTGACTTGCACACATGCGTGGACGCATTTGGCCACCTTAATGTCTGCTATTCAGGAGATGGAGCGCCAGGTGCGGAACCGGGGGCAGGTGCTGTCGCCATGAGACGAGTGAGTGCAGTAGCGTGGGTTTGTCTGTGTCTTCTGGCCGGTCAGGGATGCCAGCGTGCTGCTGACGTTGAGCCCGCCGAGCAGGAGAAACGGAACGAGGCCCAGGAGATTCGGAGCAAGCTCGATGAAACGCTGAAGGCACTCCGAGCCCTCGAGACAGAACGGCGGGCGGCGGAACTGGGAGTGCCGACGGCCGAAGAGATACTGACAGATCTTGGTGCGGCGTCGGCCCTCCTTGCCGAGGCGCGCGCGAGGATCAATGCAGAGCAGCCGAAGGACGGAGCGGATCTGCTTCTGAGGGCCCGGGACGTCCTGTCGTTCACCTCTTCTCGCTTGCCCAGAGCCCAGATAGTGATGCGCCTCGCACGGGCAGTGGCAGCGCTGCCGGCCAAACAGCAAGGGCGGTCGGGCAGCGGAGATGGTGGATGGGCTACGGTGAGACGCCATGTGGAGGAAGCCGGCCGTGTGGGCGAGGGCGCCCGCTCACGACCCATGCGCGTGGAAGTCGATGGAGACCTGGGGAAGATCCTCGAGGCCATAGACGAGAGCGACGCGGAGCAGGTCCGCACCGCCATCGCGCAGTTGCTGCAGACGAAGCTGGCACCTTCGGCGGGCGAGGTCTTGCTGGGGCACGCTGACTGGTGCATTAACGCGGCCATCGAGGCGCTGGGCCGGAATGGACTGTCGGCCGCTGCCGCTTGGGTGGCGGATGCTGAGCGCGCCGTCGGCAAGGTCATGAGTGGGCTGGGCGGCACTGCACCATCCGAGCCCGAGGCCGCCGCGAAGCCGGAGGGCAACGGCGGCGCCCCATCACCAACACCTGAGGAGGCAGCGGGTGAGGCAGCATCAGTGCCCGATGAGGCGTCGGAAGAGCCGGCGGCGGATGACGGGGAGCAGGACTCCGCGAGTGAGGAGGAAGAAGGGGAAGTCGATGACGGGCAGGAGACGGACGAAGGAGGAGGGGACACCGGAGCGTAGGGAACATATAGCTGACGGTTGGCCGCACGGCGACACTCTCTCGGAAAGGTAGGGCACCCCCGGATGCGTCGCTCGTTTGTTCACCTCCACACACACACCGAGTACAGTTTGCTGGATGGTGCCTGCCGCATCGGGCCTGCCGTACAAGCCGCCACCGAGATGGGAATGCCGGCCCTTGCGATAACGGATCATGGCGCCATGTATGGCGTCATCGATTTTTTTGAAGCCTGTCGCAGCGCGGGGATCAAGCCGATAATCGGCTGCGAGGTGTACGTAGCACCCCATGGACGGCACGAGAAACAAAGCAAGCGGGGGGCGCGGAACTACCATCTCGTCCTGCTGGCGCGCAGCCAGGAGGGATACCGCAGCCTCATCAAGCTCGTTAGCATCGCGCACCTGGAGGGCTTCTACTACAAGCCCCGCATCGACATGGAAGTCCTCAGGGCCCACTCTGAAGGGCTCATCGGCATGAGCGCGTGTCTCCGGGGCGAGATTCCGGCAAAGATCCTGGAGGGTGACTACGGCGGCGCCAGGCGAACGGCCGGTCAGTACGCGGAGCTGTTCGGGCGAGAGCACTTCTTCATCGAGCTGATGGACCATGAGCTTCCGGACCAGGCGACAGCCAACCCCCAGCTTATCCGGCTGGCGCGAGAGCTCGACTTGCCACTCGTGGCGACGAACGACATTCACTATCAGCGCCGGGAGGATGCCAAGTCGCACGACGTACTGCTGTGTATCCAGACCAACACCACCATAGATGACCCCAATCGGATGCGGTTCCGCACCGACGAGTTCTATATGAAGTCGCCCGAAGAGATGGAGGCCCTGTTTGCCGAGGTGCCTCAGGCACTCACGAGCACGTGCGCGGTTGCGGAGATGTGCGACGTAGATCTGGGCCTCGGTGAGCTAATGCTGCCGCACTTCGATGTCCCCGAGGGCCATTCCCTGGATAGCTACCTCCGGCAATTATGTGAGGAAGCGCTCCCCCGGCGCATGCCAAGCGTGACGCCCGACGTGAAGCAGCGGCTCGACTACGAGCTCAGCATTATCCGGCAGACGAGTTATGCGGGCTACTTCCTCATCGTCGGCGACTTCATCCGCGAGGCAAAGCGACGGGGCATTCTCGTCGGCCCGGGACGTGGCTCGTCCGTGGGGAGTCTTGTGTCGTACCTGCTTGGCATCACCGAGCTGGATCCGCTGCAGCACCAGCTTCCCTTCGAGCGCCTGCTGAATCCGGAGCGCAAGAGCCCGCCGGACATCGACCTCGACTTCCCCGACCACCGGCGCGACGAGATGATCGAGTACGTACGGCGCAAGTACCGCCGCGACCATGTCGCCCAAATCATCACCTTCGGCACCATGGGAGCCCGGGGAGCCATTCGCGACGCCGGTCGCGCATTGAATCTGCCCGGCGATGTCGTAGACCGCATTGCCAAGCAAGTGCCCTTCGGCCAGAGCATCGACGAGGCACTCAAGTCAACGCCGCCGTTGAGCCACGAGTACGAGGTCTCGGCCGACGTGAAACGACTGCTGGACGTTGCGATGAGCGTCGAGGGGCTGGTCCGCCACGCTTCCACCCACGCCGCCGGCGTCGTCATCTCCCCCGGCCCGCTCACGGACTATGTCCCTCTGCAGGCGATCACGAGCGGCGATGACGAGGGCTGCATGACGCAGTATGCCATGGACCAGCTCAAAGCCGTCGGGCTGGTGAAAATGGACTTCCTGGGCCTCAAGACACTCACGGTCGTCGAGCGCACGCTCGAGGCGATCAAGACGACTCGTGACATCCAGCTCACGGTGGATGACATACCGCTTGACGATGCGGCCACCTTCAAGCTCCTGCGCGAGGGCCGCACCGCCGCCGTGTTCCAACTGGAAGCGGACTGGGTTCGCAACTTCGTGCGGCAACTGCAGCCAAACTGCTTCGAGGACATGATCCCCCTCATGGCGATCAACCGGCCCGGGCCGATGGGGGACGCCCCGGCCCTGCTGGCCGCTCGCCATGGCGGGCCTACCGAGTACCTGCATCCGAAGCTGGAGCCGATCCTGCGAGAGACGTACGGCGTCATCCTGTACCAGGAGCAGGTGATGCGCACGGCGACTGACCTCGCCGGCTTCTCGCCCGGCCAAGCGGAGATCCTGATGCGGGCCATGGGAAAGAAGCAGAAAGAGTTGATGCACGAGCTGCGTGGCTCGTTCTTTGAGGGGTGTATGCGCAACGAGATTGATGAGCAGACCGTGCGCCGGATATGGGAGCGCATGGAGACCTTCTCCCGCTATGGCTTCAATAAGGCCCACAGTGCCGCGTACGGGCTCGTCTCGTATTGGACGGCGTACCTCAAGGCCAGCTTCTTGCCCGAATACATGGCGGCCCATCTGACCGCCTTCATGGACGACAGCAGCAGCGTAGCCAAGTACGTGACGGAGTGCCGCCGACAGAACGTCAATGTCCTCCCGCCGAGCGTGAATCACAGCGAGCCCGAGTTCTGCGTGCGGGACGGGGCCGTTGTCTTCGGCCTTGCCGCGATCAAGAACATCGGCTGGAACGTGGGAGCCACTACCGCGGAAGACCGCGAGGCGAACGGCGCGTACAAGGGCCTGTACGATATGTGCCGGCGAGTATCGGGCCCCACTGTGACCAAGAGCGCGCTCGAAACGCTGATCAAGGCGGGCGCGCTGGACGAATTCGGCGATCGTGCCGCGCTGCTGGAGGCGCTCCCGAGCGCCTTTGCGCTCGGGCAAAAGGCCCAACAGGATGCCAGAACCGGGCAGACGTCCCTGTTCGGCGATGACCTCGGCGGGACAGAACCGGCGGTCGAGTTGCTGCCCAGCCTCGCCCCCATGAGTCAAGATGAGAAGCTGGCCTTCGAACAGGAGCTGCTGGGCCTGTATCTGTCGGATCATCCTCTGTTCCACGTCGAGGAAAAGCTGGAGCGATGCACCACGGCGCGCCTGGAGGACTTGGAGCAGCTCGAGGACGGGGCGCGCGTGGTCATCGGGGGAATGGTCGGCAATATCAGCCCGTACACTACTCGAGCCGGCGACCCGATGATGTTCCTCAATCTGCGGGGGGTGGCAGCAGATGTCGAGGTGACCGTCTTCCCGCGCGCTTTGGAGAGATCGCGTGACGTGTTAGTGGATGGGGCCATTGTGGTGCTCGACGGACGCCTGCAGCGCAGCGAGCGAGAAACGCAAAACGGACAGGTGCAGGTGAGCGTCAAGTTCGTGTGCGAACGCGCCAAACATATTGAGGACGCCAGGCGGCCAAGCAAGCGCCGGCGCGACACGGCCGCCACTGCACGCGTTAGAGGAGCGCCAACTGCCGAGGCGGAGCCGCCGCCGCCCCCCACCCCCGTACACATCTGGGTGCCTGAGGGCACGCCACGCTCGGCTCTCGAACAGCTCGCGGCGGCCCTGCGCCAGCACCCCGGCCCACAGCCCATAACGCTGCACATGAACGGGAAGGCGGTGGCCGCAGGCGCCCAGTTCGCTGTGTCCCCCGAACCCGAACTGGTGGCGAAAGTGCAGCAGCTTCTCGGGCCTGATAGCCTTTCGACAACGTAGGGCAGCGACGCCGGCTCGACGGCACGCTGCTGTGAGCGAGCGTGTTGGCCCGCGGGGCAGCGCAGCTTCGCGGGCGTTGTCGCGTTCGGTGGCTCGCTGATGTCGTCCGGCAATCATGGTTCCCAATAGCGAGACACACCCACCAACTTCCGTGCCCACCTCCACAGTCACTCAGGGGGCGCGAGGCGTGACCGCGCGTGCGGTCATCATTGCGCTGCTACTGATGCCCCTGAACGCCTACTGGATCACCCAAATGGCCATCGTGCGCTACGAAGGCCATCCCACCACGGTATCGCTGTTCTTCAACACTATCTTCGCTCTGCTCCTGCTCATCCTGCTGAACGGAATCGTCCGCCGCTTCGTCCCTACCTACGCCCTGCATCGGAATGAACTGCTCGTCATCTACCTGATGCTATGCATCGCCTCCGCCCTCGCGGGCCACGACATGGTACAAGTGTGCGCGCCCGAGATCTCGCACGCGTATCGCATGGCCACGCCGGAGAATGCCTGGGAGGACATGTTCGTCAAGTACCTGCCCCGGGAGGTAACACTCGGCGATGAGGCGATAATCGAGGGCGCGTACATCGGCGGCAGCACGCTGTACACCGCCGAGCGCCTCCGCGCCTGGGCGCGACCCGTGCTAAACTGGACGGCGTTCATGGCCGTGCTGCTCGGCATGATGATGTGTGTGAACACCATCCTCCGGCAGCGCTGGATGGAACGAGAGAAGCTCGACTACCCCATAGTGCACCTCCCCCTCGAGATGACCGACCTCCGGACGACGCTGTTCCGGAACAAAGTCATGTGGCTGGGTTTCGGCGCCGCGGCGCTCGTTGACATGGTCAACGGCCTCCACGAGCTGTACCCGGGCTTCCCGCTCATCAAGGTGCGCGTGGTGCACTTCGATCGCGTCATCCGCGCCTCTTTTGACGCCTGGGGCCACCCATGGCGCGTCATCCGCGGCACTCGCATCTCCCTCTACCCGTTCGCCATCGGGCTTGGCATGCTTCTGCCGCTGGACCTGTTGTTCTCGTGCTGGTTCTTCTACCTGGTGTGGGCCGCCGAGAAAGTGGTGGCCGCCTGGATGGGCTTGATGCGAATACCCAGCATGCCATTCGTCAATGAGCAGTCCTCCGGAGCCTACATCGGCCTCTGCCTCGTCGCGCTCTGGACCGGGCGACAGCATTTTCGGGATGCTGCGAGGCGTGCCCTCGGCCGGCCCAGTGAGGTCGGCGACGACCGGGAGCCTATGACCTACAGGGCAGCGTTCGTCGGCCTCGGTGTGGGCGCGGTGTTGGCGGTGCTGTTCTCGGCGAAACTCGGCATGACTGCCTGGGTGGCCGTCATCTTCTTCGTCATGTACTTCCTGCTCTCGACGGCGGTGACGCGGATTCGGGCGGAGCTCGGCCCGCCGGCGCATGACCTGCACTACGGGGGCCCGGACCAGTTCCTCATCAATGCATTCGGGACCAAGTCGGGCATTCTCAGCCCACACACGATCACCGTGATAGGGCTGTACTGGTGGTTCAACCGGGCCTATCGCAGCCACCCGATGCCGCACCAACTCGAGGCGTTCAAGGTGGCCGAACAGACCAAGATGGAGAATACGCCGCTGATGTGGGCGCTTCTGCTGGCGGGCGTCGTCGGCACCCTTGCAGCCTTCTGGGCCAACATCCACTGCTACTATGTGTACGGCATGGAGGCGAAGATGTCCCGCGTCGCCCTCAGAGCATTCGGCCGCGAGCCGTACGCACACCTGCAGACGTGGTTCGGCGCCCCCGAGGGCACGGATTGGCGGGCGTTGAT
>Ga0114930_10002214_pt1 | contig 17716 bp, 18 predicted proteins | sample AnhtaG_FD_87300 | JGI IMG/M metagenome (GOLD analysis project Ga0114930, IMG submission 87300) | Deep subsurface microbial communities from Anholt, Denmark to uncover new lineages of life (NeLLi) - Anholt_01485 metaG | ecosystem: Environmental > Aquatic > Marine > Oceanic > Sediment | place... | reverse complement strand
TGTATACCTCAGACAGGAGCCGCTCTATCTCCTCAGCGGTGAAGCGCAGGTCAGCACTTCCTAAACCTGCAATCTCCTGCTTCGCGGTGAGCGTCACCAGAGACAGGCGTGGCATCGTGCGGCTGGATAGGACGATGGTGCAATTTTGGGGCAAGTTCTCCAAGAAGGAGTCGAGGAGGCGGTTCGCATCCACAGACTCGTCCACATAGTGGTAGTCGTCTAGAAGCAGGACGAAAACTTCCGGGATCCTCTCGTACATCTCGTTGATCAAGGTCGCGAGGATGGCATTGGTGTCGAAGCCAGCTGAGGAATCCGCCAAGAGGAAGGCGAGATTGCCCTCCAAGATCTGAGGGAAACGGTGGCCGATGCTTGCTACCAGATATTCCAGAAGGACGCGAGGATCGCGGTCTGATTCGTCCAGGGAGTACCAGCATACAGGAAGTTCTGTATCGTGGGCGAAGTCGATCAAGACGGAGGTCTTCCCATAGCCGGCGGCGGCAGAGATGAGAACCAGCTTCCGACCGACGTGCTCGTGAATCAACTCCACCAACCTCGGCCGATGAAGGAGGGTCTTTGGTCTCTGCGGCAGGATAATCTTGGTCTTGAGGAACGGTGAATTGATCACTATTTACTGGTCACTCCCTCACATTCCTTCTTCCACTTTGCCGCCTAGTGGCGAATGCCCCTTGTGGAGGTTGGAAGTTCAGCTTGCATGTCCCCACTTCGAGGACTGTGACCTTCCCGTTGCGTGTTTCCATTCGAGAGCCATGGCTGTGCTCAAACATGACGACCCATGCGGCGGTCTGGTCCTTCCTGGAAGCCAATCTGTCCGCCTTGTACGCATTGTACCACCAGTGAGCCAGAGAGACAATGTCAAACATTCCCGCAGGTTGGGGGGACATGCTGCAACTATCGATGCCCTCTCCCCTACCCGGAATCACAAGAAGGGCCTTCGTGCCTACGCGGGGTTGACTCGGCTGGCTTCGAGGATTGTGAGTGGTTTGGTGAGAGCTCTGATGTATGTTAGCAGTAGAGTGGCTGACCGCGATCCAGTGTGCTCCATCAGAATACGTATATATCCGCGTGGCCGACATAGCCCGCCGGTGGAGGGTGCGTTGGCGTTCAGGCACAAGTCCATTCGCGGCAAATGTCTCAGGTCGTGCCCGTTCTATCGCCCAGGCTCCTGCCAGATCTATGGGTGGCTGTCGGATATCGACCCCATGACTTTTCCTCCAGTTGAGGCGGAGGAGGGGTCACCACTCCAACTACCATCCCCCCGGCGTTTAGAATAAAGGCGCGCTCATTTAAGCTAGAGTTCGCGTAGCATGCAAGCCCTCCTCCCGGGAAAGGGGCTCGGGTTTCGCAATGATTGCAACTCCTTCCGCAACCCTTACGCCGGGGAAAGCATAACCCGAACGGAAGCCCCTTCCATCGTGACTCGGAGCGGCTGTCTCCTTCTGATTGCGGCCCCAACCGCTTAATGCTACACTTGGCTCTGATATGCTGGCCCAGGTGATGAGTTGTGCCGTGGTGGGGTTAGAGGGGGCTATCATCCACGTGGAGGTGGATATCTCCCGTGGACTCCCCGCTTTTACCATCGTCGGCCTTCCCGATAAGGCCGTTCAGGAGTCTGGGGAGCGGGTCCGCGCGGCCATCAAGAGACGAACGTTTTGTCGTCTACAGACCGGCCGCGACCTACTGCATTGAGAACTGTGCTTGGTATATGCTCCAGAGAGACATGTGCGCAGTTCTCTACCAGGCGATCACCAGCGGCCGCATACCCATAACTTGACGATTTGGAAGTTATAGCCCCAGCGCTCCCACAGCCTCCTAAATGCCTTTGAGCGTGCTCGTTGCTATTCTCAGCACATGGGGCCAGTCACAGGCAAACTCTTCCTGTACGTATTTGATGCACCTAACCCAGTAGCCAATCCTGTCATTAGCCAGAGAGCCTTCGAGGCAGGCCACCCATTTGTTCCCTTCCAGCTCGAACTCGATCTGACCCTCCTCTAGCCCTTGGGCGTCGAACTCGATTTCTGCTCTTGCTACCGTCTTGATTTTATTCATGTTATCTCCTCCTTATCATGGAGTTTCGCAACTGCCTACAACTGTGGTAGAGTTGACAATTTGTCCAAACAGTGCTAAGATAGTGTAAGACCAACCGGTCTGTCTCTTAGCCTCATGAAGGGCAGTCATAATGAATCTAAAAGAAAGAATCATCCACGAGTCCTTGAAACTATTTTCTTTGAAAGGATTTTGCAGCACCTCTATTAACGATATCTTGGAGGCTGCGAACACCTCAAAAGGCGGCTTCTATAATCATTTCGCAAGCAAAGAGGATCTGTTCTTCCAGGTCCTGGATGAGGCGCAAAGAATTTGGCGTGAAAAGACTCTTTCAGGTCTGGATGAGATTGAAAGCCCGGTTGGAAAAATCAAAAGGCTCCTGGAAAACTACAGAGACAGGTATCTCAACGATACCGAGAATTTCCCCGGGGGCTGTATCTTTATTACCTTTTCCGTTGAACTGGATGACCAGCGCCCCCATTTATCCAAAGAGGTTAGTAAAGGGTTTATGGGCCTCAAAGCCATGCTTAAGAGGCTTTTGGATGAGGGAAGAGAATCGGGTGAATTGAGTAAGAATGTGGATACCAGTGCCATAACAGAAATGTTATTTGCCGGCATGTTGGGTGCTTCTGTTATTTATGGTCTGGATAAATCGACTGCCAGCCTGGACAGATCGATCAACACTCTAATCAACTATCTTGAAAAGCTGAAGTCATAGAATTGTTCAACATGTGCGTCCCGAATAACGTACTATCGATTTCACGAGGCAGCCATGTTTTTCGGTGACTGGCTACAACGCCGGGAAATGCTTTCGCCGAACAAGGTCGCCCTTATTGATGCCATCAACGACAACCAGCCCATCACCTACCGGGAGTGGAATCAGCAAACCAACCAGCTCGCCAACTTCTTCCGGAACGGGCTAGGAATCCGCAAAGGCGACCGGGTGTCCATCTATGCCATGAACCGCGTAGAGTACCTGGATGCGCTGTTCGCCTGCAACAAGCTGGGGGCAATTCTGCACGTAATTAACTGGCGCCTAAAAGTCCGTGAACTGGAGCCCATGATTAACGACGTCGCCCCCCGCGTGTTGCTCTACGGCCAGGAGTTCAGCAGCCAGGTAGACGCACTGCGCTCCCGATTAGCGACAGTGGACCAGTTCATCGGCCTGGACCAGGTAACGAATGACCAAGACCCGCATTGGCCGACGGAGCGCAGCAACTGGCCCAAGACCCAACTGCTGCCCGTCGAACTGGATTGGGAAGACCCATGGGTGATCTGCTACACCGGCGGCACCACCGGCCTACCCAAAGGGGCCATCTTGCACTACCGTTCCATCACCGCTAACTCGGTCAATACCATTGTCAGTTGGGGCCTGCGCCCCGACGACGTGATCCCGCAATATGTGCCCTTTTTCCATACCGGTGGCCTCAATTGCCTCACCACTCCACTGGTCCACCTGGGCGGCACAAACATCATTTGCGCCGGCTTTGACATTGACCAGCTCTTTGACCAGATCCAAGAACTAAAGGTGACCTTCTTTTTCGCTGTCCCCACCATGTTCCTGACGATGATCCAGCATCCGCGCTGGGAGTCATTGGATCTGTCCAACGTGCGCCTGGTGATGGCTGGCGGGGGGCCGTGTCCCACCGTCGTCTATGAGGCCTTTTGCGAAAAAGGGGTCGAGTTTAAGAGCGGCTATGGGCTGACCGAAGCCGGTCCCAACACCTTCTGGCTGCCGACGGAGGAGGTGAAGAGCAAGATGGGCTCGGTCGGCCGGCCCCTGTTCCACATTGACGTGAAGCTGGTTGACGAGGCCGGTGAGGAGATCGGCCCGAACGACGTGGGGCACTTGCTGATTCGAGGTCTCCATCTCTTTGGCGGGTACTGGAACCGGCCAGAGGCCACGGCCGAGGCGGTTGTGGATGGCTGGCTGCACACCGGTGACCTGGCACGCAGAGACGAAGACGGGTGCTATTACATTGTGGGCCGGCTCAAGGATATGATCAAGTCGGGCGGGGAGAATATCTACCCGACTGAGGTCGAAGACCTGATGCACAGTCACCCCGCCATCGTCGAAGCCGTCCTCATCCCTGTGCCCGATCCCAAATGGGGTGAGGTGGGCCGGGCCATCATCGTGCTCAAGCCCGGCGCTAGATTGACCCAGGCCGACTTGATCGAGTGGCTGCGCGAGCAGATGGCTCACTACAAAGTACCCAAGTCGGTCGTGTTTGTGGATGCACTGCCCAAGACAGCGGCCAACAAGGTGGACAAGCGACAATTGATTGAGCAGTATGGTTCGTAACACGCAATACGTATTTCGTATTGTGTTTGAGGCGTTTCCATCAGTCATAAAGGAGTTGAACCAGTGTCCAATGACTGTGATGACCGCAGCCCGAGATCGGCGATTGGCTAGGCGAACGATGCGGCTAACCCTGCCGCCTATCATCTACCAACCTACTAACAAATTGGAACAACGATGAACTCACCAGATCACGTATCTGTCGGTATCGTGAGTGCCGGCATGTACCTGCCAGAGCGGGTTCTGACCGCGACTGATATCGCTGAACAGAGCGGACTCCCCGAATGGGTGGTTCGTGAGAAGCTGGGCATCAATCAGAAGCGCATGGCCGGCCCGGGCGACCACCCTAACCAGATGGCTATCTGGGCGGCTCAAGACTGCCTCTCGAAATGCGACATCCCGCCGGAGGAGATTGACGTGGTGCTCTGTACCACCGAGGAGTGGAAGGAGTACATTAATTGGACGGCAGGCATTGACCTTGCTTATGAGATCGGTGCCACGCAGGCCTGGGGTATGGACCTGCACATGCGCTGCTGCACCACGATCAGTGCTCTCAAGATAGCCGAAGATATGATGATCGCCGATCCCGATATCAACACCGTGCTCATCGGCGGCGGCTACCGCGTTGGGGATCTGGTCAATTTAAAGAACGACCGCATCACGTTTGCGTTCAATATCGGCGCGGGTGCTGGCGCGCTACTGCTTCGCAAGAACTGGCCACGCAACCACTTGTTGGGTACGCACTTGATCACTGACGGCTCCATGAGCAAACACGTCGTCGTGCCCGCCAGCGGCACCATCCAGTTCCCCACCGATGAGGCAGTGGCGAAGGGGTTGTTCTACCTTGACTTGGTTGAACCTGAGGCGATGAAGAGTCGTCTCAATGCGGTCTCGATCGACAACTGGATGCACTGCATCGACCAGGCGCTGCGCAAGAGTGGCTACACGTGGGCCGACCTCGACTTTCTCAACATGGTACTCATCAAACCCTCCGCCTACCGGGAGATGCTCCAGCGGCTGGGCCTCACCGAAGAGCAAGGCGTCTACAATGCCGACTATGGTCACCTCGGCGAGCAGGACAGCATCATCAACATCATCGAGGGAGTGAGACAGGGGCGGCTCAAAGACGGAGATCTGATGATCATCGTTGCGGCGGGCATCGGCTATGTGTGGGGTGCGACCTGCGTCAAGTGGGGGCCGTGCGAGACTGAACAGCAACTATAATTCGTAACACGGAAGGGTGAAACGACATGTCAACGACATATTAGAGGTGGCAAACAGTTCAAGAAGAATAGATTAATACAACTAAGAGGAGGTAGAAAATGATCGATTTTACTTTTACCGAAGAGCAAGAAATGTTCAGGAAAGCGGCTCGCGAATTCGCAGAAACCCAGGTCGCTCCCAAGGTTCCAGAAATGGAAGAAACAGGGAAGGTCAACGACGAGGTTGTCAAGGCCCTGGTTAAGGCCGAAATGATGGCCTTAACCATTCCGGAACAATATGGCGGTCTTGGATTAGGTTATGTTGCCCGCCTTATCGCCCTGGAGGAAATCAGCAGGGTTTCGGTGGCGACGGCCATGATGCTCCAGATTTTTGGCCTGGGTATCGAGCCTATCATAAGATTCGGTAACGAGGAGCAGAGAAGGAGGTATTTGCCCGGATTGGCAAAAGGCGAACGACTGGCCACGGTGGCTGTAACCGAAGCGACCGGAGGTTCTGATCCTAAGAGCGGTCGTACGTCTTATGAGAGGGATGGTGACGATTATATTATTAACGGCCGTAAATGCTTCATCACCAATTCCCACATCGCCGACACAGTTACCGTCCTGGCCAAGGACGAGGAGGATCCCGAAGCCTTCGCGACTTTCATCGTAGAAAAGGGGATGGAGGGGTTCAGGCCTTCACATGAGGAGCATAAAGTGGGCATGCGCGGTTGTAATACCGGCGAGTTGGTTTTTGAACATTGCCGGGTTCCCAGGGAAAACCTGCTGGGAGAGGAAGGAAAGGGCATGCGTGTTGCCATGGCTGCCATTGGTGAAGTCGGCAGAGGCGGAATGGTCGGCTGTACCTTAGGGCTACAGGCCGCCTGTCTAGAAGCATCCCTGAAATTCGCAAATGAGCGAATTCTTTATGGAAAACCGATCAGCAATCTACAGACGATTCAAAACAAACTGGCGGAAATGAAAATCGATCTGGAAGCGGGCCGTCTGCTGGGATATCGAGCGGCGGCCATGCAAGATAGAGGCATGCGTTCAAGCAACGAATTCGCCGTGGCCAAATATTTCACCACGGAAGCGGCGCAGAAAGCGGCAAAAACGGCCGTTGATATCCATGGTGGCTATGGCTGCCTGGAAGAATATCCGGTTTCCCGCTATTACCGCGATTCCATTGTTCTAGGGCCATCGGCAGGCACCTCCGATATTATGAAGGTCATTATCGCCCGTTGGGTGCTTAAGCCGTTCAGGAAGTGAGGGATCCAGCAGTAGGGAGGTAGCGCACAAAACGCTTATCGTGGACCGCGACGTAGAGGTCAAGATGCGTGATGACGTTATCCTTCACGCCGACGTCTACCGGCCGGATACGTCGGAGCCCGTGCCGGTGCTGCTGCAACGTATCCCCACGGCAAAGCCTGGTCCGAGACATCGTTTGCGTTGATGGCCGCCGAGCGAGGTTATGCCGTGGTCATCCAGGACACGCGTGGGCGCTGGGCCTCCGACGGCGACGGCCATCCCTTCATCCAGCCCATCATCCCGCGAGGGTGACATGGTGCCAGGTCTGGCGATGATGGCGAACCGGAAGTACGGTCCAATTCCTTGATTTAGCATAGGATTTGTACAATGCTCAGGATTGTCGTATGTGTCAAAGCGGTTCCTGACCCCAAAGAGGCCAGCAAGATAAGAATAGATCCCGTCACCAGAACCCTCGCTCGGTGCGACGTTTCGCTGGTAATAAATCCACTGGACAAAAATGCAATGGAAGCGGCACTCCAACTTAAAGAGCAGCTTGGTGCGCATATTACGGTACTCAGCATGGGCCCTCCTCCGGCAGGCAACATCGTCAGGGAATGTTTGGCTTTGGGCGCTGACGAGGGAATCCTGCTTTGCGATCAGGCTTTTGGCGGTGCCGATGCCTATGCCACGGCATATACCCTGGCCAAAGGGATAGAGAAAGTTGGGTCCTATGATGTGGTCTTTTGCGGAATGGCCAGCAGCGATAGTGGTACGGAGTGGGTTGGGCCGGAAATCGCAACGTTCCTAGAGATGCCCATAGTAACAAGGGTGAAAGAGATCGTCGAATGTGACGGAGAATGGTGGAAGGTAAAAGCCAGTCTGGAAGATGGATACCGTCTGGTGCAGGTAAAACTCCCGGCACTCTTTACGGTGACCAGAGGGCTGAATACGCCGAGAACACTCAGCTTTTCAGGAATTGTCAAGGCCAGAGATAGGGAGATTATCCAGTGGGGAATTGATGAGTTAGGTGTGGCGGAAGAATCGATGGGTCTAAAAGGGTCACCAACCATTGTTTCGAAGATGACAAACAGAGAAAGTAAGCGGAAAGTTGAGATAATCGCCGGCACAAGGGAAGAGAAAGCCGAACGACTGATCCAAAAGCTGGCTGATGCAGGCCTAATATAGGGAAAATCCAAAAACAACAGGATGCGGTTCAGCCAGATCTTGCGCTGTTTGGAAGCATCGATATTCCGCATACATTTCTTCGACGTAGTGGTCGGTAGTCACAATGGAAAATAGACGCGGCCCGGTATGGGTCATCGCTGAGCAGATTGACTGTCGGATTCTTTCTGTATCACTCCAGTTAATCGGCCATACGCGCAAACTGGCTGATGAATTGGAAACTTCCGTGGAGGTTGTCCTTCTGGGAGATAAGATCGAGGGACAAACCCAGCAATTGTTTGCCGCCGGCGCCGACAGAGTCTATCTGGGCAACGCCCCCCACCTCACCTTTTATCAACCAGAAATCTATACTGAAATCGTCGTCAAACTGGCTAAAGAGCGACAGCCGGAAATCATCCTTATCGGTTCGACCTCCATGGGAAGAGAATTGGCGCCCCTGGTAGCAGCCAGATTGGAAACCGGATTGACGGCTCACTCCATTGATCTCCTGCTCGACGAGAACAAAATCTTAGAGCAGAGAGTCCCTGCCTATGGCAGGTTACTTTCGATTATCTGTCCGAAAAGGCGTCCACAGATGGCCACCATTGCAAGAGGGGTTTTCCCTATACCCGAACTGGATGAGGACAGGACGGGAGAGATTGTCCCACTTGATGTTCAAGATGAAATCCCCTGTCGGATTCAAACACTGGAAATCATCCGTGAAGAGCCGAAGGGTGTGCCTCTTGAATCGGCATCCGTCGTCGTTGCCGGCGGTGCCGGTGCTGGTGATCTTGCGGGGTGGCGCATAATAGCCGCTCTGGCGGAAGCGCTTAACGCTGCCCTCGGCTCCACGCGGCCGGCCGTTGATGAAGGCTGGGCCGGGCTGGAGACGATGATCGGGCAGAGCGGAAAAATGATGAGTCCGGAACTCTATATCGGGGTAGGGCTTTCAGGTGAATTGCAGCATATGGTAGGCATAGTCGGGGCTCAAGTTATGGTAGCCATAAATAACGATCCCAAATCACCGGTGTTTGAACAGGTGGATTATGGCATTGTTGATGACTGCCGGGAGTTTATTCCGCTATTAATTGAAAAAATCAAGGAATACCAGGGTAAGCAAGTAACCTGCTGATCGAGGAATGGCGGAATTGGACGTTTCGAGATCCACCCTCACTTCCTTAATCAGTGAGTCAGTTACTAAAGGGGGTTATCATGGCAAATTTGAAATAACCGGAACAGGCATTGAATACCCTGAATCAGTTAGGCACCTACTATTTCCAAAGGAGGTTATCATGGCAGACTTGAGAGAATTGGAGCAGGCGTTGAATACCTATATCCGGCCGTTCACCTTCCCGTTGGCCATAAAGATGCTGAAATCGGAAGGGGAAATACCCGAAAAGACGCGTCGACCCTTTCAGCAGATGAAAAAAAGGGCAGCCATCTGCCAGGGAATTGGTATGGCAAGAAAATTAGGTTGGGCGGTAGCTATGGGTAAAGAGGACATGCAATGCTCTCTGGGGGCAGCCCCCTTCGGTTTTTTCAAGAACACCGACTTTTTTGATGAGGGGAATTTAGCCGCAGGTATGTTTACCGCTTCAAAAGAGATAGGAAAAAGAGGAGAAGAGCTTGTTGATCGTTTTGAATACGGGCTTTACACTCACATCATGGTAGCACCCCTGCACCGTACTGCTTTTGAACCTGATCTGTTCATGATTTATGGTAATCCGGCCCAAATCATGAGGCTCATTCAGGGCGCGCTCTACAATAAAGGGGGGGCTGTTCACTCTTCAGCCATGGGAAGGCTGGGATGCGCATCCATAATAACGGTGATAAAAAAGGATGAATGTCGCTATCTTGTTCCCGGCAACGGAGACAGGATTTTCGGCATGACCCAGGACTACGAGATGACTTTCATGATTCCCTCTTCGAAGGTGGATACGGTTTTGGACGGATTAGTCAAGACCCATAAAGCCGGTATACGATATCCCATCACCAGCTTCTTCGATTTTGAAGCGACATTTCCCCCGTCCTACCAGGAGCAGATGAGGATCTGGAAGGAAGAAGGAGAACTATAGATGGAAGCATTTGCTGGAAGACAGCGTATTTCCGCTGCCTTTAAGAAGACCTTTACAGATCAGGAAGTCCAGATAGACAGGTTCCCTGCCTACCTCTTCATGGGCCAATGCAACGCCCAACTTGTAGGCGCGTCCATCAGGGAGTTCTTACTGGATCCCAAGATCTTTGTGAAGGCACAGGTGGCCGCTTATGAGCGATACAAACCGGATATCCTACTCATGATGTGGGATCTGCTCACCGACGTTGAGGCCATGGGCAATGAACTCAGATTTCCCGAAGACAGCCTGTGCATCTCCACAAAACTAGCCCTTGAAGATAAGGGGAAACTGAGCAGCCTCAAAGTTCCGGATCCCAGAAAGGATGGACGTCTTCCGGGTTATTTGGAGGCTTTGGCCGAAACGAAAAAGATGATCACCGATTCCATTGTATCAGGGGTGATCGCCGGGCCCTGGACAATCGCTCTAGGCCTCAGGGGGGCCACTGAACTCATCAGGGATGCAATGAAAGACCCGGATTATGTCCATGAACTGATGCGATTCTGCACACGGGCGTCCATAAGGTTTGCGGAAGCCATTGTTCCATTAGGTGTGGGGCTCGGGTATTCTGAAGCCCCTGCGTCCTGCAGCCTTATCTCTCCCAAGATGTACCGGACATTCGTCTTCCCTTATCATAAGCAGATCGTAGACCACTTCAAGGAGAAGAAGGTGGGCCTGGGGCTTCACATTTGTGGATATGCGGATCCCATCCTTGAAGATATGGTCAACACCGGGGTGACCAATATCAGTATTGATGCGCCTACGGATCTGGCAAAGGCAGTGGAAGTAACCAGAGGCAAGGCGGTCCTCATCGGTAACGTCGATACGAACCTTTTCATTGCCGGCAGCAGGGATAGGATGAAGCAGGCCATACAAAATTGTATTGACAAGGCCCCAAAGAACAGCGGATATATCCTTGCGTCTGGTTGCGAAGTGCCGGCTATTGCCCCACCGGAAAGGATTGACTGGTTCATGGAACTGGTCAATGAACTCGGCAATTATGATTGACCCCATTTTGCTTAGCGATGAATGATAGAGGGAACGGAGAAAAGGAAAGCTGTTGACCGATCTTGAGAATCTGAGAATCAGACTTACCCCAGAAGAAGGGGACATTCTGCGAGGCAAGCAAGGGCCAACCATGCAGAAGGTCATGAAAACCGTGGTGCTCTACGGCGAAGCCCTGGGTGCGGAAAGACTGGCAGACATTGAAGGGGACGGGCACTTTGTCATACCCTGGGCCACCCCCGGTATTGGGCCGCCCCTGGAGATGCTCGACGAGTTGGTGGCGGCCGGTCTCAAGACCAAACACCCCTTTACCCTTGATCCGAAAGCCCCGCTGGATTTCGAGAACTTGAGCTTGAGTCCGGAGCAGGAGCGGGTCTTGGAACGGATGTATCGATACCAGGCGCGCTACGATGAGAGAATGCTGCAACTGGGGCTCCGCGATACAGATGCCTACACCTGCAATCCCTACCTGCCCCAAGTGGGTAACATACCTAAAAGGGGTACCATCCTGGCCTGGTCTGAATCATCGTGTGTGGTTTTCGCCAATTCGGTTCTAGGTGCAAGAACCAACCGAAATGGGGCGATCATGGACCTCTTGTCTAACATCGTTGGCAAGACACCCTTGACTGGTCTCCTGAGTGACGAGGGCCGGCGAGCTACTTGCCTAGTGGAGGTAAGAACTGCGAAAGTGCCGCACCCCCAGTTACTGGGGGGCGCCATAGGTATGAAGGTTCTGGAGGACGTGCCTTTCATTGTGGGGCTTGACCGCTTTCTTGGCCCCCGATTGAGTGAGGAGACCCTTGATTACCTCCAGGAGATGGGCGCAGCCTGTGCTACCTATGGGGCAGTCGGGCTTTACCACGTGGAGAAGATAACTCCTGAAGCGGTCGACCGGGGCACCGACCTGTTAGCCCCGGACCACGCGACCTACGTCATAGATGACCAAGTGCTCAAAGACCTGATGCCCTCCTATCCTGTGATGTGGGCGGACAAGGAGGCCAAACCGGAGAAGTGCTTCCTTGGCTGTCCCCACCTGAGCTTGCGACAGTTGTATTGGTGGACCAATAAGATCCATAACGCCTTACAGGCAAAGGGTCAGCGTCAACTCGCGGTTGAGACCATTATCTGCGCCGCCCCGCAGGTGTTGCGAAAGTTCAAGGCCGACGTGGAGGCCTATGAGCGGCTGAGGCGCGCAGGAGTAAGACTCAGCGCAACCTGCGTTGAGACCCTCTTTGAAAATGAACTGAGCGCCGGGGAGGCGATTCTCACCAACTCCAACAAACTGAGGGCTTATACTACGGCCAGATTCTTTCCCGACGAAGAACTGGTTGAGATTCTGGTCAGTGGAGAGATAGAAGGGGGAAGCTGAGGTGAGCAGATCATTCAAGGGAAGGGCACTTCTTCCAGGCCATCCAGAAGGTGAGGCCCTGGTGACTCACATGGGATTCAACACCTATGCCAGCTTCTCCACGAGCATGCATACCCAGGCGGAGACGGCACAATGCTCTGATAGTGGCAACCAGGAACTCTATGGAAAGAACCTAACCGACAAGATCATTTGTCTTCCGAAAACTATCGGTTCCACTTCAGCCGGGGCAGTGTGGCCAAGAGTGGCCCAAATGGGTATCGCCCCCAAGGCTATGTTGTTTTCTCAACAGATTGATTCCCTGGCTGCAGCCGGACTGGTTGTGGCTGACGTGTGGGTCGGCAAACGAATATACGCCGTAGATCAACTAGGCGACGAGTTCCTGGAATCCGTCGAGGACGGCGACCGGATTATGATACGAGAAGACGGCACAGTTACAATCCAGTAGGTCAGTGGACATCCTTGTGTGGGAGTTACTACCGTTCGAATTCTCATTCTCGCAACAAACAGAGCCGAGAGAAAAAGTTTGAATACCATCAGACCAGAAGATGTGGGTTTTTCAGCCAGTAGATTGAGTCGAATTGGCACGGTGATGCAAGGCTATGTAGACCGAAACAAGCTCGCGGGCCTGATCACCATGGTGGCGCGCTGCGGGAAAGTGGTTCGCCTTGAGCGTTTTCGGAATGATGGATCTGGAAGCAGCCAAACCCATGCAACTCGACACGATTTTCCGCATCTACTCCATGACCAAACCCATTACGAGCGTGGCACTCATGATGCTCTATGAACGCGGCTTGTTTCACTTGACCGACCCAGTGACCAAGTATCTACCCGAATTTAAGAAGGTCAAGGTTTACGTAGATGAAGGCGAGCTTGCCGATCTGACACGCGAGATCACCATTCACGATTTGCTAACGCATACTGCTGGACTGAGTTACGGCGATACGGACTCGCCTGTGGACGAGTTGTATCGGCAGGCAGATTTCTTCCATGTTGTTGATACAATTCAGGCATTGACTTTCCGTGTAGACATTACAAATCAGGAATTGATTCGACGGATTACCGAATTGCCCCTTGTCCACCAACCGGGGGAGGTATGGCGGTACAGCGTGGCCACGGATGTGGTTGGTTACCTGGTTGAAGTTATTTCAGATATGCCCCTGGCCGATTTTTTTGATGAAAAGATTTTTCAGCCCCTGGGTATGAAGGATACAGCCTTCTCCGTACCTTCCGAGAAGATTGATCGCTTTGCGACGGCGTATGGCCTGACGGAAAAGGATGCTTTGGCCGTAGTTGATACCCCCGCTGGTAGTGACTACACAAAAGAAGTACGTCTACATGCTGGTGGGCAAGGTCTGGTGTCGACAGCAGCCGATTACCTGCGCTTTGCTCAGTTTGTCCTGAATAAGGGAGGGTTAGATGGTGTACGCTTGCTTGGACGTAAAACCATGGAGTTGATGACCATCAACCATTTGCCCCCCGCCTTATTGCCGATGGAAATGGGAGAGGAGCAAATGCCAGGGTTTGGCTTTGGGCTAGGTTTCCATGTGATGATGGATGTTGCCCAGTCGGGCATGATGGGATCTGTTGGCCTTCATGGTTGGGGCGGTTGGGCCAATACACATTTCTGGGTTGATCCACAAGAGCAACTCATTGGCATTCTCATGCTACAATACTTGCCTAGCGGCACTTATCCTATAACGAATGATTTTAGGACACTGGTCTATCAAGCACTTATTGACTAACTGGCTGTCCAAAGGCGTCGATCACCAGGTGGCTTGCTTGTCGGTCTAGACCAACAGGGGGGGCCGACAAGGAGCATGGCATTGAGTTCTCTGTGCAAGTAGCCAAAGGAGGCACAACTGCAATGAAATAGAATGATAAGCGATATTATAGAGTGCGATCTTGATGCTCTTGAATGTGACTTGGAGGCGAAGGTGGTCTTCGAGCAGGCTGCAGGAGACTTGGTACTGCCGAGATTACGGCCCATCACACCATCGCCAGACTAACTCTAGACCTCGCAGAAGATATCATGGGAAGCTTGAATGATGTGGGCATCAAGGCAAGAAGTAGACAGGGACAACAACGGAGGTGGGGGCTACATGCCAACCAAAGCCTTTGAGGATTTTGAAGTTGGGGATAAGTTCACGAGTCCCTCAAGAACAATAACGGAAACGGACATCGTCAATTTCGCGGGTATCTCCGGAGACTACTATCCCTTGCACATTGATGAGGTGTACGCGCGAGAAACTATCTTTGGCGGACGGGTAGCCCACGGCGCGCTGATATACGCAATTAGCGTTGGATTGGTCGCCTCGACCGGTGTCTTTGCTGACTCATTGGTAGCGTTCCTCGGAGTCGAGCGCTTGCGACATCTAGCACCAGTGAGACCCGGAGACACCATACGCGTCGATGTCGAGATCATAGATAAGCAGGAAACTCGGAATCCTAAACGCGGTATAGTGACCATGAAGTACGGCACGAAGAATCAAGCTGACGAAGAGGTCATGGTTGCCAGCCTCGATTTCATGATGCACCGCCGAGACGACGGATAAGCATGTGCGCCCTCTGGCCTCAGGACTATTAGCCAGGGTGAGCGGGATGCTGAGTCTTTCGAGGGGGTCGCAGCAACCTGGGTGGGCTCCTTTTGACCTGCAGCTCTTCGGTCATGGCTCGCTTCTTGAGGCTGACCCCGAAGATCTTATGGGCGTGGGTATCGACGCTCGGGCACATCCCGTTTCACCCGATCAGCTCTAAGTAGAGGAAAAGCATGATCAAGAAGATCGATCATATTGGCATCGCGGTGAAGAGCATAGAGGAGGCCTTGATCTTCTATGAGAGCCTTGGCCTCAAGATGGCCCATACCGAGGCGGAATCGGAGCAGCGGGTGGTGGTGGCTTTCATGCCCGCCGGGGAGAGCGAGGTGGAGTTGGTCGAACCCATAGAGGAGGATGGGCCGGTGACGCGTTTTCTCCAGAAGCGAGGAGAGGGGGTGCACCACATCTGCTTCGAGGTGATCGATATCCACAAGCTCCTAGCCCGTCTGAAGGAGAGAGGCGTAGAACTCGTCGACGGGGAGCCCCGCATCGGAACGGGGGGCAAGAAGATCGCATTCATCCACCCCAAGGAGGCCCATGGGGTGCTCATCGAACTCTATGAGAAGGTTCCCGATGAGAAGGTACCGCCCTTGGTGGATCTGGAGGCCCTACGAGAGAGGCTTCGCTTGCAGAGCAAAGCGGCCCGAGCGGGGTTGGAGGAGTTCATCTCCGCCCTCCAAAAACGGGGTGAGAATCGAAAGGAGTAGGAAACTATCCGCAAGCAGGCTTCATTGGGTGTGGGGTCAGGGGGGATGGGGCTCAGGGAGGGCTTGGTCCTGGTCTATACCGGCGGGGGAAGGGAAAGACCACCACGGCCTTGGGTCTGGCCCTTGGCGCCGCTGGCCATGGCTTGAAGGTCTATATCATGCCATTGATGAAGGGATCGCCTTACTACGGGGAGAGGATAGTATAAGTAGGAAGGCTGGCGAGACCACAGTGCGAGTCCGCTACGCGGAGACCGACCCCTGGAGGATACCCCATTACTCAACTACAGCCAACTAGGAACGCAACCACCAAAAGGCATCCGAGCCTACCCTGGCTCACATCTGCCTCCGGGGCCGATATTGAATCGCCTCCGCCAGGTGGGCGGTGGTGATCTCCCCCTCTCCAATCAAGTCCACTATGGCACGAGCCAACTTCAAGATGCGATGAAAGGCCCTGGCACTCATCTGTAACTGATGCATCGCCGACCCAAGTAGGCTCCTCCCCGCATCTCCCAGTCGGCAATACTCCCTCACCTCCCCAGGCCCCATGTCAGCGTTGCACGTGAGACGCGTCCCGGCAAAGCGTTGACCTTGCCCCTCCCTGCCCCCCTTCACCCGGGCCCTGCTCGCCTTCAGAACTCTGAAGAAGTGGTCACGATGTCTTGGCTCACCTACGCTCCTCCCTTGATTCTCGCGACGTAACATCTAACGAACACCTGTCTGTAGGGGCTCCTCGCCTTGCTGCAATCTGCTGAGGTCCAATAACTCTCAGCCAGCAAATGTTCGGGCCGCACTTTTGGACACTGTCATCTGGAAGCATTGCCCCAGATTCTCCCCTGCTTGAGAAACTCCTCCATCTCGTGTCGGTGTTCGCCTCAACGCATATATGAGATCTTTCTGAGTATAAGGTTATCCAAGAGACCCGTTTTGACCGGTTAGAATCGCCCTGGCGGTATGTTCTCATACCTACCCTCGAAGAATCGCCGGTTAGAACGGGCCTAGAACGGTGAGATCCCGTGCTGAGTTTGTTGTTACGTATTCCGAGTGGGGATCGAAGGGGCTGTTGGTTGGCGTGTGCAGGCGATGCAGAGGAGGGGAAAACTGCTACCAGACCTTGTAAGAGAGCCCTAAGGTTTCGGGAATAGGCCTCCAAGCGCTGTTGTCTGGATTGACGGGGTCTCCGCTGGGGAGTACACTGGCAAACAAACGGTAAGGGATTAGGTTCTAAGCTCAACTCGAAGAGATATTGCTGCAGATCTCACCGATGCTCCCATATTTGTGTCCCCGGGGCAGCCGCTTCAAATCCTCCATCGCCATCTCCGTAGCCCTTCTGGATTCGGCGTAGGCGAGGATGGCGTTCTTGTCGGCGGGGTATTCGAGGCCCTGGAGGACGCTATAGACCTCCAGACTACATACGATGCTGGTGTTCTCACACACCTCATCCATATTCTGGTACCGGACGCCCTCTTGCAGTCGGTTCAGGGCGATGATCACCGCCTCTGGTGCATCCTGGGCAGAAGCGTGACTGATGATCTTCTGCTTGTCGGCTGGTAATGTGAGCCCCTCCAAAGCCTCAAAGACATCTCTAGAGCAGTAGATAGCCATAATCTACCTCCTTTAAGAGGGCAAGCAGCTCTTTTCCCTGCGCTGATCTTCATACTTCACCACATTCGTTCATCCCCTGTTTGGCCCCCGGTGTCTCGTATCTCCACCCGCAGCACCGGCGGCGTTTTGACCTGCCGGATCTTGCTATTCGAACGCTTCGAAGACCGGGGGGAAAGTCAGCAGCAGCCCTAGCGCCAGCAAAACCAGCGTCACCACCAGCACGCGGACGAAGGCCACATCTTCATCCTTCCACAGGATGTGCAGGACGATCCAACTGACCAGCCAAGCGATGACACCCACGCCGGTCTTGCCCGTCAATGGCCCGGCCGGGCTCCACCAGTTGAGCGCCGACTT
>Ga0114930_10002211_pt1 | contig 17723 bp, 14 predicted proteins | sample AnhtaG_FD_87300 | JGI IMG/M metagenome (GOLD analysis project Ga0114930, IMG submission 87300) | Deep subsurface microbial communities from Anholt, Denmark to uncover new lineages of life (NeLLi) - Anholt_01485 metaG | ecosystem: Environmental > Aquatic > Marine > Oceanic > Sediment | place... | reverse complement strand
GAATAAAGTAGCCATTATTACAGGAGGCGCCAGGGGAATCGGGAGAGGAATTGTACTCAAATTTGCAGAAGAAGGCTGCACCACCATTATCGCAGACATTATAGATGAGGAAGGGAACAAAACTGTGGGGGAGGTCAACGAAAAAGGCTCAGAAGGGCTTTATGTCCACTGTGATGTCTCAGACAGTGGTCAAGTTACCAATCTGATGGATCAGACCATTCAAAAGTTTGGTAAAATTGATATATTGGTTAACAATGCCGGCGTAGGTTCAACCCCGAGATCCATTGTTGATATGCCCGAAGAGGAGTGGGACAGGGTATTGGCGATAAACCTTAAGGGAATATTCATGTGCTGTAAGGCAGCCGTCCCTCATATTAAAAAACAGGGATACGGGAAAATCATTAATATTTCCTCTTTGGGCGCCATAAATCCGCCAACTGCTTGCATAGCTTATACCTCTGCCAAATCTGGAGTTTTGGGGCTGACCCTTGATTTGGCTCTTGAATTGGCTCCAGCAAACATATGCGTGAATGCCATTCTACCTGGCGCAGTTCCCTCGGTTATGTGGGATAAAATCATCCCTCCTGGTGTTGATAAGCAAGCTTTCCTTGAGGAGACTGCGAAGATTGTGGCACCTATGCAGAGGCTTGGGACACCGGAGGATATTGCTGGGGCCGCCCTATTTTTAGCCTCACATCTCTCGGATTATGTGACAGGAGATCGAATCCTTGTGGGAGGAGGTTCTCCCTTGAAGCCACAGCTGCCACCATCCTAAAAAATGGAGACAGTTGAGTGCAATTTAACATAAAAAAATAAAATATGAGGATAAAGGAGGTCTTATCATGGCGAAAAAAATTGGACTGGAAGCGGTTGTCAACTATATGCCTGAAAATGTGGTGAAGGCATCTGATTTAGACTATTTAGTTCCGCTCATTCCTCCAATGGTAAAAGATAAGTTAAAGTTCCCTGATGAAGTTAGACGGCTGAAAGATAATGATGCAGCAGAGATTTTGGCGGAGGGAGTTTCGAAAAAACTTTTAGATCAAGCCGAACTTGGACCAGATGATATCGACCTAATAATAGCCAACAACTGTGGCGGCAAATATACGGTGCCCATGGTTGGAGGATACATCCACTGGAAATTAGGGTTTACGCAGGACACGCCGGTGTTTAACTTGTCAAATGCATGCGCAAGCTTTGTGGATGCCTGCTGGATGGCCTGGAATTTTATACTAGCTGGTACATATAAGCGAATACTTGTGGCGACTGTCTCCGCCTGGGATACGAAGGGTGGGCAGGTGAGGTATGACGCGTCAGACCCGTTCAGCTATCTTATGGGTGACGGCGCGGGTGCGGCCATCGTTTCGGATGAAAACCTCATATGTGAATTTCTTGCGTACCACAATCGAACCTTTAGCGAGGTTTATGACCTGTGTGGCGCGGATATAAGGTGCCCCTTGAATCCACAGTTAGAGGAGGCCGCTGGTCAGCCTGAAATGACGAGTTATCTCTACGGTACGCCCGAATTCATGGAGTGGTGGCAAGTACATGGTAAGACATTCGGTATAGACGGTCTAAGGGGTGCCATGGAAAAGGCTGGCCTGGCCCTAGCCGATATTGACATGATCTTTATGCACCAGCCTGCCGATATGCTCTATACACCCTGGATGGATGGCGCAGAGGAGGCCGGCGTAGCAAAAGAGAAGTGGATACACACCTGGGACAAGTACGGGAACCTTTCCAATGCGGTCGTGCCAGTTAATCTGGCGGAATACCACGAAGCTGGAAAGCTGAGTAAGGGAGATATCCAGGTCTGGATTACTATTGGGGCGGGGGGGCATGCGCCGACCATGGTTGCAAGATGGTTGGGTTAGTCAGAAAACAGTGATCTCCCAAAGCTAGCAAAATCTTAGACTAGAGGAGTGTGCATTATGAGCATACAAGTTGGATTAGAAACAGTCGTGTCAGAAATGCCCGAGACGGTCATAAAAGCTAAGGATCTCTCTTATTTGGAGCCTGTGATTCCCGAGATCATTCGGGGAACGTTTAGATTTCCAAATGAAATTAGGAGAATGAAGAAAGATGATGCTGCCGAGATTTTGGCGGAAAGGGTGGCGAGGAAAGCTTTGGACCGTGCCGGGCTTGGACCGTCGGATATTGACTATATCATAGCCAGTAACTGTGGTGGCAGGTTCGCCATCCCTATGGTGGGTGGATACCTACACCATAAATTGGGCTTTCCTGAAGAAACGCCAGTACTGAATATAGGAAATGCCTGCGCCAGTTTTGTGGATGCCTGCGAAAATGCCTGGAACCTTATCCTCGCAGGTAAATATAAGAGGATTCTCGTAGTCACAGTGTCGGTGTGGGAAACCCTTGGCGGGATGGGAAGAATTGATGTCACTGACCCCCTAAATGCCATATTGGGTGATGGTGCAGGCGCGGCAATTGTCTCGACACAAAATCTGAAATGCGAGTTTCTCTCATACTACAGCCGCACTTGGGGTGAAGTATATGACTGGTGTGGCTGTGACCTGAGGCCACCTGCGAATCCAGGACTGGAAGGAGCACCTGATCAACCCGCAGAGGCAGTTTATTTGTTCGGTACCCCTGCATTTTTTGAGTGGTGGCAGCGCGTAGGGGAAAGCTTTGGGATCAATGGAATCAATGGTGCCTTGGAGAGGGCAAACCTCACACTATCAGACTTAGACATAGTGATTTTTCATCAACCAGCGGACATGTTGTACGACATGTGGATAGACGGGGCAGAAAAAGCTGGATTGAGTAAGGATAAGTGGAAGCATACCTGGGACAAGTACGGTAATACCGCCAATGCCGTGATTCCAATAAACCTAGCAGAGTTTTGGGATGATGGCGAACTCAAGAAAGACTCAATAATGGCCTGGATAACTATTGGAGCTGGCGGGCACGCCCCTACAATGATTGTAAAGTGGTTGGTTTAGAAAAGGGACGAATGTTGGAATTTCTAATTTTTTGGTGAATCTTCATGAGGCAGCTTGGATTTCCATAAGAGGAAATGAAAAGTTAAACAAAAGGCTACTAATGTTTATTCCTAATCCGAGAAAGGGGGAGCGTAAATGCAAGTTATAGGAGATATCCTACGTTTGAATGCTAAGCGGTATCCAGACAAGGAGGCCCTAATAATGGATAATGATCATCTTACCTTCAGCCAGCTCAATCAGCAGGTCAATCAATTGGCCCACGGATTAATTTCCTTGGGCGTAAGGCCGGGTGATAGAGTGGCAATTTTGGCCTATAATTGTATGGAATACATGATTATCTATTACGCCGTTGCCAAATGCGGCGGGGTGGTAGTGCCGCTTAACTTCAGGTACAAGAGAGATGAACTGGTTTACGCTATTAACAATTCTGACACGAAAGTACTTTTCTTCGGCCCCGAATTTAATTCTCTAGTTGAAGACGCCAGGGCTGGTTTCTTTTCATCAGTCCATCTGGTGGCTATCTCGGGAGAGCCCTTAGAGTCAGGCCTCAAATTAACAAATTTGATGGATGGGCGGTCAACCTCAGAACCTGCTGTTAAAGTAGATCCAGCTTCTCCATGCGGTATCATGTATACTGCTGGTACAACCGGCTTTCCAAAAGGGGTACTTACATCTCACTCCGCATGGTTCAATACTTATACAGCTATGGTAGTTGAGGGTGACCTTCATCATAACGAGATTGCTTTGGTATGCATTCCTTTGTTTCACGGCGGGGGGAGGGAGGCCACGCTCCAACCCACGCTACTTATGGGTGGCACAGCCGTCATTATGGGAAAGGGGTTTGATCCGGATAAGATCCTGAGCACGGTGAGGCGCTACAATGTGACCATGACCATGTGGGTACCCACCCAATTAGCCATGCTTGTCAATTATCCAGGCACAACTAAATACAATGTGTCAACCCTGAAAAAGATCTGGTACGGTTCTTCACCGATCAGTCCCACAGTGCTTGATGCCTCTATAGATTTATTCAAGGCCGGATTCTACCAGTGGTATGGACTAACCGAGACCGGCATGGTTTCGGTACTGCGGCCGGAAGATCACATAAAGCGGTCTCAGTGCACTGGCCGTGAAATGTTCACCGCAGACCTGCGAGTGGTGGATAAAGACGGACAGAATACGCCGGTAGGTGAAGTGGGTGAAATTATTAGCGCTCAAAAACCAATGGGCATGATTGGTTATTATAAGATGGAGGAAGCCAACAAGATGGCTATTCGTGAAGGTTGGATACATACAAGTGATCTGGCCAGGGTCGAGGGCGATGGGTATTTTACAGTGGTTGATCGTATGACTGATATGATTATTAGCGGAGGTGAAAACATATATCCCAAAGAGATCGAAAATGTCATAAGCAGTCATTCCGGAGTGCGAGAGGTTGCCGTCTTCGGTATACCAGATGAGGTATACGGTGAATCAGTCTGCGCGGTGGTGGTGAAGAAGGAAGGATATCAAATGGATGAGGAGGAGATCATTAATTTTTGTGCCTCCAGGCTTGCCGGTTACAAAAAGCCAAAAAGAGTGGAATTTATAGACGAGCTTCCAAAAAACCCTTCTGGAAAGGTGACCAAGAATGTATTGCGGGAAACCATATTGAGCTAGCTGGAAAAAAGGTTGAAAGGGGAGCAGATGAACCTTGAAGCAACAAATGATATACCTCCTGTCGTACCAGGGATCTTTACCTTGCCACCCTACGACCAGGCCCCTCCCAAATTGCTGGGTGGACTTTGCTCGGACTGCAACAAGCGCTATTTCCCAAGACCCAGGTACTGCCCTGTCTGCTTGGGACTAACCGAGGAGACCGTTCTTGGTTCTGAGGGGACAATCTATAGCTTCACCGTTATTCGGAGAAGACCGCCACTGGGCCTTCCAGAGCCATGCAGCGTAGGCTATATCGATCTGGCAGAAAGTGGCCTGCGCATCTTTTGCCTACTGGACCCTGCGACAATTGATCAGCTTCGGGTGGGATTACCTGTTCGTCTGGCTGTCGGACCTCTGGGTCATGACGGACATGGCTCGCCGCGCCTGAGACCCTACTTCACCCCTATGAGGGTTGACGATTAAGAATGGAGGAGGTAGACGATGACATCAGTAGCAGTGGTCGGTGTGGGTATGATTCCCTTTGGCAAGCACCCGGAGAGGAGCCTGGTCGACATGGCCTCGGAGGCAGCTTACCTGGCGCTCAAGGATGCGGGGATCGAACCGGCTCAGGTCGAGGCCGGTTTCTTTGCCAATGCCTTTGCAAGCCGTCTGTTCGGAGATTTAACGGTGGGCCAAAACGTGTTTTGGGAAGTGGGTATTAATCGGGTTCCGGTGGTCAACGTTGAAAATGCCTGCACTTCCGCATCTACCGCGTTTTATCTGGGCTACAACATGATTGCTGCGGGCCAGGCCGAGGTGGTTATGGCCGTTGGTGCAGAGAAAATGTACGTCCCTGAGCTCGGGCTGCTTGACTCCGGACTGACAGAGTTGAATACCCAATTGGGGCTTGTGGCCCCGGCCAGCTTTGCCCTTAGGGCGGTCCGCCACATGACAGAGTTTGGCACCACTCCTGAACAGTTGGCACGGGTGACGGTTAAGAGCCGCAATCACGCACAATACAATCCTTTTGCTCAGTTTCGTGAACCAGTAACCGTTGAGGAGGTTTTGGCTGCACCGATGATTGTTGATCCCTTTACCCGTTTACAGTGTTGCCCCAATGCTGACGGAGCTGCAGCAGCCATACTTTGTTCCCCCCGCCTTGCACAACGTCTGGGAAGGGCTGTAAATGTGGAAGCTGCGATTTTGTGCACCGGTAATTACGAGAACCCGCAGGATCTGGTCCGTTGGGAAACTGACTACCGGGCCTGTGGCCTTGCCTATGAGAGGGCCGGAATTGGGCCGGAGGACCTCGATGTGGTGGAGGTTCATGACGCCTTCACCATTGCAGAGATCCTGCATTATGAAGCATTGGGCTTGTGTGCTGAGGGCGAAGGCGGAAAACTGGTCGAGGAGGGTCACACGGCCCTGGGCGGACGCATTCCAGTGAACGTATCGGGCGGTCTTTTAAGCCGGGGGCATCCACCGGGGGCTACAGGCCTTGCCCAGGTGTTTGAGCTTGTCACCCAGCTGCGCAACGAGGCAGGAGGACGTCAGGTAGCGGGGGCCAAGGTAGGCCTGGCGCAAATTATGGGTGGGGACAAGTTGGGTGACACCAAATCGTGCACCATAATAGTTTTATCAGTTTAAGGGGAGTCAAGCCCGGTGAATTTCGGCAGTTAGCAGTTCATATAAATGAGGCCTATGTCAAAATAGTTTGGTGGAGATGTAATCCACCAAATGTGCCATGAATTATGTCTGGATCGTCTCTCCTGTACGATAAAACCAGCCAAACTCTTTCACTTTATCAAATATGAAACGGGCATGTTGGGGGAGCTGTTGAATGAAAAGTGGGGAAAGAAAAAGTGGTTGACAAAGAGAAGGCCTCCTATGAATCGGTAATCGTAATTTTACTTGCCCTGCTTTTCGGCATAGTTATCTTGAACCGCTTGGCCATTGTTTATCTCTTCCCCTTTATAATTACTGAATTTAAAATTAGTTATGCTCAAGCAGGGGCACTCACTTCCATTCTTGCCGTTACGTTTGCCTTTTCAACCTGGTTTTTCGGGGGTCTCTCTGATCGTGTTGGCCGGAAAATTGTCCTCATTCCAGCAACCATCTTTTTCTCTATAATGTCGTGGATTTCAGGTGCAACGTACAGCTTTTTGCAAATGCTTCTGGCACGCGGATTATTAGGAATTGGCCAAGGAGCCATACTGCCTGCCAGCATTGCCACGATCTCAGCAGAATCAACTCCAGCTCGAAGGGGTTTCAATTTTGGCCTACATCAGGCATTGACTTCTTTAATAGCCGTTGGTGTAGGTGCAGCTCTTGTAACACAACTGACTAAGATTATGTCCTGGAGGATGGTGCTCTTTGTAGTAGGGATTCCAGGGATAATTATAGGCATCTTCTTATACTTTTACATGAGAGAACCAAAGCCCTCAGTAATCAACCAAGAAGATGAGGTATCAGAAACCAAAGGAGAAAAATACGGGTTTTTTGCGCCATTAAAATACAGAAATGTCATCCTGTCCTCTATAGTTAATTTCTTGATGATTGGTTGCATGTTTGTATTTTTGACCTTTAGTATGATTTACCTAACCAAAGAGCTTCATCTATCTATTTCACGTGCTGGAATCATCATATCTCTTTTGGGATTTACAGGATTTTTTGGCTGCATTTTATTGCCTTTACTTTCCGATCATATTGGACGAAAACCTGTGATAATCCCTTCATTGTTTGTTACTGGATTATGCTTTTGGTGCTTTATGTTATCCGGTTCGGATTTCTTTCTCTTGGTGCTATCGGTCTCAATTGCTGGATTTGCCATAGGAGGGATAGGACCTCTTGCAATATCTGCTTTTACCACGGAGAGTGTTCCTCCCCATTTGGCTGCCACTGCCGCAGGCATTCCAGTGTCTATTGGGGAAATATTCGGTGGAGCACTTATGCCTTTTTTGGCAGGGTATTTTGCAGATATTTATGGCCTAAAGGCGGCTCTCTATTTCAGCGCTTTCGCCCCTTTAATTGGAGGGTTTGTTGGGCTTCTCTATAAAGAGACAGCCCCTAAAATTACAGATAAAAAGGTGAGCTAAGTTTTTTACAATATCAAGATGCCAGTTTACTCGGGTGTAAAGCAGGAAAGGGGGTTTATGACTATTAACAAAAAGAAAGTGACGACTAAAATTGATGCAAATCTTTTCAAAAAACAAGACAGGGGGCAAGATTATAGGTACCTATGTATTGATCCATGGAGCATTTCACGGAAGCTGGTGTTGGGATAAAGTTGTTCCACTCCTGGAAAAGACAGGGAACAAAGTGGAAGCGCCTGACCTGCCGGGGCACGGCAACGACAAAAACCTATTTCGGAAGTCTCATTGCAGGCCTATGTTGATAGTGTCTGCACAATTCTGGATGCTCAGTCTGAGCCGGTGATTCTCGTTGGGCATAGTATGGGTGGTGCCGCCATCACCCAAGCTTCGCACTTCACGGTGTTAGTACGTTCCTATGTGACCGAAAGCAACGTTGCAGTATTAGCGTAAGGGGTAAGAAAAATATAAGGTGTCAGAATTCATAGAAATGTATCTATCGAGACTCCGCCTTCCCGGCCCGTATCGGCCCGGGACGTGTAAATCAACAAGGCTTCGCTATGCTGGTTGCTTGATGCTTGATGCCGGATGGCAAAAAAGAGAAAGCTTTCTTATTTAATCCTGTACCGAGTGATCAGTATCCGTTATCTGCCAGAGTTTACAAATAACATACGCTACAAAACTTGACTCATTTATTAAGTTTCTCCTCATAAAGACAACCAGAGCGACCACCTACTGATTACAGATTCGCACCAGAAAGTGCTTACTATTGCTTTATTTACGCCAGTATGCAGGGGCAAGCATGATGATAACGGTATATATCTCAAGACGGCCGAGGATCATACAGAAGATCAGAACCCATTTACCCAGAGCAGGAACAGCCAGGTAATTTTCTACTGGCCCAACTAGTCCAAACCCTGGACCGACATTGCCTATCGTAGCAGCTACAGAGGCAAATGATGTAATAATATCCATCCCCATTGCGGACATAATGATTACAGCAACAATAAAAAGCCCCAGATAAAGGATAAAAAACCCCCAAATGCTGTTCAATACCTCTTCCGGAACCGGCTTGCCACCAAGCTTTATAGGCCTTACAGCATGGGGATGAATAAGTCTAAAAATCTCCTGGTAGCCATGTTTGACAAGCAATATGATCCTCATAATCTTTATTGCACCGCCGGTAGATCCCGCCATTGCCCCGATAAACATACACAACAGAAGAATGATCTGTGATAGAGCCGGCCACTGTGCATAGTTGGCGGTTACGAAACCTGTTGTTGTAATTATGGATGTAACCTGAAAGGCGGCACGCCTGAATGCATGGCTTATGGAATGATAAATCGGCCCGTAGATATTAAAGGTAACCAGAATGATAAGGATAACCAGGATAGAAATAAAGACACGGCACTCAGGATCCCTGCCAAATACCTTAAAATCTCCCTTTAAAAATTTAAAATGGAGGGAAAAATTTATCCCGGCCAGGATCATAAAAACTGTAATAACACCCTCAAAATATGCACTGTTAAACTGGGCAATGCTTCCATTCTGTGTGCTGAATCCTCCGGTAGGCATGGTACAGAAGGCATGGCAGATGGAATCGAAGAGGGGCATCCTACCTAAAAACAAAAGGCCTATCTCAAGCAAGGTGATAAAGAGATAGACTTTCCATAGGGTTTTAGCTGTCTCTGAGATGCGAGGTTGTAGTTTATCTACTACCGGACTCGGGATCTCGGCTTTATAAAGCTGCATACCTCCCACACCTAAAAAGGGGAGGATGGCAATTGAGAGAACAATAATCCCCATACCTCCCATCCACTGGGTTAGGCTCCTCCAGAACAATATTCCTTTAGGCAGGGATTCAATATTGCCAAGAATAGAGGCTCCAGTAGTGGTAAAGCCAGATATAGATTCAAAATAGGCATCAGTAATATTGCCAATTGAACCGGAAAATAAAAAAGGCAGAGAGCCAAAAAAGCCGGCACTTAACCAGCTAAGGGTAACAATGGCCATGGCCTCTCTTTGACTTAGAGTAGGGTAATCAGCTTTTTTAATAAGAAAAAAAAGGACAATACCACTCCCGGAGGTGATAATAATAGAGTAGAGCAGAGAAAGGAAGCTTCCATCAGAATAAATGAGGGAGATAGTAAGAGGTGCAAGCATGGAAAGGCCGAGGAAAAAATTGAGGATTCCGATCAGCCGGAAGATCTGCCTAAAACGCATTAAAAGTATTCCAATTTAACGGTAAATAATTTTTCAAGCTTTGGGATAGCCCCTTTAAGGGCGAATATTATCAGATGATCATGGGGCTGTATTATGTTCTGGCCTCGTGGGATAATAACCTCTTCTCCCCTGACAATTGCTCCAACAATGGTCTCTTTCGGAAATTTTACCTCAGATAAAGGGATATTTACAATGTCAGAGGTTTCTAATGCCTCGAATTCTATGGCCTCTGCGCCTTCTCCTTTAAGTGGCGCCACACATATCACCTTTCCCTTCCTGATGTATTGGAGAATTGTTCTAATTGCAGAAAGTCTTGGACTTACAACCGTATCAATTCCGATTGCAGAGACAAGGGGAATGTAGCTTAATTTTCCTATCCTGGTTACCGTCTTTTTTGCACCAAGGGCCTTACCCAGTAAAGATATGAGAACATTATTTTCATCATCCCCAGTGATTACTACCATAATATCCACATCAGAAATATTCTCTTCCAAGAGAAACTCCCGGTCCGTGGCATCACCATTTAACACAACCACCTTTTCAAGCTTTTCTGCCAGCTCCAGGCATCTCTGGCCATCTTTTTCAATTATCTTGGTATTAATATTGCTGGCATCAAGTGATGTTGCTAATGCCAAGCCAGTTTCACCGCCACCAACAATGATAATCCGCCCTAACCCTTCTTCTCTAACATTCATTAGGCGGAAGATATTTGGGATGTTCTCCTTGTGTATAACACAGTATATCAAATCATTTGGTTGGATTGTATCCTGCCCGCTTGGTATGATGATTTTTTCTCCCCTTACAATAACGCCAACAAGTATTACATGCTCAAAATCATCAAAAGAGGAGAGCTTTCGTCCGACTAATGGGGAGTTATCTTTTATGGTTATACCAATTAGCTTAATTCTGCCATCAACGAAATCTATGACTTCAGAGGCCTCTGGAACCTCCATAAGTCTGAGCATAGAAGCAACCATCTCTGACTGGGGGTTAATGATCAGGTCAATATTAAAGAAATCCTGATTGAAGATCTCTTTATATTTCATATAATCCGGATTTTTTACCCGGGCTATCTTTGTAATATAATCGGTTAAATATTGAGCGAAAAAACAGGCAATTAAATTTGCCTCATCACTATCTGTAGCTGCCACGAGCATATCACTTTCCTTAATGCCTGCCTCATTTAATACAGAAGGATTGGTGCCCGAGCCCAAAATAGCTTGAACATCTATAACATTTTGAACTTCCCTGATCTTATTGGGATCCTTTTCAATCAAAACCACATCTTGATTTTCTTCCGATAGTCTCTGGGCAATATGAAAACCTACTTCACCAGCGCCTATAATAATAATTTTCATTTACTATTTCCTTAGATGATTCTTTAAATTTAACTATTCAGCCACAAAGACCCCAAGACACCAAGGCACAAACAATTGAAAATTGACAATTGAAAATTTACAATTGGAATTGGTGCCTTGGTGGCTACCTGAGCAGTTACCTTTAAATAAAGACTAAGTTGAGTTTTAAAAAAGCCCAGCTCAAAAGTCAATATATAATAAGTTTTCTCTTTTTGGAAAAATTGGTTCATATCTTGCGGGGATATAAAAGAATAGAAGAAGAAAATGCACTGATTAAAATAATTTTCTTTGGTTGATATTTTCCTTTGCTTTAGGAATAAAGCCAAAATGTTTGTAGGCAAGTCTGGTGGCTACTCTTCCCTTTGGTGTACGATTTATATAACCACATTGTATCAAAAATGGCTCATAAACCTCTTCCAGGGTATCTTTTTCTTCAGATAGGGCAGCGGATAGGGTATCAACCCCTATTGGTCCACCATCAAATTTCTCTATTATTGTCAGCATGATCTGTCGATCCATTTTGTCCAGACCCTTATCATCCACCTCCAAGATATCCAAGGCCTTTCCTGCAACTGAATGTGTAATTATCCCTTCAGCCTCAATCTGTGCATAATCTCTAACCCTCTTTAGTAACCTATTAGCTATTCTTGGTGTTCCCCTTGATCTTGTTGCAATCTCGAAGGCACCTTCTTTATCAAGCTGGATATCAAGAAGGGTTGCAGTCCTGGTCACAATCTGCTGCAATTCATCTGGTTTATAAAATTCCAACCGTGAAATAACGCCAAACCTGTCTCTTAAGGGAGGTGTGAGCAGGCCTGTTCTTGTAGTAGCACCAATCAAGGTGAAGGGTGGGATGGAGAGTTTCACAGTCCTGGCTGATGGTCCCTGGCCAATAATGATATCCAGTTTAAAATCCTCAAGAGCAGGGTAAAGAATTTCTTCCACCACATGATTCAGCCTATGGATTTCATCAATAAATAGAACATCCCTGGGCTCTAAGGATGTTAATATTGCTGCTAAATCACCTGGTCTATCTAAGACTGGTCCCGAGGTAGTTTTTATGTTTACACCGAGTTCATTGGCTATTATATTTGCCAGGGTAGTCTTTCCAAGACCAGGACTGCCATGAAAAAGAACGTGGTCTAAAGACTCTGAACGCCCTTTAGCTGCCTCTATAAAGATCCTGAGATTTCTTTTAATATCCTCTTGCCCAATAAACAGATCCAACCTAAATGGTCTGAGGCTGACTTCTGTTGGGCCTTCATCTAACTTAGGTTTTGGATCTGTAACTCTTTCTTCCATATTTATCACTTGTCATTAGTCATTCGTCATTTGTATTTCGAAGCGGATCAAAGATAAAAACATCCTCAAAGGTCGATTTGCTGAATACTGGTTGCTCGTTAATATTAGCCTATTTTTTCCTGCGATTAACAAATGGCAAATGATTGATGACGAATGACTAATTTCACCTTGCAAGATTCCGCAAGGCCTCCTTCAGCAATGTGTCAAGATTTATCTCGTTATCATTAAGCAAAACATTTTCTATAGCATTCTTTGCAGACCTATTCGGGTAGCCAAGATTTATTAAGGCTGATAGTGCATCATCAAATATCTCTTTATTCTTTATTTGCACCTTCTCCCTTGGTTGCACCTCTATCCCTTTGAAGAGGTCGGATACCTTTTCTTTTAACTCAAGGGTTATCCTCTGAGATGTCTTTTTACCAACACCGGGAACAGCAGCAATCATTTCAGAATCAGCGTTTACAATGGCGTTGAGGAGATCTTCAATCCCAATGCCTGAAAGAATGTTTAATGCCAGTTTAGGGCCTATACCAGACACAGAGATTAGCAGTAAAAAGATCTCTTTCTCTGTCACTGTTTGAAAACCGAATAGTTGGAGCATATCTTTACGGACATGTGTGTAAACATGCAGACTTACCTTTTCCATCTCATCCGGGAGTTGATAGAATGTGGATAAAGGAATAAAAATCTGATAGCCAACACCGGCCGTATCTACAATTACCGACTGAGGGTTTTTATTAAATAGTGTTCCAGTTAGATGAGCTATCATGTAATAGTGCCTAAAGTTTAAAGTGCCTAAAGTGAGCTAAAATGCCTAAAGTGAGCTAAAGTACTTAAAGTTTAACCCGCTGTAAGTCTGGCGGGTAAAAGTGCTTAAAGTTTAAAGTGAATACAATCCCGTTATCTATGTTCGTTGTTTGTTGTGTGTAGTTCGTCTTTTCTCTTTTGCCTGCCATTCCTAAATTTACAATTCCAAACAATTCTATCCATAACTTTAGCTCACTTTAGGCACTTTAAATGTTATCTTCAAACCTGACCCAGTTATGGTGGCATATTGCAATTGCTAATGCATCTGAGGTATCTAAGGATAATTTGGTATCGAGTTTAAGGAGAAGCTTGACCATGGCCCTCACCTGTTCCTTTGTTGCCCTTCCATAGCCAACCACCGATTGTTTAATTTGCAAAGGAGTATACTCAAAAACCTTCAGTCCACATTGAATAGCTGCTACCAGGGCAGCTCCCCTTACATGGCCGATCTTTAAGGCGCTTTTAACATTTTTGGCAAAAAAGACATCTTCGATAGACATTTCTTCTGGGTGATAGGTATCAATGATTTCAATAAGCGAGGTAAAAATTTTATGGAGCCTCTCATTGAATGGTCTTGGATAAGGAAAAGAGATTTTACCTCCCCCAACGTAAATCAGACTATCTTTTTCCTTTTTAACTAATCCGTATCCAGTAATTATAGAGCCGGGATCAACCCCAAGGACCAGCATCAGCTAATTGACTCCATAACCTCATCAGAGATATCAAAATTGGAATATACATGGTTAACATCTTCGTTATCTTCAAGGAGTTCCATAAGGGTTAACATCTGTTGAGCATGCTTATCATCAAGATTAACCGTTGTCTTGGGGATCATGGTAATCTCTGCAAGTATGTAATTCAGTCCGGCATTTTCAATGGCAGCTTTAACATGCTCAAAAGAAGAAGGTTCAGTTATTACCTCAAACTCTTTTTCTCCTTCTTCAATGTCATCAGCCCCGGCCTCAAGGGCCAGTTCAAACAACTTTTCCTCATCTACCTGATCTTTATGGAGAATGATAAGACCCTTCTGGGAAAACATCCAGGCCACACATCCTGTTTCTCCTAAGCTACCACCGTATCTTTCAAACAGGTGTCTCACATCTGCTACAGCCCTATTTTTATTATCAGTCAAGACCTCCACTAAAACAGCTACACCTCCCGGCCCATATCCTTCATAGATAACCTCTTCGTAGTTAGAACCCCCTAACTCACCGGTTCCTTTCTTTATTCCCCTCTCAATGTTCTCCTTGGGCATGTTTTCTGCCTTAGCTGCGGCTATAGCTGTCCTCAACCTTGAGTTGGAATCCGGATCTTTTCCACCCAGCCTTGTTGCAACGGTAATCTCCTTGATAAGCTTAGTAAAAACCTTTCCCCTCTTTGCATCAACAGCTCCCTTTTTATGTTTTATGGAGGCCCATTTTGAGTGTCCAGACATTTATTACTCCCTTGAAGATTTAATATTGTCCGTTGTCCGTTGTTTGTTGTCCATAACAAAATAGAATAACTCATTTTTTAAAATAGATGTATTAAATTTTTAAGAGATAAATATGTTTGCGCTCTTTGGGGTAAATCAACAACAGACTACGGAAAAAAACCAACTGACATCCTATACCTAAATCTTTTTAGGTTTTTTAACATAATTACCTTTTTTTTGCCATATCAATTTAGGCAAATGTTCCAAAAGTTGAATTTTGCAAAATTTTAAATCCTTGCCAAGCTTTTTATTTGCCTTTATTATATTTAATTTAATTAGATCAAAACCTTGGTATTTTTTGCGGATTTAGATATCTGATGATATTTTGGGCCTATAATATAATTACCGTTATTGCCTTCGTTTTTATCGTTCCATTCATTTCCCTTTTTCTCCTTATCCGAGGTTTAATGGATAATAACTCCAAGGAAAGATTGGGTTTATTATCCTCTTCGCTTATACCACAAAAAGGAAGAAACCAGAGGATCTGGATACATGCTGTATCCATAGGCGAGGTAAAATTGGCCAAAGTTATTGTAAGGGTAATAAAAGAGAGGGAAGGCGAATTTTCCTTAGTTATATCTACTACTACCAGAAGCGGCAGGCAGACTGCTCTTAGGGAAATGCCTAAAGATACTGTCGTCATTTATAGCCCTATTGATATATATTGGTGTGTTAGACGATCATTGAATCAGGTATCACCTGACCTATTTATAAACTTAGAGACAGAAATCTGGCCCAATTTTTTATGGGCGTGTAAGAAATTAAATATCCCAACCTTTCTTATAAATGGGCGCATTTCTCCACGATCACTAAATTATTATAAGCGCTTTAGATTTTTGATGAAAGATGTTCTCTCCACATATAAGCTACTTTCTATGATAAGTATGTCTGATTCTCAGAGAATAATATCAATGGGGGCTGAGCCAAAGAGGGTAGTGGTAGGAGGGAATGCAAAATATGACCTTTTAGTTGAGGATGCCAAGCCAGAATTATCTAAAAGGATGGCTGAGATCTACAAAATTGATGATAACCAGCCTGTTTTTATAGCTGGGAGTACCAGGGGTGGCGAGGAGGAGATTATGATTGAAGCCTACCTGAGTCTACTTGAAGATTGCCCGGGAATTATATTGATAATTGCACCGAGACATATAGAGAGATGCGGGGATATTGAATCTATGATAAGGTCATATAATTTAAATTACTGTTTGAGAAGCCATATTGAGAATGATAAGGGGAGGGATCGGTCCAATAATATCATCCTTGTGGATATATATGGTGAGCTTTTTGGGCTATATAGCCTTGGCACAATAATCTTTTGCGGTGGCAGTCTTGTTCCCTTTGGCGGGCAAAACATATTGGAAGCGGCTGTATGGGGTAAGCCAGTTATTTACGGCCCATCAATGGAGCATTTCTTGGAAGCCAAAGCCTTGTTAGAAAGAGTAGGTGCAGGTTTTATAGTAGAAGATAAAGATGAATTGGTTAAAACAGCCAAATGGCTATTGGAAAATCCGGATGAGTCTGATCGCTTGGGAAGGCTTGCCAGAAATGAGATCGAAAGCAATATTGGTTCTGCCAAAAAACAGGTAGAGAATATTTTTCGTCTTCTCGATTAGAGATTAAGATGGAAGATATATTAAATTAAAAAATTGTTGATATTTAAGGTAAACGCCGTTAGAAGATGTTGAGCGGGCTTTAAACCCAGCCCAAATTTATTTTTACCCTGTTAGAAGTTCACTTTCTGACAGGGGGTTCTTCCCGTAGCCATAAATGGCAAAGCGTTCTAATGGGGTAAAGGAAAAATGAGAAAAGGCTCGAGATTAATTAAACAGGCCAGAGAGGTTTTACAGATTGAGGCCCAAGGGATATTAGATTTAATTGAGAGGATAGGGCCGGAGTTTGAGCAAACTGTGGAGATGATTTTAAATAGCAAAGGAAGAGTAATCCTGACTGGTATTGGCAAATCAGGTATAATTGGCAGAAAGATCACCGCAACTTTTAATAGCACCGGCACGCCTTCACTCTTTATGCATCCGGTGGAGGCAGTTCATGGTGATCTGGGTATGGTTACGGCTGATGATGTCGTTATAGCTATTTCTAACAGCGGCTATACCAAAGAGTTGACCGATATATTACCTTCCCTTAAAAGTCTTGGTGCAAAACTTATTGCCTTTAGCGGAGATCCGGAATCGCCATTAGCCAAAGAAAGTCATTTGCTTATTAATGTAGGAGTAGAAAGAGAGGCATGTCCTCTGGGTCTTGCACCTACAACCAGTACAACTGCTGCCATGGCTATGGGTGATGCCTTAGCAGTTGTTCTTTTAAACCGCAGGCACTTTAACAGAAAAGACTTTAAGAGGTTTCACCCAGGCGGTAGCTTGGGTAGCAGGCTTTCAATCAAGATCAAGGAGGTTATGTTAACAGGAGACCAGATACCTTTGGTTTCTAAAGATCAAACAATCAGGAAGTGTGTTTTTGAAATCGACAGGAAAAAGTTAGGTGCCTCCCTGGTTGTGGATGACGGTCTTGTTTTACTTGGTATTGTCACAGATGGTGATATTAGACGTTCTCTTTTAAGATGGAAAGACATGATGGGATTAAAGGTAGAGAAGATAATGTCAACATCTCCAAAGATGATCTATGAGGAAAAAAGGGTTGCTGAAGCGTTAGCCCTGATGGAATACAATGCTATAACTGTGTTACCCGTTGTTGATAAGAAGAGAAAAGTAAAAGGTATTGTCCATTTGCATGGACTCTTAGGTGGAAAGGAATTTAGATTAAATGGAAGCCAAAAAACCGCCTAAAGGATTGATAGTTGATCTCATTACCCCCCTTGACGATAAAGGAGGTATTGACATAGAGGGTCTGGATT
>Ga0114930_10002210_pt1 | contig 17727 bp, 17 predicted proteins | sample AnhtaG_FD_87300 | JGI IMG/M metagenome (GOLD analysis project Ga0114930, IMG submission 87300) | Deep subsurface microbial communities from Anholt, Denmark to uncover new lineages of life (NeLLi) - Anholt_01485 metaG | ecosystem: Environmental > Aquatic > Marine > Oceanic > Sediment | place... | reverse complement strand
TGAACCACCCAGCCCCACGCCTACACCGCTACCCCCGACGGCCACAGCGACGTCCGTGCCACCCACGGAGACACCCGCTCCTACTGAGACGCCGTTGCCCGCAGAGAGACACACCCCCGTGCCCACGCCGACAGCTACCTTGACACCGACGGCCACACCGATTCCTACACTCAGCCCCACGGCCACGATGGCAGCGATTGACGCTGCTGTGCCCAACGTGGCCCCAGAGCCCTCCTCCACTTTGGCGCCGCCCATGCCCACCACGACCGCAGCAGTCGAGTCCAGCTCAGCGAGATGGATTTCGAGCCTGCTGCTGACCCTGGCCGTGGTTTCCTTCGCTGGCGCAGGAGTACTCGGCGTCGTGTTGGTGGTGCTGAGGCGTCTCTAGCTCGTCACATAGATGGGATTGGTGAACACCCAGCCGCGGCGCTTGAGGAGGTGCCTCCGATAGGCCTCGACGCGATAGACCCCGCCTTCTCCCGTGCTATACGTGAGCTGGCTGCCTTGGGCACGTGCAACAACCTCTCCATCTCTGAGCAACCGCAGTTCTGCCTGTAGAGGCGAGAGGATCTCGAACTCGACCTCTGCGCGCAGAAGGATGTCCTGGCCCACGGTGGCGGTCTGCTGGCCGCTCCGGCCCGTGAAGCGGAAGCCGGAGGCGTCACCGATGGCGTCGTAGGCCGTGAAGCAGTTGCCATGCCTCAGTGCCTGATACACCAGTCCCTTATCGTGCTCCAGTTCTCGCTTGAAGGGTCGAGGGGTTAGGATGTGGGTTCGGGCCGCCTTGAAGCAATGCTCATACGGGAGCACAGCGTGGCGGAAGGGACCCAATCGGTGAGTGTTGCCGTGGGCGTCGGTGCCGGCGATGGCAACCGTCTTTCTGGATCGCAGCAGTTCGTCCCATTTGGCCAAGGTCTCGGGGAACGGTCCAGTCATGGCTATCTGGGGGAAGAGGATGAGGAGCAGTGCTCGCGGCAGGCTGTGGAGGTAGCTCTTGAATTCGGACATGTAATTCCATATCTCCAGACCGCTGTATCCGGTGATCTGCCAATCGATCCAGGGCAGTTCAGGTTCGCCTGTGAAAGAGGGGCTATGCTCGAAGGGGTGGGCGATGAAGCCAAAGCCCCCTTGGGCGTTGACTTCGTCAATGACTTCCTGGACGGTTCTGCGGTTGGCGGCGATGTGCTTCTGGATGTCGAAGGCGAGATAGTGGTTAGCCTCTGGGACACGCTCCGTGTCGTGGATCTCCTCACCCACCAGTAGGAGCAGGTCTTCGTACCATCCATCTTTGCCTGCGAGCAAGACGTTATGGTCAGTAACGATGAGAAAATCGAGGCCAGTCTGGGAAGCGATCTGGCTCACTTCCTCGTGACTGGCAGCCCCATCGGAGGCGGTCGTATGCAGGTGGATGCTGCCTATGTATTCGTGTGTCATGTGCCTAGCGGTTGAAGACGATAACGCTATGGACGTCTAGGTTGAAGGTTCCCTGCACGTGATCGTCGCCTTTCCAGTCGGGGGCTGCAGCCCAATAGCGTTCGGCGCCACCGTGGTGCATTCTGAGGACGTCGGCTGGTTGGAGGTCAATCTGTTCCGTTCCACGTTCGGCCCGTGAAGAGGTGTTGCCCGTGACTATGGTGGCAGCGCCATCATGGACATAATCCTGCAGACTCTGGGGCGAGTAGAGTGGGGCGACGTTGACATAAGGTTCGCGTGGTGCGATCATAGTGGGTGGCCTCTTCGTGCTCAAGCCGGTGGAAGAAATGCCGCCGGAAGACGGCATCTGTCAGGCCTGACATCCGCTGGTTGTCGGACCGGTTAGGATTATATCCAAGCTACTGAGCAGCGACATTGCTTCAGGAAGCGAGAATTTCGCGCTCTTCAAGAGATTCAGATTTGCGTTGATCGAATAATCGGTGGCACCCGTGAAATCGGCCCCTGTCAGGTTTGTGTGTAGGAAGCGACTCCTGGAGAAATCCGTGAAAGTGCAATTGGCGAGAGTGAGATCGGCTTCAGAGAAATCAACCTCTCTGGCCACGCATCTTGTGATGGTAATGCCACGTAGTCTCAAACCTATGAAGGGCGAGTAACTGACGGAGCAGTCAAAGAAGCCGATAGATGCGAAGAGCGACTTGCCCCTGGGCCAATCAGCTACAGCCCCATTGACCCCGATCATCTTGCAGTCCTCGAATCTCGCATTCACGAATCTGCAGTCCCTCACATGAACAAGACTCAAGTCGCATTGTCTGAACACACAACTGTGAAACTTGCAGCCCCTGAAGGCCGTCTCGCGAAGAAAACAGTCGGTGAAAGCACACTCTCGGAATTCCTTGAAATCGATCTCTTCTCCTCGGGCGGTCAGCTCCCGGAACTCTTGATCCTCGTACTCTCTCTCCGCATTGGACAGAGACTCCATGATCAAGACCTTCTTTCTCCCTCGCGCGCTGAAACCATCATGAGCTGGTGCGGTGGCGGCCGTGGCAGGCTAGCCGCCATTCTTCGTATGTCCAGTGTTGACCACCTTGCGAGGATCCGTGTTGGCACAGTCAGGAAATCCTCGTTTGGGACAGAAAGAGTTGACCGCAGCCACAACTTGCCGTTCTGTACTTATGTATCACCTGTCTTGGCGGGCCGATGCCATTTGTGGATCAGCGATACTGTTGTACTATGCACCTTACCAACACGCGAGAGGGAGACCACCGCTTGATGAGCGTCGAGAAGGAATATGGAGGAGTCTGCATTGTGACATCGTGGTGCAGACGGCATGGTGTGTGAAATCCCACGGGTTGACCAGGAGCGTTCAGGCCTCACCGTCTACGCGACCAAACGGAAGGGCGTAGCCTTTCGGCTCAGATCAAGGCTCCGCACGAGTGATTATCTCCTTGGCTCGCTCAGCGAGGGGTTCTGGGACCATGATCCGCACCGCTCCCATTCCATCCACGGTGAGGCCGAAGATCTGGCTCTCATACTGGAGAAGGACGGGGATGCCTTCGCTTTCCAACTTGCCTTTGATCACGTGGGCCTGGAACTGACCCGACGCAGTGTACACCTTTTCCAGCTTCGTCTCTTGCTGCTCGAACATGAAGGCTATGCCTCCGGCTGCCTCTTTCTCTGTCTTGCAAGGATGTCTCGACGTTGATCTTACTATCTGGCTCGACCAATGCCTTGTCCGCCAAGGTGCGCAGAAGCGACCTGGGTAGCTCATGTCACCCACCAGAGCGATCACTCTTGCCACAGGAGCGGTTACGCCTACGCTTTCTTGACCTTGGCCGTTATGTGTCTCGTTTCTCCGCTCACTACGCTGGCTTTGTCCTAGTCCATAGTCAATCTCTCTACCTCTCTCGTTTCGATTACCTTCTCTGTCACACCCAGACCGGTGAGAATCGGGAAGATGATGGCCAGGATGACGATCGGTATCCAGGAGAAAAGGGTATTGATCACCGCCAGGACCTGGAACAGCATAAAGGCTACCATCAAGGGGACGAACCTTTCATAGGACTGTATCATCTCCTCCATGGGTCTCATCCACTGTTCTTCAAAGCCCTCCATCATCTGAGCGAGCAGAGCGTCTTTCTCCTCCGATGCTAGGTTCGTCTGAGCTTCAATCTGCGCCCTCATCGGTGCCATGGTCATCTCGCTGATGATGTCTCTCATCGCCAGCGGGAAAGCGAAGCCTCGCTTCTCAATCTCTACTGCGTACCCGAAATAGAGGCTGGCGCAAGCAGCGATGGCGAGTCCTGCAAGTAATATGGACTGGCTTCCTGATATCGGCTCCACGGAGAACTTCAGGCGGTTGTCCAGCGCTCCAGCAACCCCTCTGGCGTAGAGCATGGAAACGATGAGGTATATCAAAGCTGCCACACCGCTGGCGGGGCTTAGCTCCCAGGCGACAAATGCAGCCAGCGCCGAGACGGCAAAGGCAACGATACATATCCAGAAGGGTCGGACAAGCACGGCGACGAGTCCAGCAGTCACGGCGACTGTCGCCATGGCCAACAACAAGCACAGTAGAACATACAGGACATCTCTGTCAAGAAGAAGGATGAGGTGATACTGTTGATTGATCCGCTCACATGCGCTTCCGAAGAAGAATCCGGCCGTGATGAGCGGGATGGTGAGCGCCATGATCTTTACTAGTTTGGCTGCTGACATCCTCCGCCTCCTCTTGCCGTTGGCCTAATCGTCGTGACTCAGCCCATTATATGTCACAGAAAGCCCCACATCAACCGTGTCGGTAGGGGACAACGGAGGCGAGCATCTCTTGCCCGGCTGCGCTGTTGGCAGGTGATACGGTTGCGGCGACCTATTCGACGACTATCGTGGCGTCGGCAGGCATGCCGGGCTTGAGATCATGGTCAGGGTTGGGGATGAGGATCTTGACCGCAAAGACGGTGTTCACTCGCTCCTCTTTGGTTTGCACGTTACGCGGGGTGAACTCAGCCTGCGAGGCGATGTAAGTCACCTCTCCCTGGAACGCTTTTCCGGGGAAGGAATCCACCTCCACGGTGACCGATTGTCCCAGTTGGATGCGACCGTACCGATTCTCGGGTATGTAGACCCTCAGCTTCACCTCGTTGAGGTTGGCGACGGTCATCAGCGTCGCCCCTGGAGAAGCTGTCTCTCCTACGTGGATGGACCGGTTGCTGACCAAGCCGCTCAAAGGTGAATACAAAGTCATCTTCTCCATTTGGATCTGTAACATACCCAGGGCAGCCTCGGCCTGACTCACGTGGGCCTGAGCCACAGCTACTTCTTCCGGGGTGGGCTTTGCCAGCAATGCATCCAGGCTGGCCTGGGCCACACCGACCGCCGCCACCGCATCTTCGTACTGTGCGTTGGCCTGATTGACGACGCTGTTCAGGGCAACGGGGTTTTGACGCATGTCGATTAGGTTTTGCAGATTGGCCCTGGCACCGGCTACCTGCTCCTCAGCGATGGCTACCGCCGCTTGAGCGGCCTGGACCTGCTGGTCAAGGGCGTTGTACCTGGTCTTGCTCTCATCATCGCCGCCACCCGCGTAGGCGTCCCGTTGTATCCTGAGCGTCTCTACCTGGGCTTGAGCTTGGGTGACTCCCCGTTCCGCCAGTTCCACTTGGGTGCCAGCCTCGTCTATTTGGGTGTTGAGTTGCTGGGGGTTGTCCCGTATCGCCACGGCATCCCGCCATGCGCGTTGTGCTCCGTCGCGGGCCGCCATGGCTTGTTCCAGCATAGCCTCTGCTGTGGCTATCTCTCCCGGCCGTGCGCCAGCTTCCACACGGGCCAGGGCAGCGCGTGCTGCGGCCAGGGCTGCCTCAGCTTCTCCGGCTTGGGACTCGACAAGGTCGGTGTCCAGCCGTATTAGAACTTGGCCTGCCTCTACTTCCTCGCCTTCGCCGGCCACTATCTCTTCCACCCTTCCGCCGAACTCCGAAGCTATGACGACCTCCTCCGCTTCGATAGTGCCTGAGGCCTCAATGGGCCCCGCTCCATCTGTTGTCTGACAGGCAGAGCACAGGAGAGCGACTACGATGGTGATGATCAACAAAGAAGCAATGGCCGGCATTCTCCCCTTGAGTCGCATCAATTGGCCTCCCTTCATTTCACCACCAGGACTTGGGCATCCGCGGGCATGCCGGGTTTCAGCGCATGATCTGGATTGGGAATCCCTATCTTGACGGCGAAGACGGTGCTCACCCTCTCCTCCTTGGTCTGCACGTTCTTGGGTGTGAACTCCGCTCGTGAGGCGATATGCACTACCTCTCCACTGAAGGTCTGCTCTGGAAAGGAGTCAACGTTTACGTGTACGGTCTGGCCTACCTTCACCAAGCCTATCTGGTTCTCTGGAACGTAGACCGTCAAAGTGACCTGGTCCAGGTCGGCTATGGTCAGCAGAGAGAAGTTCGGCGCGGCGAGCTCTCCCGCGCTGACCATGCGTCGCAGGACCGTGCCACTTCTCGGTGCCCGGAGTGTCATCTTGTCCAGTTGTACCCGGAGAGTGTCCAGGGCAGCCTCGGCCTGCTGCACCTGAGACTCTACCATGTTCACCTCTTCCTCCGTGGCTCCTGCCCGGAGGGCTTCCAGTTGGGCCTGGGCCACCGCAACGTTGGCCTCGGCGATGTCGTATTGAGCTTCGGCAGCGGTGACGAGGGCGTTGGCCTCCAAGGGGTTGTCTCGCATGGCCAGCAGGTTGTCCAAGTGCCGGCGTGCCCCGTCGCGTGCCGCCTCGGCCGCAAACAAGCCTTCCCAGGCCATCCACGCCTCCTGGTTCACCAGGTTGCCCTGTCTTCGCACTTCGCTCAAGACATGTGGACCCACGTGGATGTGCCGGGTTATCTCTATCGGTAGACCAGGCACGGGGATGTCGACGTAGAAGCCCTCCTCCAGCAGCCCATAAGTTCGTTTGAAGAACTCCTGCTGAATGTCCCCTGCGTGCGCGTTCGCCACAGCCTGATCAACGGTCAGTTCGGCGATAGCCAACTGAGTTCGCGCCCCATCTATGCGAGCTTCCAGTTCTTGAGGGTTGGCGCGAGCGGTCTGGGCATCCCTCGCCGCCTGTAATGCCCCGTCGCGAGCCGCCTCTGCCTGAGTCACCAGTGCTTCGGCCTGCTGGATCTCCGCCTCAGGGACGCCGGCTACTGTTTGCGCATAGGCAGCCTTGGCTGCGTCGAGGCCTGCCTCCATTTGGGCTATCTGAGCCTGGAGGAAAGCGTCGTCCAGGCGGATCACGACCTGATCTTCTCCCACCAGATCGCCTTCGTCGGCGAGCGCCTCCATCACACGTCCCCCCATCTCAGCTGTGACTGATACTTCCTCCGCCTCAATGATGCCGGAAGCTGCGAGAACCCCCTCTGGCAGCCCTTCTGTGCCCAAACCCAGTTCGGACGAGAGTTGGGCCCGCAGAGCAGGGTTGGCGCCGAGATACCACCACCCACCTGCGGCGGCGACGACCACCAGCAGTGCTACCAGGATGATCACTATTCTCCGTCTCATTGCGCTATCTCCTCTTGCTGCTGTTTGCCTTGGTCTGTGTCAGGCTCCCTTAGAGAGGGCCAGTTTCCTGTTCTCCTCCTTGATGCTGGAGATGAAGACGTCCTCTAGCGAGGGAGCTATGATGTCCATACTCCTGATTTGAACGTCTCCCTCTTGCAGCAGGCGCTCAATCAGCGGCCTATGGCTGTCCAGGTCCTCACCCACCACGTGGATCAGGGCACCATAGAGAGCCACCTCATCGAACACCGATGCGTCTCGCAGGCTGCCAACAGCCACGTCAGGCTCGGAGCAATCTATCTCGAGGACCTGTCCCTTCATGATCGTTTCCTTGATCTCCTGAGGTGTTCCTCGGGCCACAATCCTGCCAAGATGGATGAAGGCCAGGCTCTGGCAGTGCTCTGCCTCATCCATGTAGTGGGTGGTGACGAAGATGGTGGTTCCTTGCTCCGACAACTCGTAGAGCAGATCCCAGAACGCACGTCTGGAGATGGGGTCGACCCCAGCGGTGGGCTCGTCGAGGAACAGCATCTTCGGTTCGTGGATGATGGCCGTACCCAGAGCTAGGCGCTGCTTCCAGCCCCCAGATAGGTTCTTGGTCATCTCCCGTTCTCTTCCTTTGAGATTGGCCATCTCCAGGATGTATTCCTTCCTCTCACGTAGGCGTTGTCCAGAGACCCCATACGTGCCCCCGTAGAAGTTAAGGTTCTCGGAAACGGTCAAGTCGTTGTACAGGCTGAACTGCTGGGACATGTATCCTATTCGCTTACGAATCTCTTCCGATTCCTTCTCTATGTCGTATCCGAGGACGGATCCGCCACCGCCAGTAGGGCGTAGCAAGCCCAAGAGCATGCGGATGGTGGTGGTCTTGCCGGAGCCGTTAGGTCCCAAGAACCCGAATATCTCGCCCATTCTGATGTCGAAGTTGATGTGATCGACAGCGGTGAAATCGCCGAATTCCTTGGTGAGTTCCTTGGCTACCACAGAGTACTCATTCTGCATGTGGTGTGCTCCTTGGTGGTCGGAGTCCCTGCATCGGTGGTGGGCTCAGTTGCTTTTGTCATTCCGCGCACCCGAATCGACGGGATTGCTGGTGCGCCCTTCTGCTATCCGTTTGCTGACGAGAGAGATGAAGGCCTCTTCCATCCGGGGCCTGGTTCGGCGCAGCCCTGACACCTCCGCATCCTCCTTCCTGAGATGGGCCTCCAATTCGGGCATGCGGCGTCCTACGCTGTCTACGAAGACGTGTAGCAGATCGCCGTAGGTCTGGACCTCGAGGACACCGTCCAGACCGGCGATGATGTCTCTGGCCCGTCTGAGGTCTTTCGGTCTCAGTTCGATCAACTCCCCTGCTACTAGCTCCTTCACCTTCTCGGGTTCGTCACAGACAATCATTTCACCCTCAAACATCAATCCCACGCGTGAGCAGCGCTCCGCCTCATCCATATAGGGGGTGCTGACGAAGAGGGTTACTCCACGGAGGTGCAAATCCGACAGGATGTCCCAGAACTCTCGGCGAGAGACGGGGTCTACGCCTGTGGTGGGCTCGTCCAGGAACAGGATCTCTGGCTGATGGATGAGGGTGCAAGCCAGGGCCAGCTTCTTCTGCATCCCGCCTGAGAGTCGAGCGGCCCTGCGATCCTGGAACTCAGTGAGGCGGGCGAAGGCCAGCAACTGGGCAATCCTCTCCTTCCTCTCTTCGCCGGTCACGGCGAATATGTCGGCGAAGAAGTTCAGGTTCTCCGACACAGAAAGATCACCATAGAGGTTGAAGCGCTGTGCCATGTAACCGATGCGTTTCTTTATCTCCTCGGCTTCCTTGACCACGTCGAAGCCTGCCACCTTTGCGCTCCCGCTGGTGGGGTTCATGATGGCGCACAGTAAGCGGATGGTGGTGGTTTTGCCCGCGCCATCAGGTCCCACCAGGCCAAAGATCTCCCCTTGGCCTATGCCCAGATTCAGGTTGTCAACAGCAACCAGATTCTTGAACTTGCGCGTCAGGTCGTGAGTCTCAATGACATGTTCTTTCACCGTGGGCACGAATCATGCCTCCATCGATCAAGCCACATACCGGGTGAGTGAGTGCTCACTCACCAAGCGTACTCGTTCTGGGAAAGGTTGTCAACTGAGACCTCAGAGACTCATAGATGACAGTCGTGGCTGACATGCCTCTGGAAGGTCTCTTGCAAGAGACACGGTTTGGGCGAAATGGTTTGTTCCTCAATCTCTCACTCCGATCGTTTTCGAAAGCTGCGCACGCTCACGATGAGGCTGGCGATACCCAACCCTATCAGGGCTGTGAGTTGCGGTTGAAGGTTGGCCAACGTGGCTCCTTTGAGCATGATGCCACGCATCATCGACAGGTAGTGACGGATAGGAAAGAAACTTGAAACCCACTGCATCGGCAGAGGCATGTTCTCTACCGCCACGAGATAGCCAGAGAAGGCTACGTTGAGGATGGCAATCATGAAGATCAGCAGAATCGCTTGCTGCTGCGTGGCCGATACTGCGGAGATCACCAGTCCCCAGGTCAGTTGCGCCATGATGAACAGTAGTGTCACTGCCAGCAGCAAAGGCACGGATCCTCTCACGGGAACCTTAAAACCGAACACAACTATGGCCAACATGACGAGGTAGTTCACAAAGGCTATTAGAGTGGGTAGGGTGGCTTTGCCAACAATCAACTCGATTCGTCTCAACGGCGTGACCATCAGCTGCTCCAGCGTGCCTGTCTCTCGTTCCCTTACGATTCCCACTGAGGCCACCGTCAGGGTGACGATGTGAACGATAAGGCTCAACTGGGCGGGGAGCAGGTAGTAGCGGTGGTTCATCTCCTCGTTGAAGCGGGCGGTAGACTTCAGGTCTAGCATCGGCACACTGGGGTTTCCTCCAGCGGTGAATTCCCGTCGCTCCACCACAGTGTCCCGCCCGAATTCCCCAATCGCGCCCTCTGCGGCACCCACCACTGTATATGCGCCGATGATGTTGGAGCCGTCCACCAAGACCTGCACCGATGGTCTCTCACGCGGTGAGCTCAGCGCTGCGGCGAAACCTGACGGAATCACCACCGCAACGGTGATTTCTCCCCGGTCCAGCAGTGCACCGGCTTCCTTCACATGATCTACAGCATGGGTGACGTCCAATTCCCCAAGGTTGTCCAGGGCCACGATCAGTGCTCTGCTGTCACCTGTTCGGTCGTTATCCACGACTGCCAACGGCAGGTGCCCGACGTCGGCGCCGGTAGCTTGTCCCATCAACACCAGTTGCAGGGTGGGGCCCAAGAGGATGAAAGTGATCAGGACTCTGTCCCGCATGAACTGCTGGAAGTCCTTGACGACCAAGGTGACGATTCGACCCCACATGTTCCCTATCCCAATCTCTTCTTGAAGAGCCTGATCGTCAGCAAGATGTACACCGTGCCCGTGCCAGCCAGCATCGCGGCCGAAGGCCAGAGCGCCCCCAGGCCCACTCCCTTAAGGAAGATGCCCCTCGAGATGGTAATGTAGTGTGTCGTGGGCAAGAGAGTGGCCAGCAACTGCGCGCTCAAGGAGGTCGTATCCACAGGATCTATCAGACCCGAGAGAAACATGCTGGGGAGGTAGAGCAGCAGGAGCACCACGACCATGGCCGCTTGCTGACTGCCAAGGAAATTGGACAGCAGAAGGCTCAGGCCCAAGACGCCCAGCAGGAAAACTGCCGTCAGGAGCAAGAAGAGCAGAAAGCTGCCCTGAAAAGGCACCCGGAGCCAAAAGGTCGCCATCAACACCACTGGAACCACACTGACTACGCCGCAGGCGACGTAGGCCAGTAGCTTGCCCAGGAGCAGCTCCGCGCCCCGCAGGGGCGTCGCATTCAGGCTCTCCATGGTGCCCATCTCTTTCTCGCGGGTGAATGAAGTCGCGATCGAGAAAGCTGGCGTGCACATCACCACCGCGATGAGACCAGGCACCATACTGTGGAGCGCCCTGAGGTTGGGGTTGTACCAGACTCGCGTGCGGATGTCTATGGGGACCACGCTAGCTTTGGCCTCTTCGGGTAGTGATAGGAAGCTGGTCATGAAAGCCTGGGTGCGACCGCGAAGCTGCCCCAGCACTTGGGCGGCAGTTCCGGGGTTGGTGCCGTCAAGGATTGCCAGGAGATAGCCGATCTGTTCGCTATTGACGTGATCCATCAATCCGGGCGGAAGCACCAGCACGCCATGCACCCGGTCCGAGACCAGCAGCTCGTCAACCTCCTTACTGTTGGCGAGATCATAGCGTATCTCAAGCATGTCATCTTGAGCAAGCGCAGCAGTGTACTGCCGCGACAGGGAGGACTTGTCTTGGTCGAAAACTGCCAATACGAAGTGCTCAACGTCCCACGTGAAGAGATAAGACAGCATGACCAGCATGAAAGCTGGCGAGACAAACACCAGGAAGAAAGTCCTGCCATCCCGGGCGATGTGGATGAACTCCTTCCCGCAGATGGAGGCCGTGCGTCGCACCATCTCGCTCATACTTGTGATCCACCAGTTTGACAGCCCACTCACCGGATCACCTGACTCACAAGGTGTCCCTCCGTCAATTTCCTAGTCTAGTCGCTTTCGCAGGACGGTCAAGGTTACGCCGTTGATTATCAGCCCCAGGACGGCCAGGGCCACCAACTCCTTCCAGAACACAGTGATCCCGGCACCCTTGAGCATGATATCCCGCATTATCAGCAGCCAATGCTTGATGGGCACAAGATTGGCCAGCATCTGCATCACCGGGGGCATGGTGTCCACGGGGAAGGCGTAGCCGGAGAAAACCATGCCCACCATGGCCACGACCATGACCAAGAGGAGGGCCTGCAGTTGTGTGCGAGAGAACCCGGAGATCAGCAAGCCCCAGCCCAACTCGACGAAGATGTAGAACAAGGCCAGCACCAGGAGCAGCGGCAAGGAGCCCTTCATAGGCACCCCGAAGATGAAGACGGTGATGCCCAGCATCAGCAGAAAGACGAAGTATGAAATGACCACCGCAGCTATCGCCTTGCCGACAATCAGTTCCCAGCTGCGGATGGGCGTGACCATCAACTGCTCGAAGGTGCCGAGTTCGCGCTCTCTGGCGATGCTGATGGCGGCTACCATTAAGGCCACCATCGAGAGCATGAAACCCATCTCCGAGGGGACGGTATAATTGGCCTGCGATAACTCCTCGTTGAACCATACACGCACGTCGGTCCTGATGACTTCTCCTGTTTGGCCCGCCACGTGCCCCCAGGTCTGGAGTACTCTCTCCTGTGCGTAACTCTCTATCACTCCCTGGGCGGTCATCTCCGCCGCGCGGGCAGCCGCGGGATCAGAGCCATCGAGGATGACCTGGACTTGAGGCGGGTCGGAGCCCGCCATAGACAGCCCCTCCGCAAAGCCAGTTGGGATGAGAACGCCCGCAGAGACCGAGCCAGCGTCCAGGAGTGCACTCAACTCGCTCTCGCTGCTGGGGTAGTACTTCGCATCGAATGTCTCAGAGTTCTCCAAGGCGACCACCAACGCTCGGCTGGCTTCGGTGCGATCCTGGTCCACAATCGCCGTAGGCAGATGCTCGATAGGTGCAGAGGTGGACCAGGCGATGAACACCAACTCCGAGACCGGTCCAAGAACCAGGAACGACACCAGGAGGATGTCCCGGCGCAGGTGGATGAGTTCCTTGGTGGCCAGATGCCATATTCGACGAAACATCTTCGCTACGCCAGTCTCTTCTTGAAGGTAAGGATTGCTACTCCGGTTACAACTGTACCCATCACAAGAAGGGCCAGGGCGAAGGGCCAGAGGGAAGATATGCCCAGGCCCTTCAGGAACAGGCCCCGCGTAATGGTCAGGTAGTGGGTTGTGGGCATCATGTAGGCTTCCATCTTCATTTCAGGCGGCATGCTGGCGATGGGGTAGAAAAGCCCCGACATGAAGAAGCCAGGAAACAAGAAGATTAGCAGCGCACAGACCATAGCTGCCTGCTGGCTAGGCACAAAGACGGAGATCAGCAAGGATATGCTCAGGGCAGCAAGGAAGAAGTCGGCTGATAGGAGAAGATAGAGAAAGGGGCTGCCTCGGAAAGGGGCGCCGAGCAAATAGACGCCCACCAGGGCGCAAAGCACCGCACTCACCAGGCCGCTTAGAACGTATGGGATGAGCTTGCCGACCAGGAGCTCTGACCGCCTCAGTGGCGTAGTGATCAGCGCCTCCAATGTTCCCTTCTCCTTCTCGGCAGTCAGGGCCAGGGTGGCCGCTACGGCTGGCATCCCAAGGACGATGGCGATGAGACCCGGCACCCAGCCGATGATGGGTTTTAGGCTGGGGTTGTACCAGGTGCGCATGCGAAGATCTATGGGTGCCAATTGATCCGCGCTAACCCCCTGACGTTCGAGGGCATCCCCGAGTATCTCCAGGGCCAGACCCTGCGTGTATCCGCCGATGTGTGTGATCGTGTGATTGGCTGTGTTGGGATCGGTGCCATCCACGATGACCTGGAGGCTTGCCTCGCGACCAGCAACGAGATCTCTCTCAAAGCCGGCGGGGATGACTACTGCTGCCTTGGCTTGTCGGTGTTCCAGCCTGATCTGCAGTTCCGCGTAGTCTTCGGGCCAGTACCTGATCAGGATATCGCCGGTGCTGGCGAGACCGTCTCGATAGCGGCGCGACAGAGTGGTTTGATCGTAGTCCAGAATGGCGATGGCCACGTTCCTGATCTCCACCGACATGGAGTAGGCGAACACCAGGAGCAGGAAGACCGGAGAGACAGTGACCAGCAGGAAGGTCCTCCTGTCGCGAAGGATGTGCCACATCTCCTTACGTATGATGGAAAGCGTTCTCGCGAGATTCATAATCCGTGCCCTACTGGTGTGGAGGCCTTCTCAGTTCTTGATGCGACGCATCAGCCACAGAACGAGCAGAGCCAAACCCCAGGAGTCGCCGATGGCGGCAATTATCGCCACCCAGCCCGTCAGGCCTAGTGCGGGCAGGACGAAGACCCAGGCCGCCAGTCCCCAGGTTAGCATGGACAACATGCTGGCGAGGATGTCGCCCCACATGCCGTATGGTCGCTCGCTCTTGACGGCCAGGGGTATTCCCCAGCCTGTCAAAACTCCGATTATTAGCAGGGTAGCGGCCATGAACGAGTTCCCAAGCATTCTATGCACCTCCCTATTGCATCTCTGTGTTTTCCATTCTACGGTGGTGACCTTTGCCATCGGTAGAGCTTGTCAGCCGAGCACACTCATGGAGAAAGGCGCTCACTTCCGCTCGTCACATACCATCTCCGAGCAGAGTGCGCACTGCCATCTCCAGTGCCTCCCACATTGATTCGTCGGCGGCCAGTTCCGGGTGGATCAGGAACTGCGCGGTCAGACCATCAGTCATGGCCAAGAGCAGCGCCGCCAGCCCATCCAGCGGAATCGCCGGCGCAATGACGCCTCGCGCCACCCCGTGTGCCAGCCCCTTCCGGAACGCGTCCCGAAACTCATGGAAGAGCTCCTCCAGTTCACGGGCCACCAACGGGCTTTGCCGGGCCACCGTCCAGCACTCGACGCCAAGATTGAGGTAGGTCGGGTCGGTCTCGATGATGGCTCGCAATGCCTGGGTCAGCCCCGCCGCTAGACCATCGGCCGTCTCGCTTTGAGCAAACATGGCCTCCACAAGTTCCAGAGTGTCTTCGGCACTGGCCCGCACCACCTGAGCCAGCAGCTCCTCCTTGCTCTTGAAGTAGTAGTGGAGCAGGCCCCGGCTGACGCCAGCCTCGGCGGCGATCTCGGATACGGTTGTGGCGGAGTAACCCCGTTCGCCGAGACATTTGCGAGCGGCGTTGAGGATGATTTGCGCTTTTTCGTCTGAACGCGGTCGGGCAGTCATTTTCGCTCCCAGCTTGTCTGGTTGGACGTCCAACCAGAAGTATGGTATGGATGCCGCGACTTGTCAAGCATAGGACGCGGTGGGCTGGCGACTCCGCACGGGACCCAAGGTTGCGGAGGACCGGTGAATTCGGAGAGTGCGTCTGGGGACTGAGGGCAGGGATCATGGCTCCTGAGATGTTGGTGGCTGAGGTATGACGTTCGATGAGTAGCTCGCCGTCCAAGAGCGCGCGCCTTGGTTCCCCAAGTTCGTGCGTCGGTGTTGCCGCACCAAGGGCTGCAGATCGATATTGGAGGAGCTACACCGTTCAGACTCTGGCAGGCCATCCTGGGCCGCGGTATCCTGTTGAAGAAGAGAGGTAGGCCAGTATTCTTCAGCGGATGACCACATACACTCGTGAATCTGCTCGACACCATCATTCCAACCTCTTGCGGAAACGCCTGGCTGCGACACTGAAGATGACGACCCCGAAGATAGCGAGGGCTATCACTTCGCCGGCCAGAACCCGCAACCCAACTCCCTTGAGGATGATGCCTCTGACGATGATCATCATGTACCTCAGCGGCACTACGTAGCTGGCCCACTGCAGGGCCTGAGGCATCGCCTGCAGCGGGAAGAGGAAGCCGGCTAGAAAGACGGCGGGTAATAGGGTGAAGAAACTGAGGAACATCGCCTCTTGCTGGGATCTGGCCACGGTGGAGATGAAGATGCCCAGTCCTAGCGTAGTCAAGAGGAACAGCAGGGAGAGGGCCAGCAATAGAATCACGCTCCCTCTGATGGGCACGTCGAACCAGAACACCCCGATAGCTAGTATTTCGGCCAGACAGAAGAAGGATATGGCCACGTAGGGGGCGACTTTGCCCAGTATCAGCTCAGCGGGCCTGATGGGTGTTACGTTCAACTGCTCAATCGTGCCTTGTTCCCTCTCTCGCACGATGGATAGCGAAGTGAAGAGCGTGGTCAGGAATTGCAGGATCAGCGCTATCAGCCCTGGTATCATGAAGTTGACGCTCTTCATGTCTGGATTGTACCATACGCGAGGATGTACCTCGATGCCGGGTAGATCCTGTGGGTCGACACCTATGGTCTGTACAGCCAGTTGCAGGGATTGAGCCTGGGCGATGGTCTGAGCCGCCGAGAAGGCCGTGGAGGCCACGGAGGGGTCGGAGCCGTCTATCACGAAGGAGATCTGGCCCTTTCCTGCCTTCTCCAGGTCGCGTCCGTACCCGGCGGGGATGATGAGGCCCGCCCGATATGTGCCTTTGTCTATCAGGCGACCCAGCTCCTCCTCGCTGCGAGCATGACGAGTGATGTCAAAGTAGTTAGACGCCCGATAGGCTTGTATGAGATCACGGCTTTGAGGGGTGACGTCCTGATCCAAGACGATGGTCGGCAGGTGTTCTATGTCAGTGGTGATCGCATAGCCCAGCAGGATCAATTCCAGCACAGGGAAGAGGAGAATCATCGCCAGGGTGCGGGGGTCACGGACGATGTGAATGCACTCCTTGTACATCACGTAGAAGACCCGAGCGCTCATAGCCGCTTCCTGAAGCGTGACGCTGCCAGAGCCAGCATGACGGTGGCGAAAAGGGCGAGGGCCAGTGCCTGATCCCAGAGAATGCCCAGCCCCACCCCCTTCAGTATGATCCCGCGAGTAATCACCAGCAGATATCGCAAAGGTATCAAGTAGCTGATGATCTGAAGCACGTGCGGCATCGCTTCCAGGGGGAAGAAGAAGCCCGAAAGGAAGATGAAGGGTAGCATCAGGAAGAAGGTGAGGAATATCGCTTCCTGTTGCGTGTTGGCGATGGTGGAATTGAAGAGACCGATTCCCAAGGAGACCAGTAGAGCCAGAACCCCCAGGGTTAGCAGCAGCAGGACGCTGCCGTTTACTGGGACTCCGAACCAGAAGACACCGATGAGCAACACCTCTATCAGGTTGAAGAGGCTGACGACCACATAGGGAGTTGCCTTGCCCACTATCAACTCCGCGGACCGCAGAGGGGTCGCGATCAACTGCTCGATGGTGCCTTCCTCTTTCTCTCTGGCGATGGACAGGGCGGTGAAGATGGTGGCCTGTATCTGCAAGATCATGGCCATAAGCCCTGGGATCATGAAGTTCGCGCTTTTCATGTCCGGGTTGTACCAGACCCGTGGACGGACATCGACGCCTGCTTGGTCCTCGATGTTGAGGCCATACACCGTCTCTATGAGCGCGGTAGACTGGGCCTGAGCCACGGTGTGGGCGGCGCTCAAGGCGGTCGTGGCGACGGTAGGCATGGATCCGTCGATGACGAAAGCAATGGAGGCCTGGTATCTCACGGTCAGATCCCTACCGTAGCCGGCTGGAATGATCATGGCTGCTTTGGCCCGTCCACCATCCATCAGTCTGCCCAGCTCGTCCTCGCTCCGAAGGTAGAAGAGGATGTCGAAGTAATTCGAGGCACGATAGGCGTCGATTAGTTGTCTGCTTTGTGGTGTGTGATCCTGATCCAGTACGGCCGTGGGCAGGTGTTCGATGTCCGTGGTGGCGGTGTAGCCCAGGAGGACCAACTGAACGACCGGCATCATGAACATGATAACCAGCGACCGGGGGTCGCGTATGATGTGGATGATCTCCTTGCGCGTGATGGCGAGGGTGCGCCTGATCATGACTCCCTATCGTTCTCCTCGATCGGACGGACACGCAGGCCGTCCAAGAAGAGCCCTACTACTTCGGACACCAATTCCTCGTGTGACTGTTCGTCGAGTTCTGAGCGTTGTTGGAGCCAGAGAAAGCCGAAGGACATCACCGCACCGATCATGGTTCGGGCCACAACGTCGGTCTTCACTTTCCGAAACGCGCCAGCCTGGATTCTGCCGTCTATGTAATCCCCAAGATAGGAGGTGGCCGGAGTGAGCAC
>Ga0114930_10002209_pt1 | contig 17727 bp, 17 predicted proteins | sample AnhtaG_FD_87300 | JGI IMG/M metagenome (GOLD analysis project Ga0114930, IMG submission 87300) | Deep subsurface microbial communities from Anholt, Denmark to uncover new lineages of life (NeLLi) - Anholt_01485 metaG | ecosystem: Environmental > Aquatic > Marine > Oceanic > Sediment | place... | reverse complement strand
GGGAGTACGGCCGCAAGGCTAAAACTCAAAGGAATTGACGGGGGCTCACACAAGCGGTGGAGCATGTGGATTAATTCGAAGCAACGCGTAGAACCTTACCTGGGTTTGACATGCTTGGATGCCGCCTTGGAAACAGGGTTGGCTGCCCTTCGGGGTGAAACTTGCACAGGTGCTGCATGGCTGTCGTCAGCTCGTGTCGTGAGATGTCGGGTTAAGTCCTCTAACGAGCGAAACCCTTGCCGTTAGTTGCCAGCGGGTAATGCCGGGGACTCTAACGGGACTGCCGGTGTAAAACCGGAGGAAGGTGGGGACGACGTCAAGTCATCATGGCCCTTATGCCCAGGGCTTCACACGTGCTACAATGGCGGCAACAAAGCGACGCAAAACCGTGAGGTCGAGCAAATCGCAAAAATGTCGCCCCAGTTCGGATTGTAGGCTGACAACTCGCCTGCATGAAGTCGGAATCGCTAGTAATCGCGTATCAGCTATGACGCGGTGAATGTGTTCCTGAGCTTTGTACACACCGCCCGTCAAGTGATGGGAGTTGGGAGTACCCGAAGTCGGGTTGCTAACCCCGCACCTACTTTGCCCAGCAAAGTTGAATCCTAATATCTAAATCCGAAGTCCTGAACAAATTCAAATGGCTGAAATTCAAATGTTGAAACTTGTTTGGGATTTAGTGCTTGGGATTTAGAATTTTCTGGTCAAAGTAGGTGCGGGGAGGCGCCTGCCGACGGTAAGCCCGATGACTGGCACTAAGTCGTAACAAGGTAGCCGTAGGGGAACCTGCGGCTGGATCACCTCCTTTCTAGGGATATACTAGAACGTGGTTACTTGATTGAGTAACTGCGAAAGTCAGGCATTTTCGCTGCACGGCTTAACTGTTGCTTGTTGCTGATATAAAGCCCTTCGCTTTTGCGAAGGGTTTTTTATTTTGCCGCACGTTTGATGTGGAATTTACGCTAACTTCTTGCAAATACAGAAGTTAGATAGGCAAATGCCGTCTTGGTGAAGGCATAGCGGATTTTTCCCGGGTTTTTTTGGAAAATTACTGTAACGAATCGGCGATCTTGTCGTCTTATCAGTCAGGTGGAGCGCATTTTATGATCGAACAGCAGGCATTTGTTAGACTGGTCGGGCTGGCCCGGCAGGGCCGTGACGACGCTAAGAATAGACTGGCCCGGGAGGCGGATGGGAAGCTGCGCGCATACATATATCGCGTGACTCTCGATCACGATTTAACTCAGGACCTGTCTCAGGAGGTATTACTGGAAATGGTTAAATCTCTCCATAGCTTGAACGAAGCAGAGCGTTTCTGGCCTTGGCTCTATCGCATTGCCCAGAGCAAAATACAGCAGTATTACAGGTATAAACAAAGAAAAGCTGCGATTTCTGCATCTGTTTTTTATGAGGATTTTCTTTCACAGCACGCTGACCACCATCAAAGTGACGGATTGCGACAGTTGCTTGAGAAGGAGTTGTCAAAAACCATTATGACGGCTATGAAGAATGTCAAGCAACAGTACCGCGCGGTGCTGTCTTTACGTTGTTTTGAGCAGTTGTCTTACCCGGACATTGCCCTTGCAATGGGGTGCAGCGAAACCGGAGCCCGCGTTTTGTTTTGCCGTGCAAGAAAGGCTCTCAAGGGACAGTTAACTCAGCGGGGGCTGAGCAGGGGCTTATTGGCGATGTGCCTTGGCCTCTTCGGCAGGCTGACCGCTCCGGCGGAGGCTTCCTCGTCAACTGTCGCGGTAACCGCCGCCTCGACTAAGGTCGGACTGAGTACGACGGTTCTGGCCGCCGCCGGTACCAAATTGGGCGTCGCAACTGTCGCAGCGGGAGTATTAGGCCTGGCTACTGTTGGCAGTGTTGCCGTTTTCTCCGAGCCGCCTTTGCCACAGAGGACCGATGTCAAGAGTTTCCATTATACCACTCAGGCACGCAACCGTGACCCGGGGGCCGTCAGCAGTCTAAGCAAAGGGGCATACGAACAATGGTATTATTTCCCTGATGGAATTGATGGCCCCCTATTTATGCGGATGCAGCGATGGGACCCGAGGAGAACTCGCAAGCTTTGCGCCTGGCTGCAGAACGACCAGGCCAATTACTACTTCCACGGCGGCGAAGAGCAGGTTTATATAAACAACTACCGTCTGTGGTTGAGCGGTCTTAGAGTCCGTCGCCTGCCCACGGACACCGCCGAGTTCACCAGCTTTCTTTCGCAGGTTGAAGGCGAGATACGCCGTGTCAAATATGCACGCGACCACAAATCGGGACTACTGCTTGACGCTGTGGACCATAGATTCGTTGATACAATGGGTTTCCGTACAAATTATGAGTATAATTCTCTGGACGGGAGCCATTTTCTGTATGAGTGGCCCTCCGCTGTCCCCATAATTGACAATCGCGACCGGATGCACGCCAGAGGCTGGACCTGTTTTCGCATAGAGGGCCGGTTGAACGGCCAAACCGTAACCGGCCGGGGACGTGTCCCCTTTGTTTATGATGCCTGTAAAGAAAACCCGCCCTGGCTTCTCCTGAATATTGGCAGCGACCTTCGCATAATCGATACCAGCGAGGCTGCCGGCCTGTGCCGGCCCGACGGCACACTAATCGCCGCTTATCCGGCAGGGACCTTCTTCAAAGGGCTGGCCCGTCCCTGGATAGGGATGCACACTGTAGATATTGTCCGTAGGGATGCTGCCGACCGGCGCATCTGGTTCGAAACCACAACCGCCGGCAACGAAAAGGACGTAATTATCGCGCTGCTCGATAAAAGAGACAACACCGACACCGACCTTATATATACCGTCGATTTGCAAAATGACATTATCGAGAGCATCAAATTTCGCCGGCGGAACGCCGATATTGGTTCGCTGATATTCTCGTACCTGCAGGATATTGACCAGGCCGGCGATGAGTTTGTCGAGCCGATTGTCCCTGATGATGCGCAGGTTCCCACGCAAGAGGACGCTGGTATCCTCTGGCTGATTGATTTAGCTCAGGGCAAACTCAGATAGCTATGTGAATTAAAGGTGTCCGCCTGCACCTCAGGTGGTACTTTTTTTGGGTCTTCCTCTTGGTCGCAGTGTTAAGCCGAGATTCATTTTCGCAGCGGTTGTTTTTATCCAGGCCTCATCGCCCAAAGGCGCCCCGCGTTTCCCGGACACCTTTTGACCATTGTGTCCGAAAAAGCAGAAGCTCTTATAGCAGGTATCCAAGCAGGTTAAGCCAGGACCGATAAGACTCCCCGCAGTGTTGTATAATCGTTGCCGGCCAAAAAGGTTGGCGCAGGCCGGCTTTATCCCCAAAAGTACGAGTCCACTTTCACCGATGTCTAATGTGATTCTATTTCAGAAAGCAGCAGCTATGACTGTTGGTGACAGACGATTATCAAAGAAGCCTTAGCGTCTTAAGCGCCTCAGGCGGGAAAAAATATAAATGGACAATATAATTGCTGCGCACAAGCGAATCGAGCAAACCCTGCGACATCTCACAATGATCGCCGAACAGGCAACCGAGGGAATTGCCATAGTTGACCTCAACGGAACTCTTCGCTTCGTCAATACAACCTGGGCGATAAACCACGGGTACAATACTTCCGATACGCTGGTTGGCAAACACATCAGCTTATTCCACGCCAAAGAACAGATGAAAACTGATGTGATTCCTTTCATCGAGGAGACCAAACGCAGAGGCCGGCTCGCCGGACCGGTAGAGCACCTGCGAAAGGATGGAACGCCATTCCCCACCGAGACGAAAATGACCGTGGTGACCGATGAGCAAGGCAAAGCTATTGGACTTATCGTTTTTGCCACAGACCTCTCCGAACACAAGCGCGCCCGGGACGAATTGATAAAATACCGCCGGCAGCTTAACCAGCAGCTTGAGAAACACACAGCCCAACTAACGGCTGTTAATCAAAGACTCCAGCAGGAAATCGCCGAACGCTCGCGAGCCGAGGAAGAATTTAACCAATACCGCCAACAGCTTAGCCGGCGAGTTGAGCAGCAGACAGCCGAATTAATAGCCGCTAACGAGCAGCTCCAGGAAGAAATCATTGAGCGCATGCAAGCCGAAGAAAATGTTAAGGAGCGAACCGCCGGCCTGACAGCAGCCAACGAACAACTCCGCCGGGAGCTCGCTCAGCGCAAACAAGCTGAGCAAGAGCTCAAACAATACCGCGAACAGTTTCAAGAGCGCGTCGAGCAGAAGACAGCCCAGCTAACAGCAGCCAATGAAAAACTCCAGCACCAAATCACCGAACGCCAACAAGTTGAGCAGGAGCTCAGACAATACCGAGACCAGCTTGAGCATCGCATTGAACAGCAGAACACTGAACTAACAGCAGCCAATGAGCAGCTCCGGCAGCAAATCAGTGAGCGCATGCAGGCCCAGGAAAATGTTAAACAGCGAACCGCCCAACTAACAGCAGCCAATGAAAAACTCCAGCACCAAATCACCGAACGCCAACAAGCTGAGCAAGAGTCCGAACAAGACCGCGAACAGCTTGAGCAGCGAGTCCAGCAGCAGACCGACGAACTAACAGCAGCCAATGAACAGCTCCAGCAGGAAATCATTGAGCGCATGCAGGCCCGGGAAAATGTTAAACAGCGAACCACTGAACTAACAGCAGCCAATGAACGACTCCAGCACCAAATCACCGAGCGCCAACAAGCTGAGGACGAGCTCAGACAACACCGCGAACAGCTTGAGCAGCGCGTCGAGCAGCAGACCGCTGAACTAACAGCAGCCAATGAAAGACTACAGCAGGAAATCACCGAGCGCCAACAAGCTGAGCAAGAGCTCAGACAAGACCGCGAACAGCTTGAGCAGCGCGTCCAGCAGCAGGCCGCTGAACTAACAGCAGCCAATGAACAACTCCAGCACCAAATCACCGAGCGCCAGCTATCTGAGCAGGCCCTGCTGGAAAGCATAATACAGGCAGAAGGATTAAAGGAGGAAGACGTAACATCATTCAACCCTCAGGAGCTTAAAGCTTTGAGTGAGCTGGCAAAACGGCTGGCGTAGGAAAATATCCACACTTACACGGTCAATTGCAGACTTTTCGCTCGTACAAAACACAAAATCCCCAACAGACAAACCCACGTCCCATTTGCCTCTCCCGCTTCTCACAACTAATATTGACGATATCGGCACCATTGCTCCGATGATTAAGAAGGAGCATTGGACTGTTAGATATCGAGAAAAAGGAGCAGTATATATGGAACGGCTCGTCAGTTTATTCGGCCTCGCAGTAATGATATTTCTGGCCTGGCTGCTCTCGGCCGACCGCAGAAAGATGAACTTCCGCCTCATCCTCAGCGGCGTAGCTCTCCAGTTCGCACTCGCCGTCCTTATTCTCTGGACCGACACAGGCCAGGCCATATTCGCCTGTGCTCGAATCATTGTCGCACAAGTCGTCGGATTCGCAAACCAGGGCGCAGAATTCGTTTTTGGCAAAGAGCTTGTCTTCGGCTCCGAGTCCATCGCCCCCGTCTTTGCCTTCTCCGTACTGCCCACAATAATCTTCGTATCATCCTTAATGGCCGTCCTCTTTTACCTCCGAATCCTGCAAAAAATCGTCCAGCTTATGGCCAAAGCAATGGTGTACGTTATGGACGTCTCCGGCTCCGAGTCTCTCGCCGCCGCCGCCAACATCTTTCTCGGAATGGCCGAGGCGCCACTCGTAATCAAACCTTATATTAAGACAATGACGCGCTCTGAAGTAATGGCAATGATGACCGGCGGAATGGCCACTATCTCCGGCGCCCTCCTGGCAACCTACGCCGCCTTCGGCGCCGACGCCGGCCACCTCCTCACCGCATCAATAATCTCCGCACCCGCCGCCCTGGTCATCGCCAAGATTATGATTCCAGAAACCGAGCAATCTCTTACTAAAGGCATCGTCAAGGTCGACATCCCCAAAGAAGACGCCAACATCCTCGACGCCGCCTGCCGAGGCGCATCCGAAGGTGCAAAGCTCGCCCTAAACATCGCCGCCGTACTCATCTGTTTCATCGCCTTCGTCGCCCTGCTAAACTGGCTGTTTTCATTATTGCCCGACATCGCCGGCGCACCGCTGAGTCTGGAACGCATTCTCGGCTGGCTTCTCGCACCCCTCGCCTGGGTTATGGGCGTCGAAGCAAAAGACGCACCCACCGTCGGCATGCTCCTCGGCAAGAAAACCATCTTAAACGAATTCTTAGCTTATCTCGACCTGGTCAAATTCAAGGACGCAATCTCCCCCCGCTCTTTCACCATCGCCACCTACGCCTTATGCGGCTTCGCCAACTTCGGCTCCATCGCCATCCAAATAGGCGGCTACGGCTCACTCGTCCCCACCCGAAGAAAAGACTTCGCAAAGCTCGGCATCCGAGCAATGATCGGAGGAACCCTCGCCGCATTCATGACCGCAACAATCGCTGGCATACTTATTTAGGCCGCCACTCAGAATCCAAACTGGAGCACGGCGATAGAGAGTGGAACACCTAATCTCCACTTAATAAAGAAGTTACGAAAAACAACAAAAAAGACTTGGCGTGTGTTACTTCGCCCTTGACCGGCGCGCAACTAAAGAATATACTTGTTTTCTGCCGAACAATAATGTACAATGTTAAGGGTTTGGTAATGGCGCAAAAACGTGAAACAGTACCGCCACCCATTCTCCTGTCGGTGATTATATGCGATCAGGTCATTATAGATTCCATGACCCAAAAACCGAGCATTATAGGTGCTTTCGAGAGCCTTTCTGCCGCGAAATATCCAGCTCGTCATCACAGGCTCGCTTTTTTCTGTCAGTTGACCAATGGCCGCGGTAAAACGAAGATAACCGTCAGCTTGGTAGACGTCCAAGAAGAGGACAACATCATGTTCCAACAGGTAATTGAACCTGAGTTTAGTGATATCAGACAAGTAATAAACTTGACATTTGACATTAGTGGAATCGTGTTCCCTCATCCTGGTGAGTATAGGTTCCAGATTTCCGCTGGAACAGAGTTCCTCGGTGAGCGTAGAATTATATGCAGACAAATAAAATTGCCTTCGGAACCAAAAAATGATAGATGACAAAATGCCTCAGGCAATAGCCCAAGGGAATGGGGCCGAGTTTTGTGAGATCCGTTTTGGCCCTGCTTGTTTCGTGAAACCAGTTTCAGAAACGGTCGAGACTCCAGAGCCGGATTTTGAAGAGGTAAAACATCTTTGTAGCGATAGGCCCCTCCGGTTTAATCGACTGGTGATCCCGCGCTAGTGCCTGCGCACTTGCTATTCCCTTGGCTCCAACTCGCTACACGGAGGCGGACGCTCTGCGCGGCCCGCCATCTACGTGATTAGGCCCTACGTCGCAGACTGCGCACACTGCGGCCGTTCTTGCAGCGAAAAATTCTCTCTTATGTACCTGACGGCGTTATTAAAAATGGTCATTCCATCGCTGCCTTCTTTGTCCTTCACGCGTGTCCAGTGCGGATGCTGCGTAGCCCGAACGTACCTTTCCGGATGCGGCATTAGCCCCATCACCCGACCCGTCGCATCCGTCACCCCCGCTACCGAACCCATCGACCCGTTCGGATTAACTGGATAATCCCTCTCTTTGCCGTCTTTATCTACATACTTGAATGCGATTTGTCCCTCCGACTTCAATTTTTCCAGAGTCGCCTCATCTCTGGCCGCAACTTTGCCCTCTGCGTGTGCCACCGGCAGATAAATCTGCCTGCCCGCATCAATAAATACGCACTTCTCCGTTTGTGGAGCAAGATATACCCATCGGTCCTCGAACTTTCCGCTGTCATTGTAGGTGATAGTGACGTCACCCCGCCGCTCGGCCGGTCTGTCACCCGGCAATATCCCAGCCTTCACCAGCACCTGAAACCCGTTGCATATTCCCAGCACCAGTTTACCATCATCAATAAATTTGCGCAACGCCTCCGAAAAATGATGTATGATTTGATTGGCTAATATCTTACCCGCCGCCACATCATCTCCGTAGCTAAACCCTCCCGGAATAACAAGTATCTGGTATTTATCGAGCAGCGACTTATCTTCGATTATCCTGTTGATATGCACCCGCTCCGCCTCCGCACCCGCTAACTCCAGCGCATACTCAGTTTCCACATCGCAATTTATCCCCGCCGCCCGCAATACTATCGCTTTTACCCCGTTAGAAATTTTCCCTTTTTCTATCATATTATTACCCTGTTAGGAACCTTCCATTTTTGTATCACATTCCCCGCTGTAGAGTTTCTAACGGGGTTTACTTGTCCCATTAGTCACCTTCTTAATTGTATATTTAGTATCTCATCTTTCATTGCTTAGACGCATAAAACACCGCCAAGAGAATAATCTCGAAATTCGAATATCGAAATCCGAAACAAACTCAAAATCCAAATATCAAATATTCAAAACCGTCACTTGCTCTTACGTAATATCGCTCCAAAAATACTCGTAAGTTCCCTCGCCTCTTTTTCCAAATCCTTTCGTTCGCCTTCCATTTCTTGGTCACTATTAGTATCTGTCAATTTCAACCAGTACCCACTCTCTTTCGCTTCCTTACGAGATATCTTAATCCTCATCACAAAGTCCTTCTTGCTCAGAGCTTCGTTGGCTTCAATATAATTAGCACCAACAGAACCAGAAGCTTTGATGACCTGTCTGCCATCCTCAATATTTGCTGCGGTTTTGGGCAATTTCTTCACAAATGCCCTCACCCTTTTTGCAAATGCAAATGTCCGCTCTTCCAAATCATACCGTTTTGAATTTTGCATTTTGGTCATTTATATTTGTTTCGAGTTTCGTGCTTCGGATTTCGGATTTCTCATCGAGAGCCCTACCACTCAAGCGGCTCCTGCCACGCCCGCTTTAACGTATCCAAATCCGATGCAATAACCGTTTTGCCGTCTTCGGCTTTCACGACGAGTTTCTTCTCCTCTGCCACCTTCCCGATCTGTCCGAACGGCAGATTCAGCATCAGCTTCACAAACGCATCATAATTTTCCGGCTCAACTTCCACAATATAGCGCGAGTTCGATTCGCTAAAGAGCTGCGCATCCACCCGCGAACAATCAGCAGTTTTCGGCAGCCCGCGCAAATCCGCTTCTATCCCCAATCCGCCCGCAAACCCCATCTCCGCCAAAGCAACCGCCAGCCCTCCTTCCGAGCAATCATGACAGCTCACGACCAGCCCCTCAGCTATCGCCGTGCAAATCCTCTTCGCAATCTCAGGCCCCTTCTCCAAATCCACCTTCGGAACATTCGCACCAAGCTGCCCGCCAATTCTATAGTAGTGCGAACCGCCCAATTCATTCTTCGTCTCCCCGACTATAAAGAGCAGATTACCCGCTGCTTTTGCGTCCATCGTTACACATTTGCTGACATCATCTACTATCGATATTGCACTTATCAAAAGTGTCGATGGAATGGATATTTGAGTACCGTCTTCACAGGAAAATTCGTTATTCAGCGAATCCTTGCCGGAGATAAACGGCACCCCGAATGCCATCGCCCCGTCATAGCACCCCTGCGCCGCTCGCACCAATGGCCCGAACGTCTCAGGCTTCCTGCAGTTACCCCAGCAGAAATTATCCAGCAGAGCAACCCGGTCCGCTCGCCCCCCCACACATATCAAATTCCTGACCGCCTCATCGATCCCCGCCACCGCCATCCAGTACGGGTCAATGTCACCATACACCGGATTCATCCCGCAGCTAATCGCAAGTCCCTTATCCGAATCAAACTTCGGCTTTACCACCGCCGCGTCACCGGGCCCGTCGTTATCAACACCCACTAACGGCTTGACCACCGAGCCGCCCTGAACCTCATGGTCATACTGACGGATTACCCATTCCTTACTCGCAACGTTATACGATGAGAGAATCGCCAATAGCTCCTCACTGTAATCTTCCTTCGCAGGCATACTCGGCTCAGCTAATTCCGGCGTCTTCCACACCGCCTTGCGAGAGTACTTAGGCACCCCGTCGTGAAGAAAGTCCATATCCAGCTCACCTACTTGTTGGCCGTTGTATCTTAATATCAGCTTCTTATCGTCGGTGAACTTCCCTATCACCGTTGACTCAACATTTTCATCATCGAAAATCTTCGTTATCGCTTCCACATTTTCCGGCTTGACCGCTATCACCATCCTCTCCTGTGCTTCACTAATCCAGATTTCGTTATAGTTAAGTCCCGCATACTTTAACGGCACATCTTCCAAATCCACCTCTGCTCCAAGCTCTTTTCCCATCTCACCCACCGCACTGCTCAGCCCACCCGCCCCGCAATCGGTAATCGCCTCGTACAGCCCCGCCTCGTTCGCCTGAATCAAAACGTCCAGCATCTTCTTTTCCGTTATCGGATTGCCTATCTGTACCGCGTGCGAAAAGATAGTTTCATACTCATGCGTTATTTCGCCACTTGAAAAAGTCGCCCCATGTATCCCGTCACGCCCCGTCTTACCGCCCACTACAATAATGATGTTCCCCGCCTGCGGATTCTTGAAGCATTTACTCTTATCCATCAGCCCGATATTGCCGCAATAAACCAACGGATTACCCAGATACCTCTCGTCGAAAAAGATTGCACCGTTGACCGTCGGTATCCCCATCCGATTGCCGTAGTCACGAACGCCGGCTACAACGCCTTTCATAACTCTTCTCGGATGCAGAACCCCTTTGGGAATATCCTCCAGCTTCTTGTCCGGCGGCCCGAAGCAAAATATGTCCGTATTAGCGATGGGTATTGCCCCCAGCCCCGTCCCCATCGGGTCACGAATTACCCCCCCTATACCCGTCGCCGAGCCGCCGTATGGATCCAGCGCCGAGGGACGATTATGCGTCTCAACCTTGAAACAAATCGCCGACTCCTCGTCAAACTCCACCACCCCGGCGTTGTCCGCAAACACCGATATGCACCACTCCTTGTCGAGTTCCTTCGTAGCCTTGAAAACCGTCTCTTTCAACAGGTTGTCGAAATGCACCTCTTCGCCGTTGACCGACATATCGACCGAGCTTTTCAGCGTTTTGTGAACGCAGTGCTCGCTCCACGTCTGCGCAAGTGATTCCAGTTCAACGTCGGTCGGTTCCCTGCCTAATTCCCTGTAGTATTTCTGAATCGTCTGCATCTCCACCAGATTCAGAAACAGGTCTTTGTCTTTGCTTAGCTTCACCAGCCCGTCATCGTCAAGGTCCCGTATAGGCCAGTGGATTATCTGCAGTTCGTACGGTTTCAGATGAGGGCTTGGCGGCTCCGCTTCGTTGCCGATAACGCAGACTTCGATGCAGTCGTTTGCCAGAATCTTCTTCGCAATCGTATCCGCCTGGCTTTCACTGATATCGCCTAACAGGATATACTTCCGTGCTGTTCGCACATTGTTTACCGTAACACCCATATCACCTATTGCGGTTGTTACAGATTCGGCTACCGGGTCGGTGACGCCGCTTTTCAGGTGTACCTCGATCAGCGTCGCCTTAGCCAGACCCGCCGGCGCCTTGCTTCTGCCTATATAATATTCCTCACAAACCGAGTCGGCCAGAAGCTCTTTGGCCAGCCGATTCGCAAAACTCTCCTCGAAATCAGCCTCAATCAAAAACACCCTCGCCGACTGTACCGCTTCCACCGTGCTCACGCCCAGTTCTCTCATATCCTCTAACACCCCATTGCCGTGGACATCGGCAAAACCCGCACGGTTAAAAACCTCAAAACGCCATTGCTTCACTATATTAATTCCTCACTTTTTATACTGCTCAGTTAGCCTGCATTATAGATATTGAATCTATGGCCGTCAAGAAATGAGGCAGATGAACCGAGTTTTTGGTTACACCGTTTGAAATTGTAGTGATGAAAGTTCTTCCCAGGTGGCACGTGAACTAATTCCAAGAAACTCAACCCCAACAACCTGGCCTTCGGCATCGAAGTCGAGGATCACACCAGGACGTACTTCTTCTGACTCAACTACTTTGCTTTCATCCAAACGCAGATAAAGGGTATCGCTTTCTTTATCAACTTTCAGTTTCATTACTCACCTCTAAATCTTCGGTCAAAAAAGGCTGTAACAGCTTTATTGGGCACCGCAGTAGTATTAACAATAATACGCAACCATCGGTTACCATGTTCTGGTATTCGGCGTAAGAAGTGTTTTGTGCCATCAGAATGGTCTTCAATTTTTTCCGGCTCAGCCAGGGCGCGATTAATCAACGACATTGAAATCGAGCGTTCTTTGAGCATATCCTTGAAATGTCGTGTATATTGCATCACGATATCAATTCCTTCTTTCCCATCCTGTCCAATTAAATTCCACTCGGTTACATTTTCTAATTACTCCATTCGGCCCACCGTTGCAAAGTCTGTCTATCCGGCGGAGGGCATCCTTGGGTTATCGTTATCCAATTATATTCGTCTATTAGTTTTGGTATAGTTGAGTGCCGTTTTCCTAATTTTTCGGGCAACTCCTCCAACTCAATACCATAGTTTTTGCACTCACATTTAATGGTACTAATCAATGATTTTACTTTTTTGAGAAATTCTACATACGATCCCTTTGGCCCTACGTACGCTTCTCGAATCGTGCCATCCCACGCAACAAACGCTTTTGGTCTTGTGGCGAAAAGGATTTTGGCAGCACTTGTGGGACCAAGACTCCTTATTCTGACAAGAGTGCTGTAAGCAGCCTCAACGGAAGCCAGGTCCTCCTCGCTTAAATCTTGCAAGTTTTGGTCCTTGTCAAAAAGCTCATTACTGTCATGCCAGGATTTTATGTTTTCAGATAGCCTCTCGTAATCTTCTTTAGCAATGGAGCGAATGCCCCAGTCGTTTAACCATTTGAGCAGGACAAGACAATGTTCCCTATTACCAAGCTCAGGTGAGTGGTTGGTCTGTTCCAGGAATTTACCATAAGCTCCACTGTCGATTTTGTCGAATATGTAGCACGAAAATGCCAATTCTCCAAGCGTAATCGTGTGCTGCTTCACGATATTAATTCCTTCTTTTTCATTTTGTAACTTATCAGTGCGTTACGTTTACTCCTTGCCGACTCAAGCAGCTTCTCAATCTGTTTTTCGTCTCCGCTCTTTACCGCCTCTTTAAGTTTCAACAGCTCGGCTATAATTCTGTCAACCCCCTTCGTGCTGTTGTTGGCGTTTGCCAGCAGAACGTCCGCCCAGATATTGGCAGGCCCCGACGCTATCCGCGAAGCATCTATAAACCCCTTGCCGGCAAATTTAAGTTCTTCCCCCTTGCTGGCATTTATCAGCGCCGCCGCCACTATATGCGGCAGATGACTCACATTTGCAAAAATCCTGTCATGCTCAGCCGGTCTCATTAACTTCACGCAGCATCCGAGCTTCGACCAAAACTCTTTTAGTATTTGCACCGCCCGCCCGTTGCTTTTTTTTGTCGTTGTCAGAATACAGGGTGCTCCATCAAACAAATCATCTCTGGCAAACTCAACACCCCTTTGTTCCGACCCCGCTATCGGATGTGAGCCGACATAGTGAACCTCTTTTGGCAGCTTCTTCGCCGCCCAGGAATGCGGCAGGACCTTTGTCGAGCCAACATCGGTGACAATGCACCCGGCCGGCAGCGCATCACTAATCTCGCTGAAGATTTTCTCAAATGTACGTATAGGTGTAGCCAGTATAACAATGTCTGCCTCAGATACGCTGGCTTGTATATCATCGACAACTTCGCTCGCAACTGCCAATTGTCGCGCTTTTCGCCGGGTAACCGCGCGGTGCGTGTAACCCACGGTTTTTACGCCGGGAAAACAACGAAAAACCGCTAAAGTTATTGAGCCGCCCAAAAGACCCAGTCCTATCACGCTTATTTGTCTTAAGTCCTTCATAATAAAGACCTTATAAAAATATACCTCCGGCCGGATTCCAGTAAAAACTATACTATGGCGACGGAGATGTCAATTTTTTTCTTTAATTTATCCTGCCAAAATGCTAATATTCCGATTTGAAGATAGGCAAGCTAACGGATATGGCAAAACAAAACGATGCCTGAGCCCGCTCTTTGTGGGCAGGTTTTTTTTTCTGAGCGCTTCCGTCGCGTGCACGCATGCTTATTTTGTGCATACGGCCAGGCGCAATATTATGACAATTGGAATGCTGCACAATAACAATAGAATCGGCGACGGCGACTATCTGGACTTCGAAGACAAAGTGGCTGACCTTGACCGCCAGATGAATGAGCTCCGCAGGCTAAGTTCCATCAAGGGCATTGACTATTCCGCAGAGATTCGACGGCTCCAGCGAGAGCAGGTCGCCGAGCTAAAACGAGTCTATTCAAATCTAACCGCCTGGCAGACCGTTCAGGTGGCACGACATCCCAAAAGACCCATCCTCGATGATTATCTCAGTCTGATGGTAAAAGACTTCCGCGAACTACACGGCGACAGATGCTTCGGCGACGACCGGGCAATCGTAACCGGACTCGGCCGCATCGGAAGAGAGAAAGTCCTGCTTGTAGGACAAAACAAAGGCAGAAAAACTAAGGAAAAAATCGCCTGCAACTTCGGTTGTGCCAATCCTGAAGGTTATCGAAAGGCAATAGCAAAGATGAAGTTCGCCCAAAAATACGGCCTGCCTATTGTTACACTGATTGACACGCCGGGCGCTTATCCCGGCGTCGGCGCCGAAGAGAGAGGACAGGCACAGGCAATAGCCGTTAATCTCACAGAGATGTCGCGACTGAGCGTACCGATAATCTGCATCTGTATCGGAGAGGGCGGCTCAGGCGGCGCTCTCGGCATAGGCGTCGGCGACAGGATGGCAATACTTGAATTCGCATACTACTCCGTGATATCGCCCGAAGGCTGCGCTGCCATTCTCTGGCGCGACGGCTCACAGGCCGCCGATGCCGCTGAGGCGCTTAAACTCACAAGCAAAGATTTGCTCAAACTTCAGCTCATCGACGAGGTTATTCCCGAACCGCTCGGAGGCGCACATCGAAACGTTCACGATACCGTTTACAATGTCGAGAAATATATTGTCAAGACTTTGCGGGACCTAAAACGAACAAAAGTGGATAATCTGCTTGAGGCCAGATACAAAAAATTGCGCTCAATAGGCAATAATCACGCAAACAACCTTCGTAGAAAGCCGCGCCCCACCAAGATTAAGATAAAGCCGGCCGTAAAAGCTGTCCCCAAAAAATCAAGAGCCGTCCCGGCAAAACTCTGACAGCACTAAGCTTACCACAAAATATTCTCAAAGAGCCACGTAGCAGAGGACAAAAATGATGTCGCAAAAAAAACAAAAGCCGTCCCGCACACACGCAAAAGGCAAAAACTTATTTAGCAGAAGAAAGTTCATGGCTTCAACAATCGCAGCGGGAATAGGCGCAGTGGGACTGACCACGCGCGCTGCGGACAGGCAAAAAAAGACCGAACCCAAAATGCCCATCTGGTCGGGAGACTTAAAAACCACCACAAAGAAAAACGCCAAACCAAATCGCCTGAATATTATCGTAATCATCGCAGATACCTGGCGCGCCGACCATCTCGGCTGTTATGGAAGTACCCGCATTAAAACACCTCATCTCGACAACTTCGCAGAAGAGAGTGTATTATTCACCGACGCCAATGCGGAAGGTCTCCCCACCATACCCTGCCGAAGGGTATACCACACCGGAAAAAGCGTCCTGCCCGAATCTAAGTGGCAGCCCCTCGCCAAAGACGACGTCACCTTCGCCGAAGTCCTCCGCAAACACGGCTTCACATCCGCCTTCATTGTTGACACCTATCATCATTTCAAGCCCAATTACAATTTCCATCGCGGCTTCGATTCCTGGCAGTGGATTCGTGGACAGGAGACCGACAGATGGAAAAGCGGCCCAAAGAAAAACTTCGACCCCAAAAAACATATGCCCCAACATCTGTGGAACGAAAACTATGACGAAAATATGCGACAATATATGATGAACACACAGAACAGATCCAGCGAAGAAGACTACTTCTGCGCACAGTCCTGCCGCGCTGCAATGGACTGGCTCGAGCAAAACGTCAGCAGCAAGCCCTTTATGCTCTGGATCGATATGTTCGACCCGCACGAGCCCTGGGACGCGCCACCACGATTCCAGAAAATGTACCGCGACAAATATCCTTACGAAAGATACCTATTCGGCTACGGCGTCAGAAACAAACACATCCGTCCTGACGACCTGCCCGTCATCAGAGACCTTTACGCCGCCGAAGTAACTTTCAGTGATTATTGCATTGGCCGCCTCTTGAAAAGAATCCAACAGCTCGGCTTAATGGACGATACCATCATCGTCTTCTCCACAGACCACGGCACACATCTCGGCGAACAAGGCTGCGTCCAGAAAAGACCTGAGCTTCTCAATCGCTGTGTAACTCAAATCCCACTAATCATAAAGCACCCCGACAAGAGCTTTGCCGCAAAGCGCATCCCCGGCCTCGTCAGCGCCATCGACTTTATGCCCACCTTCCTCGCCCTGCTTGCAATTGATGACTACAAAAATATGGATGGCCGGAATATGTGGCACTTAGTAACAGGCCAAACCCCCTCGATACACGATAATGTTTACACCGTTTTTCACAGATTCGGAGCAATCCACAATCTCGATTGGCACTACTTCCAGAACATAAGGGGCGAACATCCAGGCAAGGGCCCCTGCTTGTATGACTTAAAAAACGACCCGGGTCAGACAAAAAACGTTATTAAACAATTTCCACAAGTAGCAAAAAGTCTAAGGAACAACTTACAGAATCATCTTGGAATCGAAATCCCACCGCTGAAACTCTAATCGCTGCCACAATGGCTGCAAAGAATGAAACCGAACCTGCTGAACAAATAATCTCAGCCAATTGATTGCCAAACGCAGCAGCATTTTTTTGCCTTTGAAATTGGGTTTGATTGGGTTTGTTTTGCACAAAATAGCTCATAGTTCGTAGTTCATTGTTCATTGTATTAACAGCAGTTACGTTCATTTGAGTATCCCGCAAATTGGGTTTGTTTTGCATAATAAGTCATAATTACCTGCCGAGCAATAATTGAAATTCGGTTTCTTCATCGGCGGCGTCCGGGTGCTGGAGCTTTCGCACGAGGCGGAGTCTTTGAAGCTCGAGTACCGTTCTGTAGAGGCTGTGCTCTATTCGTCGTTCATACATTAAGAGTCGTTCGAGAACCCTTGTATTTGAGAAGTCTTTTATTGCCAAACGGCCGAGAGCCAGAGCGGAAGGCGATTCGGAGGGGTCGGCCTGCGGCAGGTCCTGGCCTTTGAACAAAAGCGATTTTTTGAGTTTACTTAGTGGGCTGGAGGTATTAGGTGCGTTCAGGGCGTCGATGGTCTGGTTCTGGATTCTACAGACTCGTTTTAGCCGCCAGGAGAGACTGACAATGCGCTCGGCGAGCATAGATTCCATAGGGCTTGCCGGGGCCAGTTCGGCGAGGATTTGGTCGCGATATAGGTCGAAGTCGGCCTGGCTTTCTGAGCTGATTACGGCCTGACGAGCCAAAAAGCCGTGTTTTACGGCATTCTGTGAGATGGCGGCCCTGCCTTCGGGGGTGCGTGGGCCGGTCGATTTTTGGGCGTTACGCCGGTTGGCGATGATTTGAGCTTCGGTGGCCATAAAAAGAGCCTCCTAATTTATGGTACTACCTCATGATATTGGTAAAGTTTTATTACGTTTATAACTATCAACGGCTGATTCCAGCACGCTGTTACGCTGCTCGGCCCAGTCCCGACGCTGAAGGTCGCTGACATGAACCGGAT
>Ga0114930_10002203_pt1 | contig 17756 bp, 16 predicted proteins | sample AnhtaG_FD_87300 | JGI IMG/M metagenome (GOLD analysis project Ga0114930, IMG submission 87300) | Deep subsurface microbial communities from Anholt, Denmark to uncover new lineages of life (NeLLi) - Anholt_01485 metaG | ecosystem: Environmental > Aquatic > Marine > Oceanic > Sediment | place... | reverse complement strand
TTTTTCATTAATTTTATTATTCTATTTTTCTAATAATAATAGAGGATGTGAGTAATTATAAAGGATTCTACGAAGTCAAGTTTTGTTTTGATTGGGGTTGGACTATTCATGATAGCATTTGGTGTCATTCTTTTATCCATCGTAATTACCCAATGGGATGCAGGAGTCGCTCAACTAAAGCTAACTGGAATGGCAATTATTATACTCATCTCTGTAATATTAATAGCCATTGGACTCTATTTAATTATCAAATTTATTATTTAATTCTTCTAGCCTTTTTCTTATTATTTTTTTCAGATAGATTTTTTTACTTATAAAAACTACTTATTTTACTAAAATCTATTATTAAAAAGTTTACAGAGGGAAATCTCAAATGGTTAGTGAAGGTTTGGAAAGATTTATAAAATTGTTAATGCAACAAGGAGAAGTTGCTACAAAAAAAAGAGTAGAAGAAGGTCGTGCTGTTTTTGATCAATTAGGAGCTATGCTACAAATTCCAAATGATGTGAAAATTGAGAATGTCGATGTTAGCGGTGTCCCTGCCGTATGGATAAGCACCCCTGAAGTTGTAGAGGAATATGTTGTCCTATATTTACATGGGGGGGGTTATGTTCAGGGTTCAATCAATACACATAAGGAGTTTGGTTCAAGGATTTCTCGGGTCTCAAATTCGCGAGTTTTATTATTAGGTTACCGCCTAGCACCTGAAAACCCTTATCCTGCAGCTTTAGAGGATGCTGTTGCTGCTTACAAGTGGCTGATCGATAGTGAGGGAATTAATCCTAAAAATGTAATAATCGGAGGTGAATCAGCTGGAGGTGGTTTAACAATAGCAACACTCCTGAAATTACGAGACACTGGTATCACATTGCCTGCCGCAGCAATTATACTTTCACCATGGACAGATTTACTTATGACTGGAGATTCAATTATAACAAAAGCAAAAGTAGATCCACTTGCGAGTGCAAGTGATCTTTTCTTTTTGGCTTCTTTATATATCGGAGAGGATGATCCCAAGAATCCTTTTATATCACCATTATATGCTGATCTCAAAGGATTACCGCCTATGTTAATACAAGTAGGTAGTGCAGAAATTTTGCTAAATGACTCTACTCGAATTGCAGAAAAAGCAAAATCTGCTGGAGTTGATGTTATTTTAGACATATGGGAAGATATGATTCATATGTTTCAAATGTTTGCTTCGTGGGCGCCAGAAGGTCAGAAAGCAACTGAAAAAATAGGGAAATTTATTCAAAAACACTTAAAAAAAGAAGTTCAGATAATTTAGATTTAATATTTAATTTTTTTTTATATCTTCTATAAAATAATTTTTTCATAAGATATTTTTGAAATAGCATTTTACTAAAAGATATCATGGTTTACGACATAGTATTATTGCCAGTCACAATTCTCTTTATATTTAGTGGATTTGGGTTATTTTACTATGCTATTAAACTGAATCAGAAATTTCCTAAGGAACATAATTTTATAAACTGTATTTTGACTTTCTTCTTGTGGATTATCGCGGGACTGATATATCCACTGCATTTGTCTATAGGTAATTCACATTTTAGGTTGTTTCAAATCCTGTCCATGTTTTTTATTTGTATAATTACACCCTTTTTGATTTTCTTGATATTATTTTTTCAACACCGAGTAGTACTAAGGAATGATCCAGATATTAAGGAAAGGAGAAATATTAAGAGCTTTTTAAATAAGTTTGATAAACAAGAAGATGACCTAAACAGTTTAAGATCTCATAAAATTAAAAAGGATATCCACCGAAAAGCTTTACATTTATTTCCAGCAGGAATTATTATTTTTCTGTGGATTTTTGCTGTTTATATATGGGATGGTCTATGGAAGGTTGATGAGGTATGGAGAATTACTGGACAGCAATTTGGTCGCTTTTTAATTTTAACTGCCGGCTATTCAGGTATTCTAATCTTTGGAGCATTAGATTACATCAGATTATCATATATATTCGAAAATCATAACTTATTCCATTTGATCCCTGAGAATGTATTAGATCTATTAGGAAAGACTATGAAGCGAGATGAAAATTATAATTATATAAAACCATTAGTACTAGCTTTATCATTTGCCCCTATTTTTATTTTTCCGTTTGGTGTTTTTGCAGCGGCTTCTCTCATTGCAACATTAGGAGATGGTGCTGCATCTGTATTTGGGCTTCGATTTGGAAAGATTCATTTTCCAAAATCATCTGAAAAAACCATTGTGGGTTATATTGTAGGATTTTTGGCTTCATTTGGTATCGCATTCACTTCTTTGTGGATATTTGAAAGTTCGTTAATGTTATTTGAGATTTTTTTAATTTCATTCAGTGGGGCAATTACATTCTTTATAATTGATGTTTCAAATCATAAGATAGATGATAATATATTAAATCCATTGCTTAGTGCTTTGATAATGGGCTTATTGTATTATATCTTGTAATAGAGTATCTTAAAAAAATAAAGTTTTATAAATTATCTCGTTCTAAAGATATTTAATCGAAATTTTAACAAATTTATTAGAAATTCATAAGGTGTTAATTTTATGCCACGTGTAGAAAAAAAAGTTGATATTTCAGCAGCTCAAGAAAGAATTTTTAAGATCATTGATGAAGACAACGATTATCCTAGGTGGAATATCGTAGTTAATGAAGTCAAAGAACTCGGTCCAGGCAATTATTTTTTTAAAACGAATGTTGGAGATGTAACATCGACTCGTATAGAAACAAATCCCCCTGAGAGTTTATCAGCAACTCAAGAGGGTAGTCCAATGACAAGTTTGGGATACGCTTTAAAACCAAAAGGAGATGTTGTTGAGGCTACAATTTGGGCAGAATTTGACGATGCAAGTCAAGAACAATTATTAGGGATAGCAGGGGAGATGCTGTTAAAAAGTTTAAAAAAATATGCTGAATATCTTGAAACTGGAGGAAATCCAAACGAATTCAGTAAGAAGTAGATAATAATTAAAATTAATTTTATTCTTTTTTTTGTATTGCAAAATAATTTAGAAAAAGGCGTCCATCTTTTTGATTCCCCTAATTTCTTCAAAAGTAATACCAAGAGCATCTAAGACCTGTTCTAAAGCAGATTTTAAAAGTTCTTTATATTTGTTAGTATCAATGTCTTGGAGTTTAGCAAGTTCAATTGCTTTAGCTCCGATTGACCCTTTACTTTTGATGAAACTAATTGTTTCACCTTTTTGATATGTTTTTCCTGTGACCTTCATTAATTCTTTGGCTGCTCTAACATGCTGAGGAATAACTTTTATATAGTTCTTCAATTTTTTTTGGAGACCAATATTTATCGCATAGTCTTCTAAAGTAAAAGTATCTGGTTTTCCAATTTTTTTTAGATTCTCTTTCACTATTTCGATGATTTGGTTTCTTGCTTTTAAAAATTCTTCATTATTTGTTATATTTTTTAAGATCTTTATTATTTCACTAAAAACCTTTCTAATAAATTCAGGTGTGTTTTTCTTCTTCACAACAAGTCCTTTCATGTCCACATATTTTGAGTCTTTATAGACTCCTAGATAATTCTTTTTTCGTCCCGAGAGAGCTAAAAATTGATATGTTTTTTCTTCTTCCAAATCTAAATCTAATTCTTTCTTACTCCATTCTGAGATGTCACTCATCTGCTCTTTTGAGGGATTTAATAGGAAGACTGAATCAGTATCCCCATATAAAACTTCTACACCCAATTCTTCAGCTTTTTTGATCGTCTGTCTTATAGAATATTGCCCAATTCCTGTAGTACTTTCTGCTACAGGTAAGCAAAAAAGTGGAAAGTTCTGTGAGCCAAAAACACCATAGGACCCGTTAATAAAAACTTTAAGTGCTTGTTGGATAGTTTGATAATAACTACGTTGTTTTTCTGATGAAGTCTTATCACTTGACATAGGTTTAAAATACTTAACTCTAATATCCCGGAAAAAACCAACCACATACGCAAAGATTCCCATCTTTTGTGTGCAGATATGATAATCAGTCCCCTTAACAAGATTAGCTTCATCATTTTTATGAGGACATAATACCGTTTCATATGAAAGGTTGTACTCCTTAATGATTGTAGGATAAAGAGAAGCAAAATCCATAACCACTACATTATAATGGATTCCTGCAACAGGAGCTATAACGTACGCACCTAAAAATTTCTGTCCATCAAATTCATCATCGCGAGTAGTGGATTTTCCATTCTTATCTAACATTTGTTGTCCATTAGATTTAAAAGACATTTTACCTCCTTTTTTTAATTCTTTTATTTCGGATCTACGAGGAATCAGATAACCTTTCCTACGATGTTCAAAATAAAAAATATTTTGTATCCAGGTTGAGATTTGCCTTCGGACCATGTCATGAATAGGCATTTTCGTTATCCGGCATAATAGAATGATTAAATTCCACACTAAGGAGTTGTTAAATTTAGTTAATTCCAATGTCAATAATGAATCTTTAAGATTGTACCATGAAAGAATATCAAATTCCATTTCATGAATTAGTTCCTCATGTTGATACTTTTCCTCTCCCAATAAGGCAGCACTTATCGCATTTAGGGATGCACTCTCATACACACCTCCAAATGCATATCCAGAAATACTTCTATTAAAGAATATATTAAATACGTCAATGTGAATTCCGCTTCTTAAATCGCACTCTGCTTTTGATAATATTCCAAAACCTCGTTTTACATGAATAGGATTTAAATCTCTACTAATCTTCAATTTTACCGCTCGATGGTATAGATAGTTTAAATCAAAATTGTCGCCATTAAAAGTTATAACAACAGGATATTTCCACAAGAGCCGAAACGTTTCTGTAATTAATTCCTTTTCAGATTTAAAGAGAACAATTCTTGCATCTGAGGGAAATTCTTCATGAAGCTTTTCAAAACTATAATCTTCTCGTTCAAGCATATACACTACTTTTAATCCATCAGTAGCCACAAACGATACACTGATAACTTCTTGGTTAGCTAAACGTGGATCAGGAATTCTATAATCTTTTTCACCTATTTTAATCTCTATATCCATAGCCACACGCTTGACATCAGGGATAGGCGTAATAAAGATATCTAAAAATTTCTCAGAGAATTCTTGAATTTCTGGAGCTTCGTCTTTAAATAGAATTCGAAGCTCGTCAGCCATTATTTTAGAATTATCATCAGTCTTCTCAAAATCTAATTTTTCAAGCTTCCCATTTTTGATTGTATAAATTAATCCAGGAATCAGTTGTCTATCAAAGATATAATTTAAGTGATACCGTATATCTGCTTCCCACGCCTTCTTTTCATTGTTATCTAAGATATTGCGAAGATTCGTCCCGGAACCGCCTATATTTGTAGGAGTATAACCATATAGCTTTGTCATTTTAATTTCTTTATCTTTTAATAAATCAAATCGTTCTATTTCCTCGAATCGCTTAAATCCCGCATATTCGGTTAATTTTTTTTTCTGTGTCGTCTGTCCAATTTTTTCTGAATAATATAGTTTTTCTAATTCGGAAATTGGCTCTTTACTTAAACAATAAGGTTCATGCTCTGTTGTATCAATCCAAATCTTTATATCCTCAGTGTCTAAATCATAGAATTTACAAAATGCTTTGTTTTGTCCACCATCATAATCAACATCCAGTAATAATCCTCTTTCTAAATTCTCGACTATTTCTCCCTTTGCAATCAAATAACGGATATATTTTGAGGTTACTCCTTCTCTGAGGACTTTTTCTAACTTTACATTGCCTTCTTTTAATCCAAAGGGCTCAACTTTTTCTTTAAAGAAGGAGATTTGAGAGATTTTTTTTATTTCAGGTTTTTCTTTTGATTGAGTTTCTACAATTTTCTCTTCTTCAGTAGTCGTAGCTTTTTCAATTGGTTTTTCTTTTTCTAAGGCTTTAATTTGCTCTTTCTTAGACTCTCCTTCTGGCTCTTTTTTCTCCTTTTCTTTTTTATCAACAAAGGAAAACAATGATTTTTGAATTTGATCTTCAGCTTTTTTATTTCTTCCTTTTCTTGGACTCGGCAATTTACAATCCCATAAAAAATGATAATTTAATTGTCAACTATTAATAATTAGTATAATGTCTATTATAATACCAACTATTCCTACTTTAATAGTCCTTAGGATATTCTATTAAAAAAAGTAGACTCAAATAATTTACTTTAAGATTTTATTAAGTGTTTCTATTTTGGGCAATTATATTCTTTATCTCATCTAATAAAAGCTGTTTTTCTGCTATGTAGTAATCGAGTTGACTTTTTGACGGATTTTCATGATAAATTATTTCTGCAACGTCTTTTATTTCATTTTCGGGAGGTTGAATTATTTCACCGTTTACATCATCCCTTATCAATAAAACCAGATTGTCTGTCTCTAATGGTTTGATATCATATCCATTTTTCACATTTTTGTTAATAACGCAGCAGAGCTCCGCAAGGCGCCAAATCGATTTTTCTAACTTTTCTCCTTTCTTATATATCCTAAAAGCTAATCTGACAACGTCTTCTTTAGAAAATGGCATTTTTCCTCTCAAAAATATTATTTAATAATTTATGAACAATAGTTTAAGTTAACATTTAATTATTTGTGTTGATTTTTAAACGTCCTAAAACCACAAAATTAAAAATTTATAACATTTTCATATAAAATATAGATAAAAAATTTCTATATTTTGGCCTCCGTGGCTTAGTGGTAGAGCAGCAGACAGTAGTAATAAATTATACTACGCTGTAATTGTAATCTGCCGGCCGTGGGTTCAATGGGGTTAAACATTGTGTTCTATCCTGAAATTCCCACCGGGGGCTCCATTATCCCATATTAAACCTTATTCTCCTTAATCAACTCATCATTTAATTACTTCTTTAAATACTCGTAAGAAGATTTCTCATTTAGATTATGCATTACATCTATATCGAGAGCATGTAAAGTGGAATAAGAACGTACTTGAGGAAGAACACCACCTCTTCTTAAAAAAAGGAGGGATCAGCCATACAGAAAATCAACTTTTTGTATTAATTTTTGTTGACATCTTCTTATTTTCAAATATTTAATAATATTATATTTTTTAATTCTTGAAATATTATAATTCCTACCTCAAGATTTCTAATATTATGAATAAGATAAATAGGATTATCTACTGCATAATTGATAATGTAAGATCTGACCATCTATTTAATTTCATAGAAAGAGGATTGCTCCCTAACATAAAGAAATTGATGGATAATGGCATTTATTCTAAAAATTGCATAACCGATTTCCCACCTATCACTTTTCCTACTCAGGTTTCATTAATTACAGGAACATACACTGGTGATTACCGCAGAGAATTCTGTCATGGTGTTCCGTTAATGAATTGGATGGGTCGTGATATTGCCCCTCCATTTTTAAGAGATTATACTTCCAAAAATCTACAAATATATAAGTTAAATAAAGACCTTGGAAACAGATGCAAAACCATTCTTGAAATGGTTGGAGATGGGAAGACTACTAGTATTGCTCAGTTTGTCAGCCGGGGATCAAAGTATTTTTTTCCAGAAAGAAAAACTAAACTCGCTATGTATTATCTAACTTTATACTATTCACGAAATATAAAAAGAATGATGGCAAGAGCTGATACTGGTGTAGTAAAAAAGCTAATTGACACTTTTAAAAAACCAAAAAAATATATTAAAGATTCTGAACCTCCAGTTGCATCGTTATTATGGTTTATGACACCTGACATTTTGTTACATATTTTTGGGTTCAATTCGCAAATCTATAAATTGAATATTTTACATATCGATAAAGTAATTGGTCTATTAGTTGAAAGTTTGGATAAAATGGGATATTTAGATGATACTGCGATAGCAATTGCTGCAGATCATGGAAATTATAAAGCAGAAAGATATGGAAAAATATTTGATTTTTTTAAAGCAAATAAACTAACTCATTATCATCCTCGAAGGAATTTACGAGGAAATATGAATTTAGCGAAATATGACGGGATTGGCTTCTTTAACTTCAAAGGAAATACTAATTCTGATGTAAAAAATAGTTGGTCTCATCCTACTGTTAAAGAATTGGAAAGTTATGGCCCTAAAAAAATAAATTTGCTGCAAGACTTATTCAAAATTGAAGGCAGCCATTTAATGTACTATAGAGATGAAAAAAATACAGTCAATAAGGGAATTATTCATTTAAAGAAGAAGAATAAAAAATCAAAAAAAATAATTTCCGGTGCTATTGAATATTCCGGTATTGGTAATAATTATAAAACGAAGTATATCATGGAAAATGATGATACCGATATTTTCGATTATTCAAACGACGAAAATGCTAGCAAATTAATGGATAACAAATTTCACACCATTCAAGAATGGTTAGGTGCCACATACCACCTTGATTATCCAATGTACCCTGATTTAATACCCCGTCATTTTAAAAATCCTAGAAGCTCAGATGTAATTTTAAGTAATGATGGGTCAGTAGTTTATAATCTAAAAAATGGGAAAAAAGGGAATAAAAATTTATTTAATCATGATATCGGCACAAGAGATTGTATGAATGTTCCTTTAATTATTGGAGGTTCTTTAGATATTCCCCGCAAGCAAATTCCCTACTGCAAAATAACTGATATTGTCCCAACTCTTTTGAGAGTTCTAGGAAAAAAATCACATAACAGTGTTGTTGGTCAAAGTTTAATATAATTCAACCAATTCTTCATTTATACATTAATAAATCTAACCTTTGAAAAAAAGTTACAATTTTTCTGCGTTTGTTAATAGTACCAAAATATAATCTGCAACACCCTCGATTGAATCTGATATTGCTTCTAAAATGTCAAATACGTTTCCAGCTGTGAAAATCGTAAAAAAATTTACAGTATAATCGGTTTCTTGGAGATTTTTTCTCAATTTAATATTAAGCAGATCTACTGTATGCTCAAGCTGATTTATTTGTGCGGAGAATTTCGTTATATTTTTTCTTTCCTCGAGCAAATCGAGTACGATTTTATCTAGATATTGAACACAGTCAACGGTAGTTTTCATCATTTCTAAGACTAACTCAATTGTTTCTTTACTACTTTCCTCCCAAAATTTCAAAGGAATTGTATTGACTCTACGTGCAACACCTGTACTGCAATTTGCAACATCATCCATCCTTTTAATTAAATGGGATAAATTTTGTCTAACGCTAGGATTTAGTTCACCTCTTGAGATATCTCTTTGGATTTTTCTTCTTAAGTTATCTGCATCTCTTTCTAAAACATCAACTTTATGAAATAGTTTATGCGACTTTTCAACATCTTTTTCTTTCAATAAAATCTGTAAACCTGCATCTAAATTCTTTACAGTTTCTTGAACTATTTGAGCATGTTTGACGGATTTTTCTAAAGCATTGACAGCAGTTTCTCTTTTCAAAAATTCAATTAAAGACCCTATTTATACCACCATATTGTTTCAGTTATTATTATATATTTTTTTTTTCTTTTTAACATTTATCATGATAATCCAAATGAACTTAAAATGAAATATAAAAATCCTGCTAAAAAAGCAGCTATTGGAAATGTAAGAACCCAATAGAGTCCCATTTTACCCAAACCTCTATAGTCTATTTCTTTCTTTTGAGCGATACTTAAACCAATAATACAAAATACTATTACATGCGAGTGACTAATTGGGAGAGCCAAAAGTGTGGCAATCATTATAATTATAGCAGAACTTATTTGAATAATGAATCCCTCGCTAGGACGCGTATCTATCATATGGGAGGCCAGATTTCGGATTACATATCGTGCCGCAAAATAAATGCCAAGGAAAGCAAAAATGCCACAAGCAATAGTAAATGTAAGGTATTGACCATTATTTATAGAATTATTTTCTCTAAGGCCTAAAAGAATACCTAATGCTTCCCCAGAATTAGCCCCAACCCAGATTTCGGCAAATATAACTGCAATAAATAACAACCATTTAAAAGATTTTTCAGATTTTTCTATCTGATTAAGACCTCTGAGACGAGATAAAAAAAACTTAGCACTTATTTTAAAGAGAATATATGTTATTAATAAGCCAGATAATGGGGATATAAACCAGCTTAACACTACATCTCTTAACTTATCATAGTTAAATGCAGTATTAAGATCAACCCCACCTTGAAAGATTGCATATACTATAACTACTCCAACAATGCTACCAATTAAAGAGTGGGTACTACTCAGGGGAATGCCGGCAAAACTACCTATTACTAACCATGTAATACTACTTATCAAAACAGTTAAGAGCATAATATTAGTATATTTTGATTCTAAGCCTTCACCTAAAAGACTTCTACCGACTGTTTCAGGAACAAAACCCCCACTAAAAAGAATCATACCAGAACCTATTGCGGCACCTCCTACTATTAGAGCAATTTTAAATTTGAGGACGCCAGCGCCGACCATTGCAGAAAGTGTCTCGTCATTAGAGCCGATCGAGAAGGCGAGTGCAATCGCCATAACTATTAAAACTATGATTAGAGTTAAATTAATGTCAGTAGCCATATCAAATCATAAATATATATTTTTAATCGAAAACTAGATATTTTGTTGCTAAAAACTGGATGTATTCAGCGAAGTTTTTAAGGTGATCGGCTAACATCATGATATTTTCTATCAATTCTTTTAGATACAAGAAGGTCCTTGATAAATAATCCATGTCATAATTATATAGTCGATTTAATAGTTGGAATTCTTCTATTCTCATTTTCCGTCTTTCTTCTTTGACTTCTTCACAGATATCATAAGCTTTACTTAGATCGGTTCCTATTGATTTAACGGCGTCAGATACTTCATTTGAAATTATTTTTAAAGATTTGAGAACGCTTTGAATATTGTTTTTAAATCGAGCATCTGGAAACACTGCTTTAAAAAGAAGTAATTTATTAGCTATGAATTCCCCGATATTTTTTATATCATTTATTTTAGTAAAAAGTTTTAATCTATCTGCCTTTGAGAACATCAATTTGGATTTAAAGATCTTAGTTTCGAATCTTTTCTTGATTTGGACTTCTGTATTAGTTTCTATAACATACTGTAAATTTCTTTCAAAACTCTCAAAATCTTCTTGTACAAGAAATTCAATGCCTTCAATTAACTTTAAATTTTGTTCATTGATAACATCCATAAAAAGATGAGTTAGTTTATCTATGCTTAGTTTGCTAAGCTCTTTCTCGTCAATCTCTATCATATCAATCAAAAATAATTATTATTTATGTAAATATTGATTACATAACATTTAAGCAGACAGTTATATGAATATAAAGTTCCTTAAAGAACTTTAATTTTATGATTTAATTATTAATCTTCAAACAAGTTAGAGTTAGGTATGTTTCTATTTTATGTTAATGGGTTAATAATGAATTTAATGTACCTATTTTTCATTAAGCATGAATTTAAATACAAGTAATTTCATTAATCAATTGTGTCGGATAAAGAAATTGCTTATGACATAAGATTAGAGATTTCGCGGGATGAAATTTTAAATAAAATTTGGTTAAGTGAAGAATTACAAATTCAACCTAAACAATATCATAATTCTATAATCGACAACTTTCCAAAACTGATTAATTAAAATTAGGGCTTTTTTTAATATCGATATTTAATAGACACTTGTTTTGTTAAGCTAATTTTCCATCTATTGGCCAATCAAGTAGAGACGATATCAAATTTTTTCTCGAAAGAGCACCTCGAGTCATTTGCCCGACAAAACTTTCCTTACCATATACTTGTTTTAATATTTTTCTGATAATTTGCTTTTTAGAATATTTATTTTTGGGAAAGGTTATATAAACTTCGTGGACTTGTTGATGCCTTTTTTTAATTTCCCTTAATTTCTCAATCAAAAATTCTCTGCCATGAAATACGCCATTACCTGCAGAAAATATTAGTAAGGCATTCATACCCTCAGTAAAGTCATACAATTCTTGTAGAGCTTGATAAATTAATGAAATATCTTCTTGTATATCGCTATGTCCACCGAAAATCATCTTGTATTTTGGTTGTACTGCATCTGCAACAAAAGCCCATTGCTGGTTTCTTTCTATAAGAGTAATTAATTCTGGAGCATGTCCAGACATAGGAAATAATTCAAACTTATATTTTTTTGATTTCGTGATTATGGATTCTTCTATAGATATAGCATTCACAGGTAATAGTTTCGGTCCCCAAGCCATTTGGCGATAATCTGGATAAATATTACCAGATTTTAAAAGATTAATGGCTTTTTCACTAGAATATATAGGAATTCCAAACTCTGTGTTCAATAAATGAGCTCCACCAGCATGATCCTCATGAGCATGTGTAATAAAACATTTCTCAATCATGTCTTTAGGATTTAATGAATTCAAAAACTCCCGTAAGTCATCAACACCTCCAGGAGCACCAGAATCAATGAGAAGACCATCAACTAAATAACAAGATGTAAAAAAAGGGTCGGTCATCAATTCACTATCTGATGACCACTGCCATTCTAAAATTTCATTATTACAATGATAATCTACTTTAACTACCAAAAAATCAGGTACTCCAATTAGATGTTAAAAATAATATTTAAATAATGTTTATTTACCTTTCCATTTTGGCTTTTGTTTCTGTAATCGAGCCATAGCTCCTTTTCTAAAATCACTTGATTGCAATAATTGAGAATTTACAAGCCCTTCCAATTCTAAACCAAATTCAAGATTCTGCCCATAAATATCGTCGATTAATTTTTTACCCAAACCTACTGCAAGTGGGGCGCTATCTATTAGTTCATCCGAGTATTTTTTCACCAAAACGTCTAATTCTTCTCTATTTTTTGCTATACCGTTTACAGCACCCATTCTATACGCTTCAGTACCATCAAAGATCCTTCCGGTCAATGCAATGTCTTTAGCATGTGCGATTCCACAGATTCGAGTCAATCTCGTGGTCCCAGAACAATCAGGAATGATTCCTACCTTTACTTCAGGCATGCTAAATCTAGCATTTTCTACAGCAAATCGAAAATCACATGCAAGTGCTAATTCAAAACCTAAACCAAAACAAAATCCCTCAATTCTTGCTATGAATGGCTTTTCAATTTTCCCAATTTTTATTAAAACCGGGTGAAGTTTAGTATTTAAGTAATATCTGAAATGGGGTGGTGTGTTTAAGTCAGGTCCCCTTTCTTTTGAAGTGGGGTCTTGACCAGCCAGAATATTTAAGTCAATTCCAGAACTAAAAAAATCTGTTGCCCCGGTTAAAATAATAACCCTTGTCTTAGAACGTTCTGCTTCTTCAATCGCGTTTTCTAAACCATATAATACTTCCCAATTTATAGCATTTTTTTTCTCTAAGCGATTTAATTTAATTGTAGTTATTGTTTGGTTTTCATTTTCTTCTACTAATACTACATCCTTTTCGCTAATTTTAATCACTTCTAAATACAATTCAAATTACATTGAATAATTAAAAGAATTAAAGTAAATTGAAATAAAAATATTATTCAGTATTTCAAAAAGAGCATAAAATTAATGAAAGGAAGAGGAATTATTAATTTATTTTTATTTTTGCTGGAGGTATAAACACATCTCTTGGACCAGTTCTTTTTAAATGTATCGCATCTTCAGGACAATGGTGAGCACATACCCCACATCCAATACATTTTTCTGGATCAACGATAGCTTTATTATTCTCAGAATAAATCGTTTCCATTGGGCACATTTCAAGACAAGTCGCACATCCTACACATAATTCTTCATCCACTTCAGCAAGATAAGAAGATACAGTATGTAATGGCATAACTCCTCCTCGATACATTCCTATAATTCCACAACAACATTTACAGCAATTACAGATCGCTTCAATCCCCCGATTAGTGTCTGAGTGAACATGGAACACCTTATGAACCAATCCTTGATCTTCTGCTTCTCTAAAGATTTTAATGGCTTCTTCTTTCGAAACACGGCGCCCAAAGTTCTTTTCAATAACAAAAACGGCACTTTTGTCAAAAAGAAAACAGTTATCCTTCGAAGCGCCTAATTTACAAGGATCATCCACAAGATCTTTATGATGTCGGCAGTAACAATGGGCAACGGCAATATCATCATATTCCTCAACATACTTTTTAACTTCCTCAAAAGGCATTACAGTCTCAGTTCCTACTTCTACTTCTTTTTCTACTGGCAGAGTTCTATCAGTGGGGGGAATATTTTTAAACGTATTAACCAGAGTGTCATAGTCTACCTGATTACCACCCTTAACTTCTGAAAAAAGATTATCGAACAACTTTGCTAATTTGACATGTTTTTCGTCTGTCTCACCCCTAAGATTTGTATATTCGAATATTCCGGGAAATGGACCCATTAGACGGTATACCATCACCCCAGCACTTCTACTTTCTGCACCGATAATGATACCATTGTACATTAAGGTGTCAAGCATTTCAAGGATAGATTCTTCATCCATATCAATTTTTTGTTTAATTTGTTCAAGCGTCATGGAAGGTTTTTTAAATATTAGTAAAAATTTAGCTTGTTCTTCTGTCATTAGATTCTGCAATAATTCTATTAGAGTATCTGTGATAGGAAAAGGAAACCTGCCTGCTTTAATAATTGTTCTTGCTACTTTATACCAAAGTTTATCAGTCATCTTTATTTTCAATTTAGCTATTTTCAATTAATTGATTAAAAACTGCATTATTTATTTAAATTTCGAGAGAAATTCATATTATTTCATGTGATTTAGCAAAAATCCAAAAAATAATATGACTCTTTTAATTTTTAGGTTAAACCTGTCATATAGTAATTAATAAGGATTTGAGGGACAAATTTATGAGGAGTGAAATTCAGGATAGAATGATAATATTACAAAATTCCATAAAGTTATTAGAATTGATTTTAAAAAAACTTAGGAATCAAAATGAATCGTTTTCTTTAAACCGTATACAAAAACGCATTAATTTATATAAGCAAGAACTTCAAATACATAAAAAGATACTACTCTAAGAATATCCCACTCATTTTTTTTGTTAAAATTGAGTAAGTGAATTTTATATATATTTTTTCAATGGTTTTTCATTTATATTTTAATCAACAGAAAGATACAAACTGAAAAATTTTAAATTTTTTGAAAATGTTTAATTCTACATATTTCAAAACCAAAATTTAGAGTGATTTTAAATTACACTGGAATATGCTGAAAGGGTAAAGAGATTGCCTACTTATATTTTTGTTGAGATTGAGCAATTAATAGCTGAAGGAAGGAAAAAAGGAATGGATTTTATCCCTCTAGGAATAGGAGATCCTGATTTGACTACACCTGAATTAATTATAGAAGAGATGAATAAACAAGCAAAAATTCCGAGCAATCAAAACTATCCTTCAAGTATGGGTGAAAAATTTTTTAGAGAAGCAGTTGCTAGATGGAATAAAGTAAGATATGGAGTGGACCTAGATCCTGAAACCGAAGTTTCGCATGTAAATGGAGGAAAAGAGGGTGTTGCCAATATAGCACGAGTATTTATTAATCCTGGTGATGTTGTCCTATGTCCTAATCCAGGATATCCGGTATATGTAAATGGTGCAACAAAATTATGTGATGGAGAACCATATTTACTGCCTTTAAAAAAAGAGAACAATTTTCTACCAGATTTAGATGGTGTTGACTCAAAAATACTTAAAAAAGCCAAACTGTTGTATTTAAATTACCCTAATAATCCAACTGGGGCAATTATCCCTCAAGAGTTTTTGAAAAAGGTTGTAGATTATGCAGAGGATTATAATTTCGTTATTGTATATGACAATCCTTATTCAGAATTTACTTTTGAAGACTATATTGCTCCAAGTATACTACAAGTAACTAATGAACATGTTGAATTAAATAGCGCTTCAAAGATGTTTAATATGACAGGATTTCGGTGTGGTTGGGTTGCAGGAAATGCTGATATTGTCAAAGGGTTAAGAAAAGTAAAATCTCAAATCGACTCTGGTGGGCCAATTTTTATTCAAAAAGCAGTAGCTAAAGGATTAGATTTGTATAAATCACAAAAAAAGCCTGATGTTATCGCAAAAAATATAGAAATATATGAGAAACGCAGAAATATCCTTGTTAAAGGCTTAAATAAAATCGGATGGAAAACTAATTTACCTAAAGCGACATTTTACGTTTGGACCCAAATTCCTGAAAAGTATTGTATGATGTCTTGTATGGAATTTACTAAAAAATTAATTGATGTTGGAGTAATAATTACACCAGGAACTGGATTTGGGAAATATGGGGAAGGATTTGTGAGATTTGCTTTAACTCAACCAATTGAACGGATTAAGGAAGCATTAGAAAGAATTAATAAATTATTAAACTAAGAATAGATAAAAAAAAGACTATATATATATTATTTCTGAAAGGGATTCTTATCCAGAAGATTTAGTGTATTTTTTCCTTAGATATCCCAGTTTTTTTGCATCCTCTGCTTGAAGAGACTCAGCAGATCCATCTAAACCTTCAAGTATCATCATAACTGGAGTTGTCTCAGAATCCCAATCTTTATAATAATCCAATATCAGATCCATCTCGTCTGATTCCTTTTCCAGTAGTTTTCACCTCCAATTTTAATTAAGTTCTTCACTGGAAAGTATAATCTTAATTTGACCAATTTCTAGTAAATTTTATGAGTTATATTGTTAAAAGAGAACAAATCAGTAAAAAGAACAAGAAAGAGGTCAAAAAGATTTATTCTCTCTTAATAATACTACGGATAAATACCGGCTTTACGGATAATGTAAAACCACACCAAAAATCCATAGTATTATGTGAAAAACTCATTAATAAAAAGATGTTAAATGTTATATTTAAACTTTTCCCATGTATTTCCCATTTGTCATTGAATTTTAAGCGAAAATGACAAGGAAGTATAAGGGGATTGAAGGAAAATAGCTAATAACAACTTTTTTAATTGAATTAGCTTTTATTTAAATGATTACTACAATTGAGCTAAAATTGGAGTTTTGAGTATGGAAAAGAAGATTGTACTAGTAGGTGCCGGTTCGACCTCATTTGGCACTGCAAGTATGAACGATATTTTTCTTAGTGATGTTTTAGAAGGATCTACAGTTGTTCTTCATGACATAAATAAAGAGAAATTAGAAATGATCTACGATTTGCTAGTGGTTGAAAATGAACGATTAAATAATAAAATCATTCTTGAACGAACGACTGACAGGTCTTCTGCTTTTAGAGATGCTGATTTCATAATAAATTCGATAGAAGTAGGTGAACGATATACTCTATGGAGACAAGATTATGAAATTCCCAGAAAACACGGCTCACATCAGATTTTGGGTGAGTGTGGAGGTCCAGGGGGATCATTTCATGCATGGCGGATTATACTACCAATAATAGATATTGTAAAAGATGCTGAGAAAATCTGCCCAAATGCTTTTTTTATTAATTTTTCAAATCCTTTATCTCGAGTTTGCTTAGCGATAAAAAGAAGCGTGAAGGATTTAAAATTTATTGGTTTATGCCATCAAATTGCTTTTATGGTACACTATTTACCAAGGATGTTCAACAAATCAATAAAAAATCTAAAGATGAAAGTAGGGGGACTCAACCATTTTGCATTTCTTTTAGGACTTGAAGATTTATCACCGGGGAAAGACTTAATGCCAAAATTTAAGAAGAAAGCATTGAATTATTTCAGAGAGCATGAGAATAGATTTGGATTTTCTGCACTAACATTTGAATTATTTAAAAGATTTGGCTATTTTCCATA
>Ga0114930_10002202_pt1 | contig 17770 bp, 16 predicted proteins | sample AnhtaG_FD_87300 | JGI IMG/M metagenome (GOLD analysis project Ga0114930, IMG submission 87300) | Deep subsurface microbial communities from Anholt, Denmark to uncover new lineages of life (NeLLi) - Anholt_01485 metaG | ecosystem: Environmental > Aquatic > Marine > Oceanic > Sediment | place... | reverse complement strand
GGCGATTTGGCAATTGCCATTTCAACCAGCGGTAACTCCCCCAACGTCCTGGAGGCGGTTAAAGTATGCCGTAAACTTAAGGTAAAAACTATAGGATTTAACGGATTAAACGGCGGTAAACTCAAAAACACGGTTGATATCAACTTCCCTGCCCCATCAAACACCACCGCGCGTATCCAGGAATGCCATATTATGATCGGGCATATAATCTGCGAACTGGTGGAAACAAGTCTATGAGGCTAAGAAGCTACGAGCATAAAAGTTAATTAATATTCTCTCATAGCCTGTTAGCCTTTTAGACTCTTAAACTATGATAACATACTACATCATCTGCGCTCTAGTCGGTTATCTTATCGGCTCCATACCATTCGGTTATATCATTGTAAAACTCGCCAAAGGTATTGACATCCGCACCGTCGGAAGTGGCAATATCGGCGCGACTAATGTGGCAAGAGTTTTAGGGCTCTTTGGTGGAGTAATATGTTTTTTATTGGATTTATTAAAAGGATTAATCCCTGTAATTGCGGCTAATATTTTATTCTTACTGAAAATACTCCCGCCAACTGATTGGTGCGACACTAATGAAGTATGCGTTGTTATATTACAACAATATTCAATTTTTTACCCTTCAATAATTGGACTATCTGTAATACTTGGTCACCTTTTCCCTGTTTATCTAAGATTTAAAGGTGGTAAAGGCGTCGCAACGGCTCTTGGTGTTTTTCTTATTCTTGCACCATCTTCTACCTGTATCGCTGTTATTTTCTGGATATTATTAGTTCTTATTTTTAGATATGTTTCTTTAGCTTCTATTCTCGCTTCTATTTCACTACCGATTACTTATTGGTTTATATCTTTCCAACAGCATTTACTGAAGAATGCTAATGATATTTTTATGACAGGCTGGATTTCATGGGCATCTGATATTTTACCTTGGGTCCCTTTTTTACCGATAATGTTTATGTGCATCTTAGCCCCTATTTTAATTATAATTCGTCACATTCCCAACATAAAACGATTAATTACCGGTACAGAACCGAAGGTAAACTTTAAACGCTCAAAAGACGATAAAACATTGAACCTTTAAACTATTAATCTTTTAAGCTGTTAAACATTTATGAACATCTTAGTCTTAGGCGATGGCGGCTGGGGAACGGCTTTAGCATTACTCCTTGATAAGAACGGACATAACGTCACGCTCTGGAGTAATTTCGCTGATTACGCCCGCATTATGGCAAAGAAACGGGAAAACACGAAGTTCTTACCCGGCATCAAACTACCCTATTCTATCAAAATTGATTGGTCATTGGAAATTGGTCATTGTTCATTGGATTTGATAGTAATGGCCATTCCTACCCAATATGTTCGAGTGGTTTTAACTAAAATAAAACCTAATATTCGCACCATCCCAATAGTTTCCGTTGCTAAAGGATTAGAGATGAAAACCCTCAAGCGCCCCAGCCAGATAATCAAGGAAGTGTTGGGCACCGATAAAATCGGAGTGATTTCAGGTCCGAGCCATGCGGAAGAAGTCAGTCGCGGCCTGCCGGCAAGCGTGGTTATTGCGTCCAATGACAAAAAACTCGCCCAGCTCGCCCAAAACGCATTTATGAATAATCATTTCCGCCCGTATACAAACTCAGATATAATCGGCGTTGAATTGGGCGGGGCATTAAAAAATATCATTGCCATTGCCGCCGGAATCTGCGATGGATTAAAACTCGGCGACAACACAAAGTCAGCTTTGCTCACGCGCGGGCTGGCAGAAATCGCACGTCTCGGAAAAGCTATGGGCGGAAAAACCAAAACCTTTTCAGGCTTGGCTGGTATTGGAGACCTTATCACCACCTGTATCTCTCCTCACGGGCGTAACCGGAAAGTCGGTATTGCCCTGGGGCAGGGGAAAACTCTCTCGCAAATCCTCGCTTCCATGCAAATGGTAGCAGAAGGCGTTTGGACAACTAAAGCCGTCGTGAAATTAGCTAAACAATACAAAACAGAAATGCCGATAACAAAAGAAGTCCATGCTGTATTGTTTAGGAATAAAAATCCGCGGCTTGCTGTCCGTGACCTGATGCGGCGGCCGCCTAAAAGCGAAGAAGAGTAATGACCAAATACCCTTTGGGAATCCTGCCCGTATTAAGAAAATCATGCCTGTTCATCTGCGGGTTAATACTCGTTTTGTTTATCCTGTTCGGGTTTTCATCGTTTGCCGAACCGGATACGATTCACAAAACAAACCATGAATTAGCCGATTCCATAAACTCCCTCATCAGCAAATACAAGCTATCAAAGGCAAAAATAGGCATAAAAGTAGTCTCTTTATCTGACAGCGCTGTTATCTATGAAAAGAATTCCCAAACCGCTTTAATGCCTGCATCCAACCTTAAACTGGTTACGACCGGCGCGGCTTTATGTCTTTTAGGCGAAGAATTCAAATATGAAACTACCTTTTACCGCCAGGGACCCATTATCGACGGCATATTAAAAGGAAACCTTATAGTTAAAAGTAACGGCAATCCCAATATATCAGGCAGATTCCATGACGGAAACACTACCGCAGTATTTGAAGAATGGGCAAAGGTTTTAAGAAGTCTGGGAGTTTCAAAGATTCAAGGAAGCATTATCATTGATGATACATCATTTGATCGCGAATACATCTCTTCCAGCTGGCCATCAGAACAATTATCTTACTGGTATTGCGCTCCGGTCAGCGGAGTGGCTTTTAACGACAATTGTATAGACATCACCGTTTACTTTGATAAAGATAAGGATGAAGTAGCTTATAAACTGGAACCGGATACCAAATATGTAAAAATCATAAATGAATGTGAATCAACCACACGTAAATCAAGCCATGTTATTGATATCCGCCGGTACAACAATTCAAACAACATTGTCATCAAAGGTAAATTTCATATCCATGAGGAACCTTACAAGGAATCTATCACCGTAGAAAACCCGCCCCTTTATTTCGGCACGGTTTTAAAAGAAACCTTTGTCCATAAAAAAGGAATAGTCGTCGTCGGCGAAGTAAAACTGGCGGATAAAACCTATGACGCTAAAGAAGATCACCTTATTGAACTGGCATCTGATAAAACAGGCTTGATGGAAACCATAAACGTAACCAACAAGAACAGCCAGAACTTTTATTCAGAACAGATATTAAAAACATTGGGTGCGCATTTCAACAGTAAAGGTTCTTTTAAGAGCGGCGCTTCCCAGATAGAAAAATTCCTCAGGGAAAGGAAAATCCTAACCAACGGACAGGCATTTTCTCAGGTGGACGGATCAGGACTTTCCCGGGAAAACAAAATCTCGCCTGAAACAATAGTTAACCTGCTTGTTTACATAAACAAACAAAAATACGGTAAACAGTTCATAGAAACCCTATGCGCCAATGGTTATGACGGAAGCCTTAAAAACCGCATTAACGGCAAAGGATTATCCAAAACAGTCTGGGGAAAAACAGGCTATATCAGCGGGGTCTGTGCTCTTTCCGGATATATTACCAACCACAAAAACTACGCCTTTTCCATCATTCTCAATAACTTTTCCAGTCTTTCTGACGCACGCAAATTTCAGGATGAACTGATAAAACTATTGTTGAAGGATTAATATTCACTTTTACCTCCGACCCTCCCAAGGACGCGAAGAAATAACAACCCCCAACCCCCTTTAATAAGGGGGACTTGGGAAAAGAGAAATCCCCCTTACCCCATTCTGGGGTTCCCAATAATAGGGAGTCCCGTGGAACGGGAGAAAAGGGGGAAACAGGGGGTTGTAAATAACTATATTCTGCGAACTCGGCGTCTCAGCGGTTATCCTTTATCTTCCTACCGCGCAGTTAAGGTCGCTATTGGTCGCATCATAATAACTGATATAAATACACTTATCATCATCAATCATTATGGAACACCACTGCCCCACATCTCCTGCGCTATCAACAGCCGGATATGTGGTAATGTTGACAAATTCCGAAGTAATGTAATAAGTGGCATATTTCAAATCACGATTAGTCTTGTCATAATAAGCGATAAAAGCGATTCCATCCGAACTTAGGAAAAGCGAGGTATATCCGCCGATTTCTACTGAAGAATCAATCGTTGCGCTCTGCCATGTACCGAGCTTATTTGTGGCACATTTGAGTATTTTATTAGTCTCGTCAAAATAACTTATAAACGCATTGCCGGCTGAATTAACGTCTATCGAAGTATAACTACCCTCAATAACCCCGCTTAGCGGGGTCGTAACAAAAGCTGTATTCCATGTACCCGTGGTATTACTTGCATATTTTAGGGCGGTATTAAACTCGTCATAATAACTTATATGTATACCGTTGTTATTTAAATCATATGCGATTGAGGTATATTTGCCCACATCCCCTGCATTATCCACGGTTGATTTTACCCATGGACCTGTAACATTAGTCGCATATTTCAATGCCTTGTTACCAACATCGTAATAACTGATACAAATCTTATCATTTGAATCTACAGCAATTGAGGTATATTCCCCCACATCCCCTGTATTATCAATCGTGTAGGTAAGCCACACGCCGGAGACATTGGTCGCGTATTTAAGTGTCCCTAAATCAGCATTACGGTAACTTATATGCAAATTATTATCAGAATCTACTGCGATGGAAGTATAAAAGCCGGTGTTATTAAGCGAATCAAGAGTAATAGTACTCCAACCTCCTCCCAAATTATTTGCATATTTCAGGTCGCCGGTTGTCTCGTTATAATAACAGATATGAACACGATAATTAGAATCAATTACAATACTGTTGTATTTACCCGCAGAATTAAGCGCATCAATTGAATCAAGCTTCCATGGCGTCGCCACGGAAATCTCATTGGAAGGCGAACTATCTCCCCCGTTATTATAAGCCCTAACCCGGTAATAATAAAGATAAGCCGGCGATAACCCTATATCCGAATAAGAAAGTATATTTTCCGGAAGCGTCTTGACGACAAAATAAGTAGGTTCGGCTGCTTTCTTGCGCTCAACCTTAAAGCCTGTTTCATTGGTGGCATTATCATCCCATTCCAAACTAACCTGTGTGGCAAGGACGGCAGTGGTCTTGAGGTTAGAAGGCGCCTTAGGACCTCCACTGCTTCCTGAAAGAAGCTCCTCTTCAGTTGCCCCTTCGCAGCCTAAAATTGCCACAGAGGCACAGAGGACACAGAGAATAATAAACAATCGTTTCATTCCTGTTTTTCCTTTAATAGTTTTTTAACCTCTTTTAAGGCTCTTTGAGTTGGTTGATAATCAGAGTCAAGTTCCAACGCTTTTTTTAAGTCAATGATCGCATGGTCATATTCTTTTTTCAGGTAATAGGCACACCCGCGATTATGATAAGCCAAAGTAAAAGCAGGGTCGAGTTCTATAGCTTTATTACAATCTAAAATAGCCTTATCAGGTTCTTTCTTATGTAAATATGCATTAGCACGATTACTGTAAACCCCGGCAAATTTTGGGTCCAGTTCTATTGCCTTGTTAAAATCAGTAATAGCTTGGTCATATTCTCCTTTAGCATCATAGACATGTCCGCGATTACTGTAAGCCTCAGTAAACTTAGGGTCAAGTTCAATCGCTTGGCTATAATCCGCAATAGCCCTATCATATTCCTTATTATTGTCATAGACACGCCCGCGGTTGTTATAAGCCATAGCAAGTTTCGGGTCAATCTCTATTGCTCTATTATAATCACCAATCGCTTTGTCAAATTCGCCATTATTGGCATAGGCAAATCCGCGGTTGCTATAAGCACCAGCAAGTTTAGGATTAAGCTCAATGGACTTGTTATAATCCATAATCGCGTGGTCAAATTCACCTCTTTTGTGATATACAAACCCGCGGTTATTGTAAACCTCAGCATCGTTAGGAGTAAATTCTATAGCTTTGGTAAATGCGGTAAGTGCATTATCTAAATCGCCTTGTTCCACATATTTCATCCCTTGCTGAAAATAACTCTCAGCCTCTTTTATACTTTTATCACTTGTGGACTGGGCATCACAACCGACCAACAAAACTCCAAAGGTTATCAACACCATTAATCCTATTTTCATATTATCTCCGGTCAAATATTATATCTGTGTAATCAGTGGCTGGTTTCATTTCTTTAGGATTTGGAAATTGGTTATTATTTGATTATTGCCCCTTTGGTTATTGGTCATTTAAGTTACCCCAGATAGTATTTTAATCTCTGCAAACCCCTCCTGCAACTATTATCGGATAATAAATTATTCTTATGAATATATTAACAGCGACCCCGATTATTTCGGGGAAGTCCCCGCACCCCTACCTCTTACCCCCTACGAGTGCTCCCAATTACGGTACGCCCTAAGGCTGACCGCCGAGGGGATCCCGATATATCGGGAGAGGGGGTGGTTAGAAAAAAATATTGACAGATTCGTTTGATTGAGTATAATTAACCCTTTAAGAGGACGGAATTGAGATGAGTCCTCCAGAGGCGGATAAATATGGCGTCCCCCGAATTAATGAATTATACACATATTCCCTATTGTCGCTGGAGCCGGGCCCAAGTGCTTAAAGCATTGCGCAAGAGAATGCGCCAGAAATTATCTATGTCTTCAGGTAAAGTATACCAGTCTATACCCAGCGTGTGGAGGGCGGCTCAGCGCATATTCGGCAGTTGGGAAAAAGTCCGTCAGGAACTGGGTATTAAACTTGATCCTATGACAAAATGGCCAGTCACCAGACTAATTGCCACCCTGCGTCCGCTCTGTGAACAAAGACATCTTAGCCCGCGTTTACAACGGCGACGTCCCTACGTCTGGAAACTGATCTTGCAGCACTTCCCCAGTCAGGCCGTGGTCATGAAAAAATTCGGCATCCCAGTCCCGGTAAGAAAGCACAGGGGGTCTCCCATCTGGTCACGCGAGAAGATAATCAAATGCCTGCAAGACCGGGTGAGACGCAAACAACCCATTAATACGGGGGCGCTACAGAGAAAAAATGACGCTCTTTACGATGCCGCCTGTTACTATTTTGGTTCGTATCGGCAGGCCGTAGAAGCCGCGGGTTATGATTATACTCGTATCGGACAATGGCAGAGAGACGCCATTTCGGTGAGTTCCTAATTCGGGGGACAGCATACTGAATTAAGATAGATTGGGTGTCCCCGCGCCTCTACCATAATATAATAAGGCGTCCCCGCAACGGAGTGGAGTGGGAGAATTAAGCATCGAAATATAAAATAATCATTGACAAGTTCATAATTATCGTTTATAGTCGGCTACAGGTATAGCAGTTTTCAAGCCTGTCACCTTTCGGTAGAAAGGTGACATCTTGCAGATAGGAAAATTTGATGATACCCCTTATCAGGCTTGAGGTTATATATGTAAACGGATTTAGCGGATTGAACGGATGAACCTAAATCCGCTTAATCTGTTTAATCAGTTTACTTTGATTTAAGATTGTTTAACTCTATGTTAAATAAATGGTTAGATAGGTTAAAGGAGGTGATTACCAAATAAAAAGCCTGTCACCTTTCTACCGAAAGGTGACACCCCGGTCATTCAAGCCCTCTTTTCATAATGATTGAAAACTGTTAAACTGCTTGAAAAAAAAGAGGAGGCTTGAGTATGGAACAGTGGGTATTGGACGGACGAAAGTTTTTTTCTAATGAAGAAATAAGACGGTTAAAGAAAGTCTGCGCCCTGCCCGTAGGGCAGGGACTCCCTATCGTCCCGCAGAGCGAAGCGGAGCGGGGCCTAAGAGAAAGGGAAAGAATTATTATCAACCTGGGGTTACTTGCCGGCTTAAGAGTAAAGGAGGTTGCGAACTTGAAATGGAGTGATATTTCTCTGGAAACCGAACCCGCTTCATTAACCGTTCGTAATGGCAAAGGCGGTAAGACGAGATTAGTCCGCTTTAACGGGGAACTGAAGGAATCTATTATGGAATACTTAAAATACAAGGAGGCAAAAGGTGAGGAAGCAGGGACAGACGACCCCCTGTTTAAATCGGATAAAAACAGTGGTCCCTTACCTTCGGTACGGGACTCCCTATCAATTCCGACACGAGTGTCGGGAAACAAAGCGCCCCCATACGGGGACTCCCGATTATCCCGATTACATCGGGAACGAAGTGGAGTGGGGGAGCGGGAGCATATAAGCAGGCGAACTGTCCAGCGGGTATTTGAAAGAATAGCAAAAAAGGCTGGCATTACCGGACATTCTTTTCACCATCTGCGCCACACCTATGCCAGCCACTTATACCGGGCGAGTAACTATAACCTGCGGCTCGTTCAGAAACAGTTGGGCCATTCAAGTATCAAGACCACGCAAGTATATGCGGATGTGTTTGACGAAGACCTCAATCAGGCATTGGCGAAGTTGTATAAAGGAGAATAAAAAAAAGGATTATGAATAAATCTAAAATAATGGTTGTGGATGATGAGCCGATTATTGGTAAACTCTTGACGATGTTTCTCACGGAAGAGAATTATGAGGTTACCAGTTTTACCAGAGGCAAAAAGGCGTTAGAACACCTTAAAACTAATGGGGCCGTAAGTCTGCTGTTGACAGATGTTAATATGCCTGAAATGAGCGGTATAGAACTCGCGCGACAGGTAAAAACATTATACCCGACGCTACCCATTATAGTTATGAGCGGTTCGGCAGACGGCCAGACGCGGGACGAGATATTTTCTCTCGGCGCTGATTTTATCCCTAAACCGTTTGGATTTACTGAGTTAATAGAGAAAATTAATTATATTATGCCCGAGAAATCAGGGGATACCATGAATTCGGGAGAAAGACGCGGGGGTGGTACGCCTTTGGCGGGAAAGGAGGTGATGTGACCCCGCCGTAGGCAGGGATGAGTTATACGGTATTCGCTTTGAATACCGTGGTTTTCGGCTTAAATACCGTGGTATTGGACTTGAATACCGTGGTATCCGGCTTGAATACCGTGGTATTGGACTTGAACACCGTGGTATCCGGCTTCAATACCGTGGTATTTGGCTTGAATACCGTGGTATCCGGCTTGAATACCGTGGTATTCGGCTTGCGGAGCCGCAGTCCCGACAGGTCGGGAACCGGAGCGTCGGGGTAATCAGTTTATAATAGAAAGAGAGGTGTTTTATGAAGATTACCAGTCCCTTTGGCAGAGGTCGTTTAGACGACGACAATCTTTTTAACCTGCAGGCCGCTTATGTCAACGCGGTTGTGGTCAACGCGGTGGCTTGGGGCATCCCGGCTCCGTCGGTTACCGAACTGGTTGCCCTACGTGCCGTCTATGAGCCGTTATACTGGAAGGTCCAGGATAAAAATACTCGAACCAGGATAGATGTTGCCGTGCACCGCGACAAACGTATAATTTATGAAAAAAAGTTGCGGGATTTCCATAACGAATGGATTGCCAACACCAGCGGCATCCCGGCTGAGCAGAAGTTGATTTTAGGCGGACGGCCGCGCGATATCGAGCCGAGCCCAAGCCCTCCTATTACGGACGTTCCGATTATCGGATTAAAAGGTTTAGGCGGCGGTGATATTGAAGTGCGCTGTCGCGTTTCGCGCGACCAAACCCGTCCGAGTATGCACCCGGATGCCAATGTCATTGACTACAGGTTTAGGATGGTGGAATCCGGCGACGTGCCGCCCGATGACCCGGCAGATTGCCCTAAGGGAAACAGTCAGAGCAGGGCGAAATTCGTCTTAAGGGCTGGCGCGAAAAATGCCGGCAAACGTTTCTACGGTTTTTTTAGATGGCTTAATAAAAGAAGACCCAGGCAGGAAGGACCCTGGAGCAATCCGATAAGTGTAGTGATTGGGTAACGGTAAACTAAAGAACAAATCCCCCCAGCCCCCCTTTATCAAAGGGGGGTAAGGGGGGATTTTTAGTTGAAAGGAACTATTTATGTCATTACAACCAAACGAAGTCAAAACCGAGCACATTGCCAGGAATGCGGTTACTACATCCAAAATTGCTGATGAAGCAATAAACTCGGCTAAAATGCAGGACGCAAGCGTCAAGGAGGATAAAATAGCTGGAGGGGCTATAACCACCGGCAAAATCAAGGCTGGGCAGGTGACCAATTCACGGCTTGCTAACAATGCGGTTACGGCTGAGAAACTTGCCTCCGGCGCGGTGACCACGGCAAAAATCGGTGAAGAGCAGATTACCGGCTCGCGCATAAAAGATAAATCCATTAATGCGGATAAAATCGCCCGAAATGCGGTCACCACTCCGAAGATTGCCAACGGCGCGGTCACTCCGCAAAAATTATCCTTTACACCGCCTTCTGTGGCAAGACCCATAACGCCTTCGGTTGCAACCGATGAGATTGCAAACCTGGCGGTTACTACCCAAAAGATAGCCAATGGCGCGGTCACTCCGGCGAAATTATCTTTTGTTCCGGCAGCAAGACCGCTTGTCCCACCTATAGATGTAACTGAACTCGGCGATGACGCAGTAGAGACCGTAAAGATAAAAGACGACGCTGTTACCAAATCAAAAATACTTGACGGTAGCATAGCGCCTTCCAAACTTGAAGCGATAAACGCACCGGCAAACCAGCAAGTGCCTGTATATAACCAGGGTCAAGCTAAATTTCAATGGAAAACTCCTGCCGCTCCACCTGCCGGGGTTCAGATGAAAACAGGAACGTATACAGGAACCGGAGGAGTCCAATCAGTCACCGGCGTCGGATTCCAGCCCAAGTACCTGATGATTTATTCTAAAGGTGCACAGCCGATAACTCCTGGATGGAAAACGGATCAGGATGGCGGAAGCGCGGCGGTTTTCAGTAATAACGCTTATTTTTACGGGGCAGGCGCGATTGGAAGTCTTGATGCGGATGGGTTTAGCGTTGGTGTAAGCTTTAGCATGGCCGGGATGGGTTATACTTATATTGCATTTGGGTAACATCGGGGCGGGGTCATTCCTGCCCCGCTCCGCTTTGCTTCGGGCTTCGTCGTGAGCGCTCAGCCGAACGGGACACCCGATAATAGGGAGTCCCAGAATGGGGCGGACGCAGGAATCCAGACCTCTTGGAATTTACTGGATTCCCGTTTACACGGGAATGACAAGCGGAGCGGGGTATGTGTCCTCTCCAATAGACAAAGGGCGGTAAATTTCTAACTAAATCATTCCATCAAATTATTTGACTTATTCAGCCTAATATGATAAAAAGTATTCTTAATATGAACAAGGCTAAGTTGGTTCTATCTGCCAATGAAGTCACCAGGGCCATTAAAGAACTCGCCAATGGTATTTCCAAAAACAACTCGGATTTGAATAATCTCGCCCTTATCGGGATTCATACTCGCGGCTTGCCTTTAGCCAAGCGCCTTAAGAAAGAGCTTGAGTCATCCACTAAAAAAGATATCCCTCTGGGCGCGCTGGATATTACGCTATACCGGGATGACCTGGCAACCGTCGGCCCCGCTCCTATCGTCAAGGCAACAGATATCAATTTCAACCTTACCGATAAAGTCGTCATTTTAGTTGATGATGTTTTATATACGGGCAGGACCATCCGCGCGGCGCTTAACGAGCTTTCTGATTTCGGCCGCCCAAAACGCATCCAGTTAGCCGTCCTGATTGACCGCGGTCACAGGGAACTGCCCATTGCCGCTGATTATATAGGTAAAGAAATAAAGACCAAAGCTGATGAAATCATAGAAGTAAAATTCAAAGAAACAGACGGAACCGATGAGGTAAGCCTTAAATGATAAAAACACGTAAAGATAAACAAGGCTTTAAATGGAAACATAAACACCTACTGGGACTGGAACATTTAACCGCTGATGAAATAACATTCATCCTTGATACAGCTAAATCATTTAAGGAAGTTTCTACCCGCAATATCAAAAAAGTGCCTGCCTTACGCGGTAAAGTAGTCGTTAACATGTTCGTTGAGCCAAGCACACGCACAAAAATATCTTTCTCGCTTGCAGCCAAAAGATTAAGCGCAGATATAGTCGATTTTTCGCCCTCTACCAGCAGTCTTTCCAAAGGCGAGACATTAAAAGATACTGCCAAAAATATTGAAGCAATGGGAGTTGATATCGTAATTGTCCGCCATACCGCACCCGGAGCGCCCCACTTGCTTTCTCATATTATGGATGCAAGCATCATCAATGCCGGCGACGGAGCCCATGAACACCCAACCCAAGGACTGCTTGACATATTCACCATAAGAGAGAAAAAAGGCAGGATAAAAGGATTAAAGGTAGCGGTTATGGGTGATATCCTACATAGCCGTGTAGCACGCTCTAATATCTGGGGGTTAATGAAACTGGGCGCAAAAGTCATCGCAGTCGGACCGGCAACACTTATACCGAAAGATTTAAAAAAGCTCGGAGTGGATATATCTTATAATATTAATGATGTCCTTCCTTATGTGGATGTTATAAATATCTTGAGAATACAGATGGAGCGGCAAAAATCCAACCTCTTCCCTTCCATCCGTGAATATTCAAGGCTTTTCGGCATAAACGCCGAGCGCATGAAACGCGCCAAGAAAGATGTGTTAATCATGCATCCCGGACCGATTAACCGCGGAGTGGAAATAACACCGGAAGTGGCAGATGGAAAGAACTCCGTAATTTTAGAACAGGTTACAAACGGATTAGCAGTAAGGATGGCTGTATTATATCTGGTTTCATCTGTAAGAGACGAAATATATAAAAATAAATCTGAATAATATGACTACATTGCTTATAAAAAACGGTTTGGTAATAGATCCAGCTAACAAGGTAAATAAAACCGCCAATGTATTCGTTAAAAACGGGAAAATTATATCAGTCGGTCCCAAATCACCTAAAGCAAACAAAACAATCAATGCTAAAGGATTGGTGGTAACACCGGGATTGATTGACATGCATGTGCATTTACGCGAGCCGGGCAATGAAGACGAAGAGACAATCGCATCAGGCGCAAATGCGGCAATAAACGGCGGCTTTGCCACTATCGCCTGCATGCCCAACACAGACCCGCCAGTAGATACTGAGGCGGCCGTTGAGTTTGTACACCTTCAAAGAAAACGCACCAACAAAGCAAATGTCTTTCCGATTGGCGCGGTAACAAAGGGAAGAAAAGGCGAGGAACTTGCCGAGATAGGACAGCTTGTAAGAGGCGGCGCGGTTGCATTTTCCGATGACGGAGATGCCATATATAATGCAGAAGTAATGAGACGCGGACTTGAATACGCCTCTATGTTTGATAAAGCAGTTATTGCGCATTGTGAAAACAAAGACTTAGCCAAAAACGGCGTGATGAACGAAGGTTACATTTCCACAGTATTGGGATTAATCGGAATACCAAAGGTTGCCGAAGAACTGATGGTATACCGCGATATATATCTGGCAAAACTTACCGATGCCAAAGTGCATATTGCCCATGTTTCAACTGCCGGCGCGGTTGATATCATAAGAAAAGCCAAGGCAGAAGGAATAAAAGTGACGGCTGAAGTCACACCGCACCATTTAACCTTGACTGATGATATGATTAAGACAGAGTTTGGCGGTTTTAACACAAACCTTAAGATGAACCCGCCGCTTCGTACAGAAGAAGACAGAAAAGCTTTGATAAAAGGTTTAAAGGAAAGAGTAATAGATGTTATTGCCTCTGACCATGCACCGCACACTTCGGAGAAGAAGGATGTTGAGTTTAACATCGCACCGTTCGGCATTATAGGGTTGGAAACCGTCCTGCCGATTATTCTTACGAAACTGGTGCATAAGAAAATAATATCCTTGGCGGAAATAATAGCCAAACTCACCATAAACCCGGCACGCATACTGGGAATCAAAAAAGGCACTTTAACCCCGGGCGCTGATGCGGATATAACTATCATTGATTTAAACAAGCAATGGACTATCAATCCGGATGAATTCAAATCCAAAAGCCGTAACTGTCCTTTTACCGGATGGAAGGTAAAAGGCAAAGCAGTTAAGGTAATTATTGCCGGGCAAATTATCTCTTCAAATTAACAAAATCACTTGACCCAGTTAGAGATAAATGCTATATTTTTATAATAGAAAATAGGTTTAAAATATAATCGACAATCGTCTTTATCGATGTTAAGATATAGACGATAATATCTCTAACGGGGTTAACTACTAAAGATTATAATTACACTTAATCGTTAGATAAAGGAGTAATTTATGGGTGTTTTTTCATACGAAGCTGTAGACCGTTCAGGAAAGAAATTCAAATCAGAAGTTGATGCGGCAAACGGCCAGGAAGCCGCTGATAAAATCCGTAAAATGGGCTATTTCCCGACCGCGGTAAAGGAAAAAGTCGGGGCAAAAAGCGCTACATCATCAGGCAAGGGCCCGGCCGGAGCCGTTCCTGCCAAGAAATCAGGCGGATTTAATCTAAGCCGATTCGGCGGCGTCAGCTCCAAACAACGCACCCAATTCACAGTCCAGTTAGCTGTCTTGCAAAATGCAGGCTTGCCATTATTAAGAAGCCTTAAGATTTTGGGAAACCAATTAAAACCGTCTCCATTAAAGTATATCGTTAAAGACGTGGCAGATGATGTTGAAGGCGGCAACACCTTATCAGATGCCATGTCAAAACACCCCAAGGCATTTGACCGCCTTTATGTCAACATGGTGAAAGCGGGCGAAATCGGCGGCGTGCTCGATACTATCCTCAATCGTCTGGCAACATTCATGGAAAAAAGCCAGGCATTGAAAAGAAAGGTCATCGGAGCAATGGCTTATCCGGCCGTGGTTATTGTCGTGGCGGTTATAATTCTGGCGGTAATAATGACGAAAGTCATCCCGGAATTCCAGAAAGTCTTTATGGAACTGGCCGGCGAAAGCGGGCTGCCCGTAATGACACAAATAGTGCTAAATATATCCTCTACCGTAAAGAATTTCTGGTTTCTCATTCCCGGTATTCCTGTGGGAATTTATCTGATTATTACAGTAATGAAGCGTTCTGAAAAAGGGAAACTCACAATAGACATGATGAGATTAAGGATGCCACTCCTCGGAGTAATCGTCCGTAAAGCGGCGATTTCCCGTTTTTGCCGGACGTTCGGAACCCTTTTAGCCAGCGGCGTTCCGATTCTCGAAGCGTTAACTATCGTCCGCAATGCCATCGGAAACGAAGTCATTGCCAATGCCATCCAGAAAACTCATGACAGCATCAGGGAAGGTGAAAGTATCGCCGTTCCCCTTTCACAAAGCCATGTATTTGAAGATATGGTTATTGATATGATAGAAGTCGGCGAAGAAACCGGTGAACTTGATAAGATGCTCATGAAGATAGCGGATACATATGAATCCGAAGTCGATATCCTGGTCGGGTCATTAACCAGCATACTGGAACCGGTAATTATTCTCTTCCTGGGAGGCGCCGTCGGCTTTATCGTCGTAGCTCTATTTATGCCATTGGTTGGCTTGATGCAGAATCTCGGCGGTTAATAAAACCGTTATCAATAATCATTAACGATAAGTATAATTCAGTAGAGCATTACCATGTCTTTACGCTATAAAATTCTTGTCGCTATTATCAGCGTGATGGTCTTGATTATCGGATTGTTAACGCTGTGCCTTTATGTTGACACGGAAACCAGAATCAAAGCCTCACAGAATGAAATCGCAGAGCTTAACCTGAAAGTCATCCAGGACTGGCTGGCTAATATTAACGATTGGAACGTCCTTCAAAGCAGGTTAAACTCAACCGGGCTTTTTTCCAAATGGGTCATTGTGGATAGTAATTTCAATGTACTTTCTTCGAGCACACCGCTCACAAGCCAAGAACAGGATGCATATAAACAAGATGTCGATCTCACCAGGGCAATGCAGATATCCCCTCATGTTTTAATCAAAGGCAGTAATGTCTCTGCCTGGCTGATTTTACCAAAGGACGGAAAATCTGTCGGCGTCAAGATGGATATGCACCACCTTACCTGGCCGCAGTTTGACCCGTGGGATTCAATCATTATTATTCTCCTGATAATGCCTCTTGGAATGTTCCTGCTTATCATCAGTATTTATTTTCTGCTTACAAGACTGGTGATAAAACCGATTGAAAACCTCTCAAAGACAAGCAGCCATATTGCCAAGGGTGATTATAATGTAGAGATTCAAAAGGTAAACGGCAATGATGAAGTGGCAACTCTCATAAATACTTTCAGTTTAATGTTAAACGAACTAAAGGAATACCATGGGGATATGGAAACTAAAATTGAAGATGCCAAGCATAAAATAAAAACTACCGAGGAACAACTGGTCATTGCACAGCGTCTTTCGGCAACCGGCACACTGGCCGCCGGAATTGCGCATGAAATCAATAATCCCCTGGGTGGAATTATAAATGCCGCAGAATCATTGAAAGGCGGGAAACTGAACAAGGAAAAATCTGAGGAATACATCGATTTAATAATAGACGGATTGGATCGCATAGAAGAAACTGTAAAGAAAATACTCCAGTTTTTCCCGCGTAAACTGGCTCCTCAAGCAATTGATTTAAAACCGGTTATTGACCGGGCTATCCTGCTGGTTCAGCACCGGCTGGAAAGCAATACTATTACCGCAGAAAATTCCGTTCCGTTTAACCTGCCGAGTATTTTCGGCGAAGCTAATGAGCTCCAACAGGTATTCCTGAATCTATTGATGAATGCCATAGACGCTATTCTTACTGTCAGACAGCAAAAACCCAATGCAACCAGGGGTAAAATAAAAATCTTCCAAGAAACTAATTCACACCTGTTAACCATCTCGGTCAGAGATGACGGGATAGGCATGTCCGAAAATGAGGCCAAGCAAGCCTTTGACTTGTTTTATACCAGTAAAGACCCGGGAAAAGGGACCGGATTGGGACTTTCTGTTGCGTTTAACATCGTCGAAAACCATGGAGGCAAAATCACTCTGGAAAGCAAACACAACAAAGGCACAACCGTTAAAGTCACTCTGCCCATTATGAAAGAAACTATAAAATCCATAATGGAGCAGTCTGAAAAATCTTAAATACAATATTTTCCGCGCATTCTATTCAACAACCTGCTTTATATATTTTTATAGACTTATTCCTGCGTTGATTGTTTAATATCATATAATTATCAGGAGAATAGATTATGTCTAGAGATATAAACACCTTTTTTGCGTCATTACTGATATTACTGTTGATTTCGGCTACACTTGCCGCGCAGGATATTACAAACGAAAGCACACCCCCGCCGGAGGAAGCCATCCAGCCGACAGAAACAGATAAAACTAGCGAGTTATTAATCAAAGGACAATACGATGAATGCCTGAAACTTTACGATGAAACCTTAAATGAAACGCCTGATGATATCGAAGCGCAAACGGGCAAGGCGGAAATACTTTTTATCCGCGGAGATTATAAAGGAGCAGAAACCTCGCTGGGTATTATATTGCAAACTGACCCAAAAAACCTCCAAGCCAGATTATTACTCTGTAAACTTTACCTGGAAACCGGCAAATACGATGAAGCGGAAAAAGAATCAGAATATTTTACCGCTTTGTCAGAAGAAGATATACAAAAACTCTCGACGGCAGATGATCTAATCACGCTGGCTGAAGGATTATGGTTTTTTGCAAACCGTAAAGGAGATGCAAATACATTTCATTTTGTTAACGAGTATATATTACCTTCCGTGGAAGAATTGGATAATACAAACCCCCGTCTTTATACATTCTGGGGAAATTGTTACCTGGATAAAGACGACGCACCTGAAGCACTTGAATGCTTTAAAGCAGCGCTGAAAATAAAAACAGATTATCCACAGGCGATTCTCGGTTTTGCTTATTGC
>Ga0114930_10002201_pt1 | contig 17772 bp, 13 predicted proteins | sample AnhtaG_FD_87300 | JGI IMG/M metagenome (GOLD analysis project Ga0114930, IMG submission 87300) | Deep subsurface microbial communities from Anholt, Denmark to uncover new lineages of life (NeLLi) - Anholt_01485 metaG | ecosystem: Environmental > Aquatic > Marine > Oceanic > Sediment | place... | reverse complement strand
TCACCGAAGAAGAGCAGCTTCTGCTGCTTTCCATCGCGGAAGAGATCGCATTTGCGATCCGGAACGCCAACGTCTTCGAGTACGTCGTCAACAGCTACTGCAAACAGCGTCAAGGCCAGCCCTCGTGCAAAGGCTGCAAGAGACCGCTTGGCTCGTGGACACCGTGTGTCAAATACCGAGAGGTCAGCGTGTGACCCGTATCGCAGGAACGGCGATCCCCGCGTCGCTGTCAAACGGCCGCCGTGTCAGGAAGTCTCCCGGTCGATCAGGTTGAGGAGCTCGGCGCGGGTTGCCGCGTCATTGTGGAAACTGCCGAGCACGCAAGACAAGGTCAGCAACGCATACATCTCGGCCACGCGCGCCGCGGTCTTGCGGGGCCCTTCCCGTTGCGGGTCTTCGCCGATCTCGATAGGCAACTGTCGAATCAACTGCTGGACCCGCTGTGAATTCATACGGCCCCTGCTTGTCCGTCTCAACGGCGGCGGCCTCGCGCCGCGGCCCGTTTGGCGGCCTCCACCGTGTTCTTGAGGAGCAGCGTGATGGTCATCGGGCCGACGCCGCCCGGCACCGGGCTGATGGCTTTGGCCTTCTTGCTCACGCCCTTGAAAGCGACGTCGCCCACCAGCCGGTATCCGGATTTCTTGGTCTTATCCTCGACGCGGTTCACGCCGACGTCGATCACGACGGCGCCCTCCTTCACCATGCGCGGCTTGACGAACTCAGGCACGCCCATGGCCGCAATGAGGATGTCGGCCTGTTTCGTGACGGACGCGATATTCTTCGTGCGGGAATGGCAAACGGTGACCGTGGCGTTGGCGCCGGGCGCCTTCTGCATCAGAATAGCGGCCAAGGGTTTCCCTACGATGTTCGAGCGCCCCACGATGACCACGCGCTTGCCGCCTGGGTCATAGCCTGAGCGAAGCAGCATCTGCTGGCACCCATGTGGGGTACACGGCAGGAAGGTGGGTTCGCCCACGAGCATCTTGCCCACGTTGATCGGATGGAACCCGTCGACGTCTTTCACGGGATCAATCGCGTTCAAGACCTTTTTCTCGTCGATATGTTTCGGGAGGGGCAGTTGGACCAGGATACCGTGGACACGCTTGTCCTGGTTCAGCCGGGCAATGAGGCTAAGCAGCCGCCGTTCGGTGGTGTTCCCGGGCAGGCGGTGTTCGAAGGAAGCGATGCCCATCTGCCCGCACGCGCGTTCTTTCATGCGCACGTACACCTGGCTGGCTGGGTTTTCCCCGACCAGCACCACGGCCAGGCCGGGGACGATCTTGCGCTTGGCCAGCGCCTTGATTTCCTCCGCGAGTTCCGCGCGCATCTCGGAGGCTATCTTCGTACCATCGATGATCTTCGCTGTCTTTTTTCTCGCCATACCATGTACCTTTCATTCAGAAGCCATTCGGGCTCTGCCAGTCTGCACCAGTGTCGACGGATGATAGCAAACGTGTCACGCGGCGTTCAAGGCAACGGCCACGGCCCAAATGCCCCAGAACCGAACCGCATTGACAACCGTCGGCCAATGTGCAAGTATGTGTGCCGCGCGAGTAAGCAGGCCCAATGCTCTCGAGAAGGTCAACTTCGCAAGAGTGCACTATCAGAAGGGTACCATTGATGGCTACGCTGGAGACCAGCCAGATCAACCCTGAACAGACAAGTATCTTCAGTTCTCCCTACGCCTTTGTCGACAAGAGCGGCGACCCGGTTCTCATCAAGCCTCTGAGCGAGAAGCGGCATGACCAACTCAAACGGCTGTATCTCGACTACGAGCCTCGGGACTCGTTCAGCGGTCTGCCGCCGATTCTGGATGAGGGGTGCATCAAGTGGGTTGAAGGGATGATCCGTGATGGATTGAACCTCGTGGCGATCTCTTTTGAAAAAGGCATAGTTGGCCATGCCGTGATTTTTCCTATGGACGCGAAGAGATGCGAGATGCTCATCGCCGTGACACCGGGATATCAGAACGTCGGCATCGGAACGCAGCTTACCCGATGCATTATCCAGCTCGCCTTTGAATTGGAATTCGAGCGGATCTGGCTCGCTGTCGAGATCACAAATCAGATAGCGCGCCACGTGTACCAGAAATGCGGGTTCGAATACATATCGAGTAGTGAAGTGCACGAATTGGACATGGTTCTGGACCTCCGGCATTACCATCAGATGACGGGCATAGCGGTCGGCGACATCATGAACAGAAAGGTCATCGCCATTCACAAGGGAATGACCTGTGAGGACGTAATTGAGCTGTTCCTGAGAAACCATATCGCTTCGTTGCCTGTCGTTGATGACGACAACGTACTGGTAGGGATCGTGACGGAAACCGATATGCTGATGATAGGAAGCGGCAGCCAGAAGGTCACGGATGTCCTGACAAAACAGGTCATCACGGTGGGACAGGCTTGCACTGTTTCAAAGGTTATGCGGTTGTTTCAATCCAGGAAAGTCCGCTGTATCCCTGTCGTTGACGACACCCGGAGACTCATCGGTGTTGTCGGCAGGAAAGAAGTCCTGGCCCGCTATTCCAGCAAACCGCAAGCCTGACAACCTGTCAGGAAACGGCCGCGCCGAACTCCCTGAAAAAAGCCCTCCTCCTATGCGTCGGGCAGCCGCCTTCATGTGGTCAGTCATCTGTGCACCGAACGTGGACGGCGCGTTCGAGTTCAAAGCCGTCAATCCGGGGACGTACTCGCTCCAGTTGTATTGCCAGCGGCACAGCGGTAAAGGGGACACCGGTATCTGGACGCGCAGGAGTTCTGGCTCACTGTGGACCCAAACGAGACAATGATTGAGACACAGGGTCGAGGCAAATCGGGCGTTGACGGGACTTTCCGCCGCCGGTACTATGGTCGGAGCGTGGGCGGAAGCGCATGGGACATCGTGGTGACAAGGTGAAGGACGCGGCACAGGCAGGGAGTCTTCTCCATCGGCTCACGTTCCGTGTGATCGTGTCCGTGTCGTTGGTGGTTTCTTTGCTGCCGCGGGGGGCCATGGTGAAGGTGGGGCGGTCTTTGGGGGCGCTGGCGTACTTGCTGTGGAAAGGAAGAAGGGAGATCGCCCTGGGGAACCTCGACCTGGCTTTCGGGGAGACCAAGACCGCCGACGAGAAGAAACGGATCGCGCGGGAGTCGTTCGAGACCATCGGTGCGTCCTTGATGGAACTGGCGTGGGGCATGCGGAGAATGAACGACGAGGTGTTCTCCGAGGTCGCCGAGGTCGAGGGGCTCGACGTGCTCCGGCCGGTGTTGGCGAAGGGCAAAGGCGCCCTCATGCTGCCGGCCCATTATGGCAACTGGGAACTCTTGACAAATGTGTCCGGGCACGTGGGATTCACCGCGTACTTCGTGGCCAAGCGCCTGAAGAACCCGTATCTCGACCGGATGGTCAACGACTATCGGTGCAGGAGGAACAATCACGTCATCCACATGAACGGCGCGTCGAAGGAGATCGAGGACGCGCTCAGGGAAGGGCATGTGGCTGCGACCCTGCTGGACCAGAAGGTCCCGGTGCGGCGGGGCGGTATACTGGTGGACTTCTTCGGTCATCCCGCGGCCACGACGCCCCTGATCGCCAAGCTGCACCTCGCCACGGGCGCGCCGTTGATCCACGTGCGGTGCTATCCGAACAGGGACGGGACGTGCAGGATCGTGTTCGGTCCGGGGGTGGACTTCGAGCCTTCAGGCGACTACGAGCGGGACGTACACGACTTGACGCAGCAGTGTGTGGCTTACATGGAGAGCTACATCCGCGAGAGGCCGGAGTTCTGGTTGTGGGGCCATAAGCGTTGGAAGGTAGACAGTGGAATGGTAGGTGGGCAAAGCGGCAAATAGGCGGCAAGGCGGATTGAGCAGACGCTGTGGCGGCCTAAGGAGAGTTGACATGAGGAACATGTATCCAGCGTTGCTTGCGATGGCGGTCGTTGTGTGGACGGCGGGTGCGGGGGCGCAGCCTTGCGCTTCGGGCCTGAAGGCGGCTGGGGGTGCGGAGGGGTATGAGGACGTGACGGTCGAGCAAGCCCACGAGATGTGGGTGGGGGGCGTGTTCGTGTTGGACGTGCGGACGACGGCAGAGGTGGCGCAGGGCCACATTCCGGGGGCATACCACATCGACGTCAACGAGCTGCCGGAGCGGCTGTACGAGATCGCGGAGCATCAGGACGAGGACATCCTGGTCTACTGCTTGCGGGGCGGGCGGAGTGCGCAGGCCTCGGGGACGCTGGCGGACAACGGGTTCACGGGCGTCCACAACATGCTGGGCGGGATCGAGGCGTGGATCGCGGCCGGCTACGAAGTGACCGCCAGTGTGGCGGGATACGACGAGGTCAGTGTGGAAGACGCTTACCAGATGTATCAAGAGGGGATCTGCGTGATGGATATTCGAGCGACCCTCGACTACTGGCTAGGGCACATCCCGGGCGCTTGCCTGGTGCGGAGTTTCGAACTGGCAGATCGGCTCGAGGAACTCGCGGATTGGAAAGATAAGGACATACTGGTTTACTGCTCGTCGACGTCCTGCGGCAACGGGGCCGTCGCGTGCCAACTGCTGGCCGATGACGGATTCACCAAGGTTCACCTGCTCACGGACGGGTACGAGGGCTGGGTCAGGGCGGGCTACGAAGTCGAGCGCGGGGGCTGGCCGGGCCTGCCGTTGGCGTGCACACCGGGGACGCTGTCGGGGCCGCGGGGCGGCGGCCCCAGCGGGGACGTGCTGGTCCTTGCGTTGGGTTTGACGGCGCTGCTTGGCGCGGGCCGGATCGCAGAGCGGAAGCGCTTGAGGGCGTGAACGGCCCGCGGGCGGGCGTCTTTGGACGAACCGAGTGTCCGAACACGATGGAGCCTAGTGCGATTGACTGGCGCTGGACGGCCAGGAGGAAACCTGAATGAACGGACTTGTGAAGGCCCTGGGCGTCGTCGTGCCAGCCGTCTGTTTGGCAGCGGCCTGCTTTGCCGCGGAGGACCTCCTCATCGCGGACTTCGAAGCGCGGGACTATGGCGCGTGGCAGGTGGAAGGCGACGCCTTTGGGCGGCGCCCCGCGCGGGGGACGTTGCCGGGCCAGATGAAGGTGAGCGGGTATGAGGGGGAGGGTCTGGTCAACACGTTCTACAAGGGCGATGGAACCACGGGTACGTTGACGTCTCCGGCGTTCCGCATCGAGCGCAAGTACATCAACTTCCTGGTGGGCGGGGGGAAGTATCCGGGCAAGACGTGCATGGATCTGCTCGTCGACGGTGAGGTGGTGCGCACGGCGACGGGTCCCAACGACCGGCCGGGCGGGAGCGAACGCCTGGATTGGCAACAGTGGGACGTGGCGGAATTCATGGGCAAGGAAGGGGTCATCCAGATCGTCGACGCTCGCACGGGCGGCTGGGGCCACATCAATGTCGACCATATCGTGCAAAGCGATGAGAGGCCAATCATGGATCTCGAGAAATCATTCGTGTTTGACAAGCGCTATCTCAACTTCCCCGTGAAGAACGGGGCCCCGATGCGGCGGCTGACGCTGAGCGTGGACGCCGAAGTCCGGTACTTCGACGTCGAGTTAGCGGAAGCCGAGCCGGACTTCTGGGCCTTCATAGACGTGGCGGCGTTCGAGGGGAAAACGGGCATCCTGGGGACGGAGGTCTCGCGTACCTCGCCGGCGACACTGGACCCTATTGTACAAGCGGACGCCATCGTGGGCGCCGAGGACCTGTACGAAGAGAAGCACCGCCCCCAGTTCCATTTCTCGTCGCGGCGCGGGTGGAACAACGACCCGAACGGGCTGGTCTACTATGACGGCGAGTACCACCTGTTCTACCAGCACAACCCCTTCGGCTGGCGCTGGGGCAACATGCACTGGGGCCACGCGCTGAGCCCCGACCTCGTGCATTGGACCGAGCTGCCGGACGCCCTGTTCCCGGACGCACTCGGGACCATCTACTCGGGGTCGGCGGTGGTGGATCGGCAGAACACCGCGGGGTTCCAGACGGGCGACGAGCAGGTGCTCGTGTGCATCTACACGTCGGCCGGGAGCCATGCGCCGGCGCCGGTCCCATTCACGCAAAGCATCGCCTACAGCAACGACCGCGGCCGGACGTGGACCAAGTACGACGCCAACCCGGTGCTGGGCCACCTGCGTGCCGCCAACCGAGACCCGAAGGTGCTGTGGCATGAACCGACCAGCAAGTGGATTATGGCCCTCTACCTCGATGGCGACGACTACGCCCTATTCGGTTCCCCCGACCTGAAGTCCTGGGCGAAGGTGTGCGACGTGGTCATGCCGGGCACGGGGGAGTGTCCCGACTTCTTCGAGCTGCCGGTGGACGGCGACGCGGCGAACACGCGCTGGGTGTTCTGGGGTGCGAACGGAAACTACGTCCTCGGGGCATTCGATGGGAGCGACTTCGTCAAGGAGGGCGAGGTCCACTGCCTGTACGCGGGCGGCAACGCCTACGCGGCCCAGACCTTCAGCGACGTCCCGGCGGACGATGGCCGGCGGATCCAGATCCCCTGGATGCGGCAGGATATGCCCGGCATGCCCTTCAACCAGATGATGGGCTTCCCCGTAGAGCTGACGTTGCGCACGACCGCCCACGGCATTCGGATGTTCGCCGAGCCTGTCAAGGAGATCCAGGGATTGCACGCGGCCAAGCATGCGTGGGCGAACGAAACCCTCCGCCCCGGCGACAATCCCCTGGCCGGACTCGAGGGCGATCTGTTCGATATCCGTGCGGAGATCGAGTTGGGCGATTGCGAGGAGTTCGGCTTCGTGGTACGCGGCGTGCCGGTGGCCTACAACGCCGCGGAGGGCAAGCTGACCTGCAACGGCAACACCGCGACGCTCGAGCCGGTGGATGGCGCCATTCGCCTGCGGATCCTGGTCGACCGTGCGTCCATCGAGATCTTCGCCAACGACGGCCGCCTCTACCTGCCCGTGGGCGTCATCTTCGAGGACGACCAACAGCCGTTGTCGGTCTTCGCGAAAGGCGGCCCCGTCGAGTTGGCCGGCCTCACCGTCTTCGAGCTCCGTTCGGCGTGGGAATGACCCCGTCGCGGTCTTCCGGCTTCATATCACGATGGCGTCTTTCTGGATGGCTCGGTAGAGAGGCAGGGCCGTCGTGACGGGGGTCGACCATTCCTCCTTCGTGTAGAACAGCGTGGAGATGAGGGTTCCGTGTGCAAGTTGAACGTCATAGACGGCGTCTTCGACGGCATCCTCTTCCTGACGGCAAGGAGGCTGCTCCGTCAGGACGAGGATGTCGTAGTCGGAGTCGGGGCCATGTTCACCGCGGGCCACGCTGCCATAGAGCAAGACGTCGGCCGTGGGCGCCAGGTTTGCGATGGCGCGCTTGACCTCCCGCAGGAGTTGTCTATCCCTGGCGGACAGGCTACGCGCTTGGTCGAGGGTCGTCATCGGCTCCGTTCTCCATCACGGCAGGTTACTCCACCTACGGAGTATAGCCTGCCTAGGGCCCTGGATGCACGGCAGTTCACAGGCATAGACTCCGCCGTTCGCGCTTGCCGCGCTCAACGGCGTAGTGTAAGCTAAAGAGTAAGGAGACGTGAGATGGGAAGAATCGCGGCATCCGTCAGAATCGAGAGCCTGACCGTGCCGCCCAAGAAAGTGCGCTGTGATGCCCTGGTCGACTCGGGCGCTTCGCACATGGTCTTGCCGAGCGCGTGGCGAGACCGACTCGGGGACCTCGAGGAAATCCGACAGGTTGAACTCGAGACGGCAACCCAAGCGCCTGTGGACGGGGTCGTGTGCGGGCCTGTGCGAATCCAGATCGAGGGCTTTCAACCCATATTTGGCGAAGTCGTGTTCGTGGACATGGCCCCGGAGAACGGCGAGTACGAGCCGCTGATTGGCTACATCCCTCTCGAGCAGAGCCAAGCCGCCGTGGACATGATCGGGCACAGGCTGGTGCCCGTGAAGCGACTTGACCTGAAGTGACGTCCCGCGGACAAGGGCGTCGGGTGGTTGGGCGGGGTTCAAAGACACGGGGTGTGTGCCTGCGACGACGCGTATCGCCCGCGTCCCGCTAGGCAGCGGACCAGGCTGTTCGTTCTTCCCGGAGTGAGCGCTTTGTCCGCAACAGCGTCACCGAATGCGCGGGGAAGGTGACGTCGGGGCCGGTTTGGGATTCCTCGATGCGGATCTTGTCGGGTTGTCTTAGGCTGTTCTGGTCGTTGATGTCGGGGGACCAGATGCGGTATTGGGTGAAGGCGGGGTTGGCGACGCCGTCGATGGTGATACGGGCGGTGACGTCTTCGGTGGCGGAGGGGTTGACGATCTTGAGGATGACGGCGTCGGTGTCGTGGTCGCGTGTGGCGATGACATTGAGGGATTCGGGGGCGTCGCAGGCGATGCGGCTCGGGGCATAGTGGTCGCGGTAGAGCTTCATGACGAGGTAGTTGGGGGCGACGAAGACGCGGCTCGAGTCGTGGTTGATGAAGGCGTTGTTCCAGGCCGGGGCGTCCTGCTTGCGGATGAATAGGGCGGGGCAGGACATGGCGACGGCGTCGCCGTAGCGCTCGAATCCGTTGAGGACGAGGCCGGCGTAGAGGCCCGTGCGCAGCGCGACGGATTGCTGGTTCCATTCGGTGACGGCGATCTTGACGTCAGGGTTGGGGGATTGTGCGATGAGGCCGGCGGTGGCGTTGAGGAACTCGGGGTACTCGACGCCGTTGCGCATCTCGTCCTCGAAGGACCCGGCCATGTAGTGGTGGACGCTGAGGTAGTCCATGTGGGTGGCGGCGCGCTCGAGGAGGCCGCGGTTCCAGTCGAGGTTGTGTCCGGCGCTGCCGCAGACGAGGTATTCGAGTCGCGGGTCTTTCTCGCGCAGGGCGTCGACGAAGACCTTGACGCGCTCGGCGTAGGCTTCGACGCCCATGCGCCAGGTCTCGTTGCCGATCTCCCAGTACAGCACGTTGAAGGGCTCGGGGTGGCCGTGTTGGGCGCGGCGTCTGCCCCAGTCGGTGTCGGGGCCGCCGTTGCAGTATTCGACCCAGTCGAGCGCTTCCTGCACGTAGGCGTCGAGTTGGTCGGGGGGCTCGAGATGACCGATGTTGAGCACGATGACGGGCTCGGCGTCGACATCGCGGCAGAGCTGGACGAACTCGGCGGTGCCGAAGTGGTTGGGGTCGAGGCCGCCCCAGGTGTAGTTGGGTTTAGTGACGCGGTCTTTGTGCGGGCCGATGGCGTCTTTCCAGCGGTAGCGTTCCGCGTAGCAGCCGCCGGGCCAACGGATGAACGCGGGCCGGATGGCCTTGACGCGCTCGAAGACGCGGGGGCGATAGGGGGTATCGGCGCGGTACAGCGTGCACTGGTCGACGTAGACGCCGCTCTCGGGGGTGACCAGGATCGCGAGGCGGCCGTTGTCCGTAGTCTGGACGGGCGCGAAGGCAAGGGGAAACTCCTGCCAGCTACGCGAATCCACCCGAAAATGGTGCCAGAAGGGCTTGTCGGTGTCGTCCAGTCCGACGAGAACGCGGCCACTCCCCCGCAGCCAGATCGAGCCGGTGTACTCGACGCCGGCTTCGAGGGGCAACCCCGTCTGCGTGATGCCGCCCTGGGTGCTTTCGGAGCGCAAGTGCTGGCACCGGGCGCTGTTCAGGGGCAACTCGTCGGTCCACGTCACTTCAACGGGGCTTTTCTGCGGGCACTTCTGCCACATGCCAGAGACGCTGTCGCCGGCCTCGCGCGGCACCGTCTTGTACACGGTTTCGTCGTCGCGGATGACGGCGAGGTCGCGGTAGCGGACGGCGGTGGCCCAACTGCCGAGGCCGACGCGGCCGTGGCCGAGGTCGTTGTCTTCGAAGGCACAGAGCTGGTCGCCGTCGAGATAACACTCGATCTGGTTGCCTTGGACGCGGATCTCGACGTCGTACCATCGGCCGGCGGCGATGGTGGTGTCCGTGCGGGTGCCTTCGACTCGGCCGCGGCGCCCGTTTTCCTCGCGCTCGACCGCGGAGTACTGGTTGCCCCAGCCGCCGAGGTTCCACCAGTAGAAGTTGTCGTCGTCCAGGGCGCGGAAAATGATCAGAAAGCCCTCTTGACCCTCCTCTTTCCTTGCCTGGACGCGGAGGGTGTAGTCGGTCCAGGCGGGGTCGCCGGTGAGGACGTGGAGGTCCACGCCGTCGCCAGGCACGCGCAGCTCGTGGCCGACGTGGCTCCAGGCGCCGTTCTTGACGGTCCATTCGTCGCCGATGTCGATGGCGGGCTCCTCGAAACTGGGGCCGCGCACGAGTTGTCCCCAGAGGCCGTCGACGACGGAGTGGTAGATGTGTTCGAGGAACTGACCGTAGATGCGCTGGTCGATGCGGTTCAGTTCGGTGTCGGGGTGGACGACGATCTCGGCGGGGGCGGCCTGGGCGATGGCGGCGAGCAGGAACGGGGCGGCGGCAAGTGCGGTGGACATGGCGGCTGTCTCCTATGTGCTCTCAGGGACAGGGTAGCCGACCGCGGCGGGCTGGGCAAGGGGGGATGGAGAGGGAGATAAGGAGTAGGGAGATGGGGGGCGAGCACGATGGCGGGCACGACTGCTCGGCGGCGAGCAATTGACAATGACCAGGCGCATTTGTACCCTCTAAAGCCGGGGTGTGACGTAGCCGCGAGGGAGATGGTTCTGGATGGAGGAACGGGATTTCGGCGAGCGAAGCCGGTTTCGGGTTCCGCGGGCCAATATCGGCGGGATGCGGTTGCCGGAGGATATGGATGAAGCCGCGGCCCTGATTCGCCACGCTATCGATTCCGGCATGCGGTACATCGACACGAGCCGGGGCTACGGGGACTCGGAACTCCGGTTCGCGAAGGCGCTGAAGGACGGATACCGCGACAAGGTCATTTTGTCGACGAAGCACGCGCCGTGGTCGGTGAAACCGGAGGACCTCGAGGGGGGCACGATGGCGGACTTCATCCGGCGGGAGATCGACGTGCAGTTGGGGCGGTTGGAGGTCGACTACGTGGATTTCTACCAGGCGTGGAGCATCAACAACCAGGAACACTACGATACGATGATGAAGAAAGGGGGCATGCTCGAGGGCATCCGGCGGGCCATGGACGAGGGGCTGGTGCGTCATACGGGATTCACCACCCACGCCTCGCTCGAGGACCTGCTCGTGTGGATCCCGCAGGCGGACTGGGCCGAGGTGATCCTGTTCACCTACAACGTGCTTAACACGAAGTATGCCCCGGCCATCGCGTGCGCCCACGGACGCGGGATCGGCACGATCGTGATGAACCCGGTCGGCGGGGGAAAACTCGCGGCACCGAGCCCGGTGCTGATGGGCCTGGCGCAGCAGGTGGGCGCGGCATCGGCGCCGCAGATGGCCATCCGCTGGCTCATTACGAACGACCATGTGGATACGATCATATCGGGCATCACGAGGCCGTCAGACGTGGACGACACCATCGCGGCGGTCGAGGCCGGGCCGTTCTCGGGTGAGCAAATGGCGGCCATCAAGGCATTCCAGGACAAGGTGGCGCCGGAGGAGGCCGGGTTCTGCACGGGCTGCCGGTACTGCATGCCGTGTCCGCAGGAGGTGAATATTCCGGCGATCATGTCGTGTATCTACGAGGACCGGTATTGGGGGCTGACGGAGTGGGCCACAAAGCGTTACCAGGGCATGAAGACCGGCAAGGCGGATGCCTGCGTCCAGTGCGGCGAATGTGAGGAGAAGTGCACGCAGGATTTGGAGATTATGAAGGAATTGGCGTACGCGCGGGAGAAGTACGGCGAATCCTGAGGGACGTTTCGAGAGTCAGAAGAGAGGAGGGGGAGGAGATGAAGATGGGAGATGAAGACGAAGATGAAGACGGGCGGGTGGGTTGACTGGGAACGGTAGCGGATGCGGCGAGGCAGCCTCAGTTCGTACTACTTGATGGCCGCGGTCTTGGGCATAGCGGTCGTCGGGGTGGTGTGCGCGGTCCTGTTTGCCCCGGAGAAGCCGGAAGCGCCGCCCGCCTCGGAGATCTCGTACGCCGAGAAGCCGGGGCCGCCGCAGGCCGACGCGTCACCCGACGACGCTCCGCGCCCGGCGCGCAGGCCGCAGCCCGAAGCGCCGGTTGAAGCCCCGGAGCCAGCGGTCGAGGAGGCGGCGCCTGACGCAGAGCGCGTCATTCGCGGCACGGTAAAGGACGCAAAGACGGGGGCGCCGGTGGTGAAGGCCCTTGTGGCGTGCACGCGGCCGGCAACGGAGCTGGTGGCCGCGCTGAAGGACGCGGCGGGCGGCGAGAAGGCCAAGAAACCGAATGCCGAGTTCAAGACGCACACGGACCTGCAAGGCCGTTACACGCTGGGGGTGGATGAGGCGGCGACCTACCGCGTCTCGGTGAGCCGGGCCGGGTACGTGCCGATCAAAGACCGCGAGTGCGTAATGGCTGAAGAACAGAAGGAGGTGCGGCTGGATTTGACGCTTTCCACGGGGGCGTCGATCTCGGGGCGGGTGTCGGAGGCCGGGTCGCGGAAGGGGGCCGAAGGGGTGAAGGTGCGGGTGAAGGGCGCCGCGGCCTCATCGGACACACAAACGGACCTCGAGGGCCACTACACGCTGTCGGGCCTCGTGGCGGGCGACTACGCGGTGACGTTGGACCTGCGCAAGGCGGCCTACTTGGCACGGGGTGCGGCCCCGGCTCGGAACGTGACGGTGGCGCACGAGGGCCAGGAGGTTACGGGCGTAGATTTCACGCTCGAGGCGGCCGGTGAGGTGTGGGGCTACGTGATGACGCGGGACCGCGAGCCCCTCCAGCACGTGGACGTGTTGCTCTGCACGAGCGCAAGCATGGCCTCCCAGGCCATCGAGGCGGGCATCAAGCAGCAGCCGCCGCTTCACGACCGCTCCGACGAGGAAGGCTACTACGAGCTGATCGGTGTACCGCTGAACGCGGAGTGGCGTCTCTATGCGATGACGAACAAGCTGACGCCGCAGTTGAGCGCCCCGTTCGTGCTGACCAACAGCCGCCGCACCGCCCACGTGGACCTGTTCCTGTCGGAGGGGTCCACGGTGTACGGCCGGGTGGTCAGCGAGCACGGCGGCGTGATCCCGAATGCCGAGGTATTCTGCCTGCCGTTCTATGGCACGTTCTTCTCGCCGATGAACGCCCCGCAGGCGGTGCGCGGGCTCAGGTCCAAAGACGACGGCACGTTCGTCGTACCCCACTTGCCGGTGGGCGACTACCAAATCATGGCGCGCAAGAAGGGCTTCAAATTCGCGGCCGTGGGCGAACCCGTCTATCCGGACGGCTACAGCGACATCCACAACGTCGAGGTCGTGCTCACCCCCATTACGGAAGGCGAGCACACGGTCTACGGCACGGTGCGCGAGGCGTTGGGCGCGCCCATCGAGGGTGCGAAGGTGACGCTGGGGGCGATGGGTACGGAGGACTTCGAGACCGACACCACCGAGACGGACACGGATACCCAAGGGCGCTACGCCTTCGAGGGTGTCGCGGCCGGACTGCTCATGGTTGCTGCGGAGAAGACCGGTTATCAGCCGCAGACGGTACACGAGGTGCGGCTGAACGAACCCACCGATATCGTCCTCGAGGCCAGCGCGCTGGTCAGCGGCGTGGTGCTCATCCGCGAGACGGGCGCCCCGCCGGAGCAGTTCACGGTGCACGCCTTGCGCACAACGCTCGGCGGCCCGGCGCCCCTGGCCCGGATGCTCGAGGGGCGGTACCGCGGCACGTTCACGGGCGGCGATGGCCGCTTCACCCTCGAGGTCGCCCCGGGCGAGTACACGATCGAGGCCCGGGCGACCGGCCTCACGCCGGGACGGGCCGACGTCGCCGTGGGTCCGGGCGAGGAGTTGGATGGGATCACCATTTACATGCGCCAAGCCGGCGGGCGCATCGAGGGCCAGGTGCGAACGGCCGACGGCGGAAGCCCGGAAGGGACCCTGGTCTGGCTCGAGGGGGGAAGCGCCGCGTCCGAAGCCCTGGCGACCTTCCGACCGCCGTCGGAGCAGGGCGGGGTACAAGTGGGGGCGGATGGGTCTTTCGCGTTTGCGGACCTTCAGGAGGGACTATACACGGTATTGGCGCGGCTCGAGGGGTACGCCCAGGCGTCGTCCGATCCGTTGCCACTGAGCGAAGGGCAGAACCTGACGGGCATCGACCTGCTGCTCGAGGGCGGCGGGGTCCTCCAGGGGTATGTGATGTTTGGCGGCCGCATCGAGGCCGGGGCCATCGTGACGGTGGTCGGCAACAGCGTCACCGAGATGACCACCGCGGACGCCAACGGCGAGTACCGGATCGGCAACCTGCAGACGGGTTCGTATCTGGCCTCGGCCATCTCCCTGAGCGGCGCCGTGATGCTTGGGCAGGTCCCTTCGCTGCATGCCCGCGTCGAGATCGTCGAGGGGCAGACCACGACCTACAACTTCGGGGAGCCGACGAACACCGCCCTGGTCGGCTTTTGTGTGCCTGCCCCTCGGCCGGGCACGCTGGCGCAAGCGGTGCTGCTGTTGCCGGGCGCGCCCGAGGAGGTGGCGGGGTTGGACTTCATGAATCCCGCAAGCTGGTTCCAGAACTTGTCGACCTCGACGAGCTACGTGCTGGCGTCCTCGCAGATCGACGCGGACGGCTTCTTCCGTCTGGACAACCTTGCGGCAGGCGAGTTCCTGCTCCAAGTGTACTACTCGAGCATGGCTGAACTGATGACGGGGACGGGGCGCAACGTCTTCTCGGATATCGTGACCATTGTGGATGGGGAGACGATTGAAATGGACATTCCGGTCCCGCCGGGCTAAGGAGAGGCAAGTAAATAAGTCATCGGATTCCTTTTAGTAGACGCGGCATCCTTGCCGCGTTCGCAAAGCGCCAAGATGGCGCTTCTACAGTACGAATACGATGAGTAATTGTCTTACGGCTCCTAAGGGGGCTTGTGACAGATGCGGCCTTGCTGTCTACGGCTCGATGTCGCGATCGGACTGAGACGCAGTGCGGCATAGGATTACGAGGAGAGGACATTGGCGTGGCGTTGATTTCCCTGGAGGACCTGCGCGTATCCTACGGCGACATCGCGGCGTTGTGTGGGGTGACGTGCTCTATCGACGGCGGAGCCGTGGGACTGCTGGGCCCGAACGCGGCGGGCAAGAGCACGCTGCTCAAGGCCCTGCTGGGCTTTGTGCGCGCCCAAGGCGGTTCGGTGGAGATGTTCGGCAAAACCATGCCGCGACACGCGCTCGAGGTGCGCCAGAAGCTGGGCTACATGCCCGAGCAGGAAATCGTTAGCCCCAAGGTGAGCGCGGTGTCCTTCCTCACCTACTGTGGGCGCCTGTACGGCATGTCGAGGGTCGACGCGATGGAGCGCGCCCACGAGGTGCTCAACTACGTGGACCTGGCGGACAGCCGGTACCGGAAGATGGAGACGTACTCGACCGGGATGTGCCAGCGGGTGAAGTTCGCGCAGGCGCTGGTCCACGACCCGAAACTCTTGCTTCTGGACGAGCCCACCAGCGGCATGGATCCCGAGGGCCGCGGCGAGATGCTCGACCTCATTCGCGAGCTGAACGCGAAGCGCGGGGTCACCGTCCTGCTCTCGACCCACCTGCTGCCGGACGTCGAGCACGTGTGCGACCGGGTGGTGATGATCCACGAAGGCAACATCGTGTTGGATCAGGACATGGCCCCGCTGATGGCGGCGCGTGAGGGTGCCTTCGAGGTGCGCGTCCGCGATTACAAGGAGGCGTTTCTGAGCGCCATCGAGCACGCGGGCTTCTCGTGGCGCGACCAGCACAACGGCAACGTCGTCGTCACGAAACCGCCCGGACTGGACCAACGCGCCCTGTTCGAGATCGCCCGCGCCCAACGAACCCACATCCGGCATTTCCGGCCGGTGCACGGCAGCCTCGAGGAGGCCTTCCTCCGAGCCGTCGGCGCAACCGCCGCCAGCAATGGCAACGAAGGACTGACGGGCAACGACTGACAACCGATGAGGCCGAGGCAATTGAGATGAAGACGGAGATGAAGACGAAGATGAAGATCAGGATCAAGAAAGACGGGGTGTAGGGGAAGATGCCGATTTACAGGCAGACCTACCGCAGCTTTGAAGGGACAGCGCCGGGGCGCTTCCGCTGGCTGACGGTCGCCAAGCAGGAACTGGGGCTGCTGAACCGGAACCGGGTATTCCTTGCCTTGGTCATCCTGGGGTATATCCACTTCTTCTTCCGCGTGCTGCAGGTCATGGCGGCCGACATGATCATGACCGACCCCCACAATCCGCTGACGGCCCATCTGCGGCACGTGGCGCTGCTCGCGGTCGACAAAGAAATGATCTTCGACTTCCTTCGCCTCCAGGCCCCCATGACCTTCTTGATGTCAATCTACGTCGGCGCGGGCATGATCTGCGAGGACGCGCGGAACAACCTGCTCGAGGTGTACTTCTCGAAGCCGTTGCGCTGGCTGGACTATGTGGTCGGCAAGATCGTGGCGGTGTTGGTGGTAGGGATGCTGTTCACGGCGGTCCAGGCCCTGCTCCTGACCGTGCTGCACAACTTCCTCGCATCGGACTGGACCACGCTGCGCACGACATATTGGTGGCCGTTGTCGATCATGGGCTTTTCCCTGGTGCTTACGCTGCCGTGCGCACTCGGGGTCCTGGCCAGCTCGGCCCTGTCGAGCACGCGCCGCTACGCCTCGATCGCGGTCTTCATCGTGCTCTTCACGGACCTGGTTGTCGGGCGCACACTGCAGTTGCTGATGCACGAGCGCACCTACGCCATCATCGCGTTCCCGCTGGCCCTAAATCGGATCGGGGAACTGCTGTTCTTGAAGCGACGTCCACTGTTCGGCCTGTCGTGGGAGTGGTCGGCGATATACATCGCCGTCGTGTGCGTGGTCCTGTTGTGGATCATCTGCCGCAAGGTACGCCGCGCGGAGATCGCCGTATGAACCACGTCATCGAGGCCAAAGACCTGTCCAAGTGGTTCGGAGAGGTGGTGGCCGTGAACAACCTCAGCGCCACGGTCGGTCCCGGCGTCACCGGGCTGCTGGGCCCCAACGGGGCGGGCAAGACGACGCTCCTCAAGCTGGCGCTCGGCCTGTACGCCCCGAGCCGGGGGCGGATCGCGGTGCTCGGCGGGCCGCCGCGCAACAACCTGCCCATCCTCAGGCGGATCGGCTACTGCCCCGAGGCCGACAAGTTCTACGAAAATATGTCCGGCTACGAGTTCGTGTATTGGATGAACCGGTTCTGGGGCATGGCGCGCGCCGCGGCCAAGCGGGCCGCGGAAGAGGCCTGCGCCGTCATGAAGATGACCGACCGCATGCACGACCCAATCGACACCTACAGCCGCGGCATGCGCCAGCGGATCAAGGTCGCCCAGGCCCTGACCGTGGACCCGGAGGTCCTGCTGCTCGACGAACCGATGGCGGGGCTGGATCCGGAGGGGCGCGAGGAGCTGTTTGCGCTCATCCGCCGTTTGGGCGACGCCGGCAAAACGGTGGTGGTGTCCACCCATGTGCTCTACGAGGCCGAACGCGTGACCAACACCGTGCTCCTGCTCCACAAGGGCTGCATCCTGGCCGAAGGCGACGTGCGGCAGATCCGCGACCTCATCGACGAGCACCCACACGCCATCACGGTCGCCTGCGCACGGCCCCACGCCGTGGCCGACCACTTCATTCGAGAGCCGTCCACACTGGCCGTCGAGTTCAGAGACGGGACGGTCACGGTCCGCACCAGCGACCCGAACGGGGCCTATCAGCGCCTGAATGACCTCGTTCTTGACCAGGACCTGGGCATTACGGGCCTGACGTGCCCGGACGACAACCTCCAGTCGGTGTTT